>JACCEE011867549.1_pt1 | contig 15297 bp, 13 predicted proteins | sample 7449931 | NCBI WGS metagenome assembly JACCEE01 (sample SAMN15323457, study PRJNA562643) | freshwater metagenome | isolation source: river surface water | place: USA:Blue River Watershed | collected 2017-08-19 | reverse complement strand
TCGAGCTGGGCTGCGGGATCGACCAATGCCGTGGAATGAATTGTCGCCATAGGACCTCAAGCAATTTTCCGCATGGTGCACATCAAATCAGCTTCGCAAGCCAATTCGTCACCCACCTTGGCCTGGGCCTTGAATTTAAAAATGCCCGCTTTCATGCGCTCGAGTTGAACATCGAGAGTCAGCTGATCGCCCGGCTCTACGGGGCGCTTGAATCGTGCCCCATCAATGCCGGCGAAATAATAGACCGTGTTGTCATCAGGAGCCGCATCCAAAGTATCAAACGACAACAGTGCGGCCGCTTGCGCCAACGCTTCGAGCATCAAGACGCCGGGCATCACCGGGCGATGTGGGAAATGCCCCATAAAAAAGGGTTCATTGATGGTCACGTTTTTCAAAGCTTTGATGCGCACGCCTTTCTCGATCTCCAAGACCCGATCCACCAACAAAATGGGGTAACGGTGCGGCAACTGCTTGAGAATTTGGTGAATGTCCATCATGGTCAGATTTCCTTGTTATTGTGCTTGTGATCGTGGGTCTCTAAAGCTTTGATGCGATCGCGAAGCCGAGACAATTGTTTGAGACTGGCCGCGTTTTTTTCCCAGTTGACATTGCTGTCCAGCGGAAACATACCGGTGTAATGGCCGGGCTGCAAAACAGATCGCGTCACCACCGAAGCTGCCGAAATATGGACATGGTCTGCCAAAGTCAAATGACCCAAGACCACGGCCCCACCACCCACGGTGCAATGCGCACCGATTCGCGCGCTGCCTGCAATGCCCACACACCCGGCCATGGCGGTATGCCGACCCACATGCACGTTGTGACCAATTTGAATGAGGTTGTCGAGCTTGACACCGTCTTCGATCACGGTGTCTTCCAAAGCACCACGATCAATGCAGGTGTTGGCGCCAATTTCTACATCGTTGCCGATGCGTACCGCGCCCAATTGTTCTATCTTTTCCCATTCGCCTTGATGCGGCGCAAAGCCGAAACCATCCGCGCCAATGACCGCCCCAGAATGGACGATACAACGCGCTCCGATGCTGCAATCTTCACCCAATGTGACGCGAGATTTGAGTACGCTTGCCGCCCCAACCGACGCGCCACGCTCAATCACGCACAAAGGGCCAATGACCGCGTCATCGGCAATCGTGGCTTGCGGGTCGATGACCGCACTGGGGTGAATTTTGGGACCCGACGAACGCACGTGGCGCTGTTTCCATAAACGGGTCAGACGGGCAAAATACAAATAGGGGTCATCGGTGATGATCGCAGCCTGTCGATGCGCCGCAAGCGCTTCAAAGGCCGGGGAAACAATGACGCAGCCCGCAAGACTGGCAGACAAATCTTTTTGATAACGGGCTTGACTTAAAAAACTGATGTGGTGCGACTGAGCGGTTTGCAAAGGCGCCAATCCCGTGATGAGTTGGTCAGCGGCACCGAGCAGGCGACCGCCCAGAGCCTCTACGATAGCGCCAAGTGTCAGTGACACAATCTCAAACAGGCCAAAGCCTGTTACTTGCCCACCGAGGCGTTGAGGGCCCTGATGACTTTTTCAGTGATGTCGTGCTTGGGATTGAAGTAAGCGGCGTCTTGCAAAATCAAATCGTATTTTTCAGATTCAGCCACTTGCTTCACAGCGCGGCCAGCTCGCTCAAACAACATCTGGTTTTCTTCATTTTTGCGCGCACCCAAATCTTCTTGGAATTCACGCTGACGGCGCTTCAAATCGCGGTCTTGGTCAATCAATTGCTTTTGTTTTGCGGCGCGGGACGTTTCGGACATGGTCGGCGCATCGCGCTCAAATTTTTCAGCCGAACTCTTGAATGACGAAATCGCTTCATTCAGGTCTTTTTCACGCTTTAAAAACTCAGACTCCAGCTTCGCCTGAGCGGCTTTGGCCACGTTCGAGTCACGCAGAATGCGGTCCGTGTTGACAATGCCAATTTTGAAATCCTGTGCGTTTGCCCAACCGGTAAAAGTTGAAGCACAGGCCAAGACGGCCAACAGAAGGTTCTTGCGAAAGTTTGTCATTAGAAGGCTGTTCCGATTTGAAATTGAACACGTTGGATTTTATCGTTGGTCTGCTTCCGGATGGGCACGGCGTAAGATAGGCGCAATGGGCCCAGGGGCGAAATCCAGCTCAAACCGAAACCGGTGGAGGCACTCAGCTTGTCGAGTGAGAAATCTTCAGATTCCGCATAGGCACGGCCGACATCTGTGAAGCCATAGAAGCGCAGCGTCTTGTCGTTACCCGTGCCAGGGAAGGGCATCAAAACCTCTGCATTCAACACCAGTTTTTTAGGCCCGCCTAAGTAAATGGGGGGGGTGTCTGAGCTGGTTGGACCGACAGAGGACTGCTCAAATCCGCGCACGGTGCCCAAACCACCGACATAGAAGTTCTTGAACAATGGGAACTGTTTGTTGTTGAGACTCTGTCCCCAGCCAATGTCTGCGTTGAGAGCCAAAGTGTATTTTTTGCTCAGTGGAATGTATTGTTGATATTGATAATTGCTTCGGAAATATCGAACATCCCCCGCAAAACTCAGATCAGCATTTAGGCGTTGGTAAACGCCTTTGTTGGGAACCAAAGCACTGTCACGTCCATCGCGCGACCAACCCAATGTCAATGGGAAAGCTGTGCTGGTATAGCCATTTTCTTGGGCATATGCCCTCCATGGCGTAGGCAAGGTTTGGCTGGTTCCTTCACGAATTTCAGTCTGCTCAGCATTCAACCCCATGAACACCGTATCCGTCTCAGTCACAGGCACGCCAAAACGCACACCCAAACCAGAGTTGATCAAGCTGTAAGAATTGATGTCCCCCAAGTAAGGCCGGGTCGTTCTTTGGAAGACATCCAATGTGCGTGAAATACCGGTTTGGGTGAAGTAAGGATCGGTGGTGCTCAGCACCAAATTGCGGTTGTATTTGCTGGTGTTGACTTCCACCGCCAAATAGTTGCCCGAGCCAAATGCGTTCTCTTGACGAATGCCAAAGCTCAAGGTCACTTTTTCAGCCGATGAAAAACCAGCACCCAAAGACACGCTGCCTGTGGGCTTTTCAGCCACAGTGAACATCAAATCCACTTGGTCGGGCGTACCGGGAATTTCCACGGTTTCGACATTGACTTCGGTGAAAAAGCCCAAACGGTCCACACGGTCACGCGACAAACGGATTTTGTCGCCGTCGTACCACGCGGCTTCAAACTGGCGGAATTCGCGCCGAATGACCTCGTCACGGGTTCGGTTGTTGCCGGTCACCAAAATGCGCCGAACATAGGCTCGACGTGAGGGCTCAGCCTGCAAAACAAATTGAACTCGGTTGTTTTGTCGGTCGATTTCGGGTTTGACATCCACCCTTGCGAAAGCAAACCCAAACTTGCCAAAGTAATCGGTAAAGGCCTTGGTGGTCTCGGCCACGGTCTCGGCGTTGTAGGGCTTGCCCACGGCAATTTTGACCAGGGCTTTGAACTCGTCGTCCTTTTCCAGGTAATTGCCTTCCAACTTGACGCCCGACACCACAAAGCGCTCGCCTTCGGTCACGTTGATGGTGATCGCCATTTCTCGCTTGTCTGGAGAGATAGACACTTGGGTGGAGTCAATGCGGAATTCCAAAAAACCCCGCGACAGATAAAAAGACTTCAATGCCTCCAGATCGGCATTGAGCTTGGTCCTGGAGTAGCGATCCGATTTGGTGTACCAACTCATCCAACCGCCAGTGTCCAGGTTGAACTGGTCGCGCAATTCAGCCTCTTTGAAGACCTTGTTGCCCACGATTTGAATGGTTTTGATCTTGGCTGGGCCACCTTCCGTGATGGTGAAACTCAGGTTCACACGGTTGCGGTCAACGGGGGTGGCCGTGGTGACCACTTCGGCGGCATACAAACTGCGGCTGATGTATTGGCGCTTGAGTTCTTGTTCGGCTTTGTCGGCCAGCGCTTTGTCAAAAGGTCGACCTTCGGCCAATCCCACCTCTTTCAAAGCTTTGATCAACACGTCCTTGTCAAACTCTTTGAGCCCCACAAACTCAACGGCTGCCACCGAGGGGCGTTCTTCCACCACCACCACCAGCACATCCCCTTGGGTTTCCAAGCGCACATCTTTGAACAAGCCCAAAGCAAACAGCGCCCGGATCGCAGCCGCCCCTTTTTCGTCAGAATATTGATCACCAACACGCAAAGGGATGGAGGCGAATACAGTGCCGGATTCAATCCGCTGCAAACCTTCCACACGAATATCACGCACCGTGAATGGCTCAACTGCCCAGGCCGGCAAACAAGCCAACAAGGCCACTGCGGCAGTGGCAAGGCCAGGTCGAACGTGTGAATGAAAGTTTTTAAAATTCATGGGGCAACCGTTAATCGGGTCACAGTCGGCCATGCGTGGGACATGTCGGCTGTCAACCTCATTGAAAAACCTGATTTTGTGTCACCAATCAGGCATCGAAACAACATTTCCACCCACTGGGGCGAGGTCACGGCCCAGAGGCACCGTGCACCCAAGATAATACACCTCCCGAGAGGGAAAATCACTGGAAATCCTGTACCCGAGCCCGAGGAAAATGCACTTAATTCAAACCCGCGACCACTTCTCGGGCCCGCTCTCGACTTTGCCGGTCCAGCGCCAGCAAATCCTCCAAGTTTTGGGGGCGGTTGGGATATATGCGGCCTAAAGTGGCTTCGTTGACGTGGTGAATTTGGTCAAACCGGATGCGCCGATTTAAAAACGCATCCACGGCGACTTCGTTGGCCGCATTGAGCACAGCACAACTGCCCGATGGACCCTCCAGGGTTTGCCAAGCTAATTTCAGACCCGGAAAGCGCTCAGGATGTTCGTGCTCCTCCATGGATTCAAAAGTCATCGGTGCCAAAGCTCTGAAGTCCAGAGCGGAGGCCCCCGACGACATGCGCTCGGGCCAACTCAGCCCATAAGCAATAGGCACCCGCATATCGGGAGTTCCCAATTGCGCCACCACAGAGTGATCGGTGAATTGCACCATGGAATGGATCACGCTTTGGGGGTGGATCACCACTTCCAACTGACGCGGCGCCAGACCAAAAAGATAGCGCGCCTCAATCACCTCCAAAGCCTTGTTCATCATGGTTGCGGAGTCGACTGAGATTTTGCGACCCATGACCCAATTGGGGTGAGCGCATGCTTGCTCAGGAGTCACCTCTTTCAAGCTGCCGAGATCGCGGCCGCGAAAGGGCCCACCGGAAGCGGTCAAGATGATCTTGTCCACCCGTCTTGGCCAAGTGGCGGGGTCTTCGGGCAATGATTGAAAAATGGCGGAATGTTCGCTGTCAATGGGCAAGAGCACCGCCCCACCCTCTTTCACGGCAGACAAAAAGACTTCGCCACCCACCACCAGCGCCTCTTTGTTGGCAAGTAGCAGGCGTTTACCGGCGCGAGCGGCAGCCAAGCAGGGCGACAAACCCGCCGCACCAACGATGGCTGCCATGACCGCATCGACTTCGGGCTCACTGGCAACCGCATCCAAAGCTGCCACGCCCGATCGAACTTCGGTTTGAATGCCTTCTGCGCGCAAGCGATCCGCCAACGCACGGGCGGCCTCTGGGTCCACCATGACGGCCACTTGCGGCCTGAACTGGGCACATTGGGACAGCATCAAATCCACTTGGGTCGATGCCGTCAGGGCATGAACGCGAAAGCGATCGGGATGGCGGGACAAAACATCCAATGTGCTTTTCCCGATAGAGCCGGTGGAGCCCAACACGGTGATGCGTTGTGGAGTGGACATGAGAATCGCTTTTCAGTTAAATCCAGAAGACCAACATCATGGCCAAAGGCAATGTTGGGAGCAAGGCATCGATGCGGTCCAACACACCACCATGTCCCGGCAACAAGCCGGAACTGTCTTTCATGCCGGCGCTGCGTTTGACCAAGGACTCGACCAAGTCCCCGACCACACTCATGGCGGCCATGAACAGCAGTGCAGGCAAAGCCACCCACCACCCTTTTGTCCAGAGCAGCGAGAACAAGCTCAGATCGGCGGGGGCCAAGGCTTGGTCCACTTCAGCCCAGACCAAAGCGACCAGCAAAACACCCAACATGCCGCCCATCACCCCTTCCCAACTTTTGCCAGGGCTGATGGTGACTGCCAACTTGGTTTTGATCCAACGCCCGCCCAAAGCTTTGCCGAAAAAATACGCAAAGACATCGGCCGCCCAGACCAATACCAACACCGACAACAAAAAATTAACGCCGCGTTGATGGGCTTGCGCCATGGCAATCCAAGCCAAAACCAACAAGACCAGTCCTGCGCCCCAACGGCTGCCTTTCGGCCAGAGAGACCAACCAGAAACACCGCGCTGCAGCATCCACGCCCCCAGCAAGACCCACATGGCGCCGGCAATCAACCAAATCAAGGGGGGGGCCATGCGAACCCAACCCGCATGTTCTGCCCACGCGCAGGCCATCAAACACATCAAGGCCCCCGTCCACGCTAGCCATGAGGGAACCCCATTCAATCGCCCCCATTCCCAAGCAGCCGCTGCGATCAAGATGACCGTCAAAGCCATAAAGGGCCAAGCCGAGGAAGCAAACAAGGCGGGCAACAGCAAGGCCAGCAAGACCAAGGCGGTGATGACTCTTTGCTTGAGCATGAACTCTCCAGAAAAAAGGCCGCCTATGGGCGGCCTGTCAGGCCGTGAAAAGCCACGGCGCAGGATTCAAACTCAAACCGCCATGATCTCTTGTTCTTTGGCGGAAACCAACTGATCAATCTCGGTCATGCGTTTGTCAGTCAGTTTTTGGATCTCGGCTTCTGCACGCTTTTGATCGTCTTCAGAAGCCTCTTTGTCTTTCACCAATTTTTTCACCGATTCATTCGCGTCACGGCGCAAATTGCGAATCGCGATCTTGCCGTTCTCACCTTCGGTGCGGGCCAATTTGGTCATTTCTTTGCGGCGCTCTTCACTCATCGGCGGCATCGGCACGCGAATCAATTCGCCCATGGACGCAGGGTTCAAACCCAATTCGCTTTCGCGAATGGCTTTTTCAATCTTGGCGCCCATGCCTTTTTCCCAAGGCTGAACGCTGATGGTGCGAGAGTCCATCAAGGACACATTGGCCACTTGGGACAGAGGCACCAGCGAGCCGTAATAGTCGACATGAATGGTGTCCAACAGCGCCGGATTGGCACGGCCCGTGCGAATGCGCGTCAGATTATTTTTGAAAGCCGCAATGGACTGCTCCATCTTGGTTTCGGTTGTTTTTTTGATGTCTGCAATGGTCATGGGGTTCTCCTCGTCAGAACGGGCTCAAGCATAAACCAGTGTGCCTTCATCTTCACCCAGAACCACGCGCTGCAAAGCACCGTTCTTGATGATCGAGAAGACCTTGATTGGCAACTTTTGGTCGCGGCACAAGGCAAAGGCGGTGGCATCCATGATGCCCAAGTTGCGAGAAATGGCTTCGTCGAAGCTGATCTCGCTGTAACGCGTGGCGGAAGCGTCTTTTTTGGGATCGGCTGAGTAAACACCGTCGACCTTGGTCGCCTTCAAAACAATTTCGGCACCAATCTCTGCACCCCGCAGCGCTGCGGCCGTGTCGGTAGTGAAAAATGGATTGCCCGTTCCGGCTGCAAACACCACCACCTTGCCCTCTTCGAGGTACTGCAAGGCTTTAGGGCGAACATAGGGCTCGACCACTTGGTCAATGCCAATGGCCGACATCACCCGCGCGGTGAGACCGGCTTTGTCAAACGCATCTGCCAAAGCCAAGGAGTTCATCACGGTGGCCAACATGCCCATGTAGTCCGCGGTGGCACGGTCCATGCCGACCGAGCCCCCTGCAACACCCCTGAAGATATTGCCGCCACCAATGACGACGGCCACTTGCACGCCCAGTCGGGTGACATCGGCAATTTCTTCGGCCATGCGCACAATCGTGGCGCGGTTGATGCCAAATGAATCGTCCCCCATCAGGGCCTCGCCTGACAGCTTGAGCAAAATACGCTTATAGACTGGCTGGGCTGAAGACATGATGGGCTCCTTGTGTTTCAAAGTGGAAGACGAATAGGCAACTCAAACCAAGAGAATCAAGCAGCTCCTTGCGCTGCAGCCACTTGAGCCGCCACTTCGGCCGCGAAGTCATCGACTTTCTTCTCAATGCCTTCACCCACCACGTACAGTGTGAATGCCTTCACGGAAGTGCCTGAAGCCTTGAGCATTTGCTCAACCGTTTGCTTGTCGTTCTTGACGAAAGTCTGGTTGAACAACGAAACCTCTTTCAGGTATTTTTGCACCGAACCTTCGACCATTTTGGTGACGATGTCTGCAGGCTTGCCCGATTCAGCGGCCTTGGCGGCAGCCACAGAGCGCTCTTTCTCGATCAACTCAGCAGGCACTTCAGCGCTGGTCAAAGACACCGGTTTCATGGCGGCCACGTGCATGGCCACATCCTTGGCTGCCGTCTCGTCGCCTTCGTACTCGACCAACACGCCAATGCGGGTACCGTGCAGGTAGTTGGCCAATTTGGCGGCGCCTGCTGCGCGCTTGAAGCGGCGGAAACTCATGTTTTCACCGATCTTGCCGATCAGACCCTTGCGCACTTCTTCCAATGTGGGGCCAAAGCCGTCTTGGCTGTAAGGCAAAGCACCCAAAGCCGCGATATCGGCGGGGTTGTGCTCAGCCACCAATTTGGCAGCGGCGTTGGCCAAGGCCAAGAAACTGTCGTTTTTGGTCACGAAGTCGGTTTCGCAGTTGACTTCGATCATTGCGCCGGTGGTGCCGTTCACGAAACTGGTGACCACACCTTCAGCCGTCACGCGCGATGCGGCCTTGCCAGCTTTGGTACCCAATTTGACGCGCAACAACTCTTCGGCTTTGGCCATGTCGCCATCCGCCTCGGTCAATGCTTTTTTGCACTCCATCATGGGAGCGTCGGTTTTTGCGCGCAGTTCAGCGACCATGCTTGCGGTAATTGCAGCCATTTTGATTTCTCCGTATTCAGTCAAAAAGTGAGATTAAAAAAAAGGGGCCACAAAGCCCCTTTCATCGAGTGTTTGAAACTCAGGCAGAAGCGTCGGCTTCTTCAACGAATTCGTCAGCGCCTTCGGCGACCGCTTTGACCACGTCGTTGACCGCGTTCGCACGGCCTTCGATGATGGCGTCAGCAATACCGCGGGCGTACAACGCAACCGCTTTGGCCGAGTCGTCGTTACCGGGAATGATGTAGTCGATGCCCTCGGGGGAGTGGTTAGAGTCCACCACACCGATCAATGGGATGCCTAATTTCTTGGCTTCCGAGATAGCGATTTTGTGGTAGCCCACATCGATCACAAAGATGGCATCAGGCAAAGCCGCCATGTCTTGGATACCGCCGATGTCTTTTTCGAGTTTTTCCATCTCGCGCTTGAACATCAGCTGTTCTTTTTTGCTTAAGGCTTCGAGACCCACTTCTTGCTGGGCCTTCATGTCTTTGAGGCGCTTGATCGAAGTCTTGACGGTCTTGAAGTTGGTCAACATGCCACCCAACCAGCGTTGGTCAACGAAAGGCACGCCTGCACGTTGAGCTTCAGCAGCGACCAGCTCGCGCGCTTGGCGCTTGGTGCCCACCATCAAAATGGTGCCACGGTTTGCCGAGAGTTGCTTGGCAAACTTGATCGCATCCTGGAACATCGGCAGCGATTTTTCCAGGTTAATGATGTGAATTTTGTTGCGATGACCGAAGATGAAAGGGGCCATCTTGGGGTTCCAGAAGCGGGTTTGGTGACCGAAGTGGACACCGGCTTCCAGCATTTCGCGCATGGTGACGGACATAGTAAATACTCCAAAGGTTGGGTCTTAAATCCAGTCCGCCGATCGGTTTGCCGTGATGGCAAGCTCGACACCTTGTTGGGACTGGTTTGCGATTGTGCTTTGTGAGGCAAAAAGAATGCAATTCTGGTCAATAACTCAAAAAGCAAAAGCCGTTCGCCGCAAAGCCTTAGGATTATAGCATCCTGACTTTGCTTGACCGAGCCGCTCACCATGAAAGCCGATCTCATCGCCACCCGGCAAAACCTGCTGGAAGGCAAGTCCTCCCCCCTCGCCATTGCAGAAAATTGTTTGTCTATCGCGCAAAGCGATGCCTGCGAACATGCTTTTTTGCAACTGACCCCCGATAGCTTCACCCAAGACGCCACCCAGTCCCACAATCTCCAGCGCCCCCTTGCGGGCTTGTCTGTCTCGGTGAAAGATTTGTTCGATGTCGCGGGACAAGTCACAGCGGCGGGTTCGGTGGTCTTGCAAAACCAACCCCCAGCCCAGCAAGATGCGCCGGTGATTGCGCGACTGCGCGCAGCAGGTGCCAGCTTCATTGGGCGCACCAATATGGTGGAGTTCGCATTTTCAGGCGTGGGGATCAACCCGCACCACGGCACACCTGCCGCATGGGACGCGCTCACCGACAGAAGGGTGGGCGATGCGAACGCCCCTCGTATCCCGGGCGGTTCAAGTTCAGGGGCCGCCACTTCGGTGGCCACGGGCGCCGCGTTCATTGGTTTGGGCTCTGACACCGGCGGCTCGATCCGCATCCCTGCCGCCTTGAATGGCATCGTTGGCTTTAAAAGCACCGCCCGACGTGTGCCCACTTCCGGGGCGATTCCACTGTCAACCACGCTGGACACGGTTTGCGCCATGACACGCTCGGTGCGGGACGCCGTGTTGGCTCACGAAATTTTGTCTGGCCGAAACGTTCCCAAGGCCGTCAAGCCCTTGTCGCATTACCGCTTGGCAGTGGTCCAAAGTTTGATGCAAGACGCCATAGAACCCGTGGTTGCCCATGCCTTCGAGCGCAGCTTGAAAAAACTGAGTGCCGCGGGGGCTCAAATTGTAGAAATACCGTTGCTGGAATTACTAGAGCTCGGCCCAATGATGTCCACTGGGGGCTTCAGCCCAGCAGAAAGCTATGCCTGGCATAGAGATCTGCTCGAAAAACAGGCTGCCCAATATGACCCTCGGGTAGCCCACCGCATCCTGCGTGGGGCGAGCATGACCGCACACGATTACCTCCATTTGCAAAAAGCCCGCGCCGATTGGATCCGCCGCATGGCGCGCACGCTGCAAGGTTTTGATGCTGTGCTGTCACCGACCTTGCCTATCACAGGCCCTTGCCTGAAAGATGTAGCGGCTGGTGCAGAAAGAGATGACGAGTTTTTCAAGACAAACGCCTTGTTGCTGCGCAACCCCAGCACCATCAACACCCTAGACGGCTGCGCCATTTCATTGCCCTGCCATGCGCCTGGAGAGTTGCCCGTTGGCCTCATGGCTTGGCACACTGCGATGCACGACGACACTCTGCTGCAATTGGCTTTGCTGCTTGAGCCTGTTTTGCAAGCCCACTGATCTCCATGCAAAAACTCTCAAAGGAATCGGCTTGGCCTGTTTATCGACGGGAAGACATCCGCACACTTGAAGCCCAACTGCAACAGATCACCCGCACGCCCCTCCTGCAGCAAGCCGGAAAGGCCGCAGCGCAACTGGCATTGGCATTGGCGCCCCATGCACAGCGCATTTGGATCGCAGCGGGCCCCGGCAACAATGGCGGCGATGGCATAGAAGCCGCCCTGCACCTGCACCAATGGGGCAAAACCGTGATGGTGACCCTATGGGCTGATCCGCAAGATCTGCCCACAGACGCGCATGCGGCTTGGCTGAGGGCTCGTGCGGCGGGCGTTCCGATTTCTCATGAATTGCCCTCAACATGGCTCGATGCCATGGGTCCAGTGGACTTGTGCATCGATGCCTTGCTGGGCTTGGGTGCCCGCTACAAACTGCATTCGGCGCTCTTCGCGGGGGTGCAAGCGCTGAACCACTGCTCCGCCCTGATCTTGTCTTTGGATGTGCCCTCAGGACTGCACTCCGAATCTGGCCAAGCTCTGGACTCGGCGTCCGACTCCGTGCCAAGCGTGCGGGCCGATCACACCCTGACCTTCATTGCGGCCAAGCCCGGACTGTTCATGGGCCAAGGCCGAGATGCCTGTGGTGAGATCTGGCTTGAAGATTTGGGTTTGGCCAAACTCCCATGCCTGATGGAACCTCAAGCGCTGTTGAATGGCGCAAGCCCGCGGCCAATCAGGCGCCATGCCAGCCACAAAGGGCTTCATGGCGATGTGGCGATCATTGGTGGCGAGTGCATTGATGCGCGAGGATTCGGCATGACGGGTGCGGCCGTGCTGGCCGCCAGTGCGGCTGTGCACGCCGGTGCGGGTCGCGTCATTTTGAGTTTGCTGTCGGGCTCGGCCCAGTCATTTGCCCCCATCGATGTGATGCAGCGCGAGTGGCAACAACTCGATCTGACGCAACTGCATGTGGTGTGCGGTTGTGGTGGTGGGAAAGCGGTGCACAGCGTGTTGCCCCAGGTCTTGCAGCACAGCGCCCAACTGGTGCTCGATGCCGATGGCCTGAATGCTGTGGCACAAGACCCGTTGCTACAAGACATGCTGGCCCGCAGAGGGGCACGTCAGCCCACCGTGATCACCCCTCACCCGCTAGAGGCTGCGCGGCTTTTGAATTGCAGCACGGCGGTTGTGCAAAGTGACCGCTTGCTGGCCACACAAACGTTGGTACAAAAGTTTCACTGCGTTGTGGTGCTGAAGGGCTCTGGGACCGTCATTGCCGCTCCCGGAGTCACGCCACGCATCAACACCACGGGCAACGGACGCCTGGCCATCGGCGGCACAGGAGACGTCTTGGCGGGGCTGGTCGGCGCGCGTCTCGCGCAAGGGCAAAGTGCTTTTGAAGCCGCCGCTTCGGCGGTCGCACAACACGGTCAAGTGGCCAACGATTGGCCCCAACATCGTGCGCTGACAGCCAGCGATTTGGCCCAACACTTGAACTGAAACGAAAACGCCAGACCTGAAAGTCTGGCGATTCTTTTCTTGACTGCAAGCGGCGCTAGGTCAGTAAATGCAACAAACCGTCCAGCCCCTCGCCTCAACGGCGAGGCTTGCTGGTGCGCTTGCCTTTTTTCTTTGCTGCGGCTTTTTTGACCGACGCTTTGAGTGCTTGAATAGGCGATCGGTTGCGCTCGGCATCGGCCATGCGCCGGTCTTGTGAAGCGTGTTTTTTGGCACGGCCATTGTCAGATGGCGACGAGACCCCTTTGTCACGCATGGCTCGTGGCACCAAATCGTCGCCCGCGTGAACCAATCGGAAATCGATTTTCCGACCGTCCAAATCCACCCGACTGACTTGCACCTGAACTCGGCTGCCAATCGCATAGCGGATACCGGTGCGCTCGCCCCGCAACTCTTGACGCAACTCGTCAAACCGGAAGTATTCGCCACCCAACTCGGTGATGTGAACCAAGCCCTCCACATACAAAGAGTCGAGGGTCACAAAAATGCCAAAGCTGGTGGCCGCGGACACCACGCCGCCATACTCTTCCCCCAGATGCTCGCGCATGTATTTGCATTTCAGCCAAGCCTCGACATCGCGACTGGCTTCGTCTGCACGCCGCTCATTGGCGCTGCAATGCAAGCCAGCCGCTTCCCATGCACGCTGATCGGCGGCCGACATCTTGACCCGTGGCGCTTGAGATTCGGGCGTATCGCCCTTGGCGGCTCGACTTTTTTCCAAGCGCTTGCTGAGCTTGGCATGCGCTTCGCCGGGCAGTGGCAGGCTGGGCAAGGTGTATTTGCGCCCGAGCAAAATCGACTTGATGACCCGATGCACCAGCAAGTCGGGGTAGCGCCGAATGGGGCTGGTGAAATGGGTATACGCCTCGTAGGCCAAGCCAAAGTGCCCACTGTTGATGGGGGTGTAAATGGCTTGCTGCATGGAACGCAGCAACATGGTGTGGATCTGTTGCGCGTCGGGTCGATCCTTGGTGGCCTGCGCGATTTTTTGGAACTCGGAGGTGTGCGGGTCATCGCTGATGCTGATGCCCAAACCCAAGGCCTTGAGGTAGTTGCGCAGAATGTCTTTTTTCTCCGCCGTTGGACCTTCGTGCACCCGAAACAAACCGGGATGTTTGCCTTGTTGGATAAAGTCGGCACTGCAGACATTGGCGGCCAACATGGCCTCTTCAATCAAGCGATGGGCTTCGTTGCGGACGCGCGGCACGATTTTCTCGATACGGCCACTCTCATCACACACAATCTGGGTTTCTGTGGTTTCAAAATCCACAGCACCGCGAACCGAACGCGAAGCCAGCAGGGCCCTGTAGACATCCTGCAGATTCATCAGGTCGTTCACACGGTCTTTGCGCTTGGCCGCCTCCGGGCCCCGCGTGTTGGCCAAAATGGCGGCGACCTCGGTGTAAGTAAATCGCGCATGGCTGTGCATCACAGCGGGGTAAAACTGGTAAGCGTGGACATCGCCTTTGGCAGTGACCAGCATGTCACAGACCATGCACAAGCGGTCCACATCCGGGTTCAGTGAGCACAGGCCATTGGACAATTTTTCCGGCAGCATCGGAATCACCCGACGCGGAAAATACACGCTGGTGGCGCGGTCGTAGGCATCGACATCAATGGCGCTGCCGGTTTGAACGTAGTGGCTCACATCGGCAATGGCCACCAACAAACGCCAGCCTTTGCCGCGCCCGACTTTGGCGGGTTCGCAGTACACCGCATCGTCAAAGTCACGCGCGTCCTCACCGTCAATCGTGACCAAAGGAATGTCCCGCAAATCCACTCGATCTTTGCGATCTTTGGCCAACACTTTGTCGGGCAAGCCTTTGGCTTGATCCAAACACGCGGCTGAAAACTCATGCGGCACGCTGTATTTGCGGACCGCAATTTCAATCTCCATGCCGGGGTCATCAATTTCACCCAGCACTTCTTTGACACGCCCCACGGGCTGGCCAAATAAAGCCGGTGGTTCGGTCAACTCGACCACCACCACTTGACCCGGTTTCGCGGTGCCGGTGGCCCCTTTGGGGATCATCACATCTTGACCGTAGCGCTTGTCTTCGGGGGCCACCAACCACAAGCCGCCTTCGTGAAGCAATCGCCCAATGATGGGTTGCTCGGGCCGCTCGACGATCTCCACAATGCGTCCTTCGGGACGACCTTTGCGGTCTTGTCGGACGATGCGCACTTTGACGCGATCGCGGTGTAAAACCGCGCGCATTTCGTTCGGCGACAAGTAAATGTCAGACTCGCCGTTGTCGCGAATCAAGAACCCATGACCATCCCGGTGACCCTGGACTGTGCCTTCGATTTCTTCCAGCAATCCGCTGGGTGGAGCTGCTTTTTTGATATACAATCCTTTATTCCTGAGGCGCCCAGATGGCGGAATTGGTAGACGCACTAGTTTCAGGTACTAGCGAGTAACATCGTGGAGGT
>JACCEE010223284.1_pt1 | contig 15297 bp, 12 predicted proteins | sample 7449931 | NCBI WGS metagenome assembly JACCEE01 (sample SAMN15323457, study PRJNA562643) | freshwater metagenome | isolation source: river surface water | place: USA:Blue River Watershed | collected 2017-08-19 | reverse complement strand
CAGCGACCGCTAATTTACCGTCCTGCATATCGCCAATCACGGTAATCGACCCCGCCGTACCATTCTCTAAGGCTTTCGCGCTGAGTGACGCATCTTTATCCAAAGTAATATTTTTACCGGTCACTGCAATTTTGCCGCCCCCTTCGTTGCCGTCTACGTTTAACGTGCCGCTGATTTGCGTTAAACCCTGTTGTCCGCCATCGAGAACAATCTCGCCATTGTGCTGAACCAAACCTTGCGCACGAACAATTCCGCTTTGATTAATCGCCGTGCCGACCAATTCATTCGCCGCTGCTGCACTCAACACCACGCGACCGCCCTCCGCCAAAACCGCGCCGCTATTTGCCACTTGCGCATTCAACGCTGCTTCAGGAATTTTTACCTCAACCAAACCATCGCCTTTAAAATCCAAATCCACCGTTTTACCGGCGGCTAAAATCGCCGAACCTTGCGGTGCATTAAGTGTGCCTGCGTTGGCAATTTGTTGACCGATTAACGCGATGACTCCGCCTTCCGGCACGTTAATCACACCTTGATTATCAAGTGTACCGTTGGCATTTTCTTGCGTGAAATGAAACTGACCGTTTAAAAAATCGGCATTACTCAAGTTGTGCGTGCTGGCAAATAAACTGCCGACATCGACTTGCGCATTTTTACTAAACAACACGCCATTGGGATTGATTAAAAAAACCTGACCATTGGCACGCAGTTGTCCTTGGATTTGCGAAGGGTCTTGTCCGATAACGCGGTTTAATAACATCGCTTGCGGATTCGGTTGTTGAATATTCACTCCTTCATTCGGATTAATTGAAAATCCTTGCCAATTGATAATCGCCTGTGGGCTGGTTTGCTGAATCTGCATTTGATTTGCAGTGGGAATATTGACAGTGACCTGTCCAGCAACCAATTGATTTCCTTCGGGTAATGCCCAAAGCGCACGACTGAAAATCAACAATGTGACAAGCGACGCACACCGTTGAGCGGATGAATGTTTGGATTTTCCGCTGCTGATTTCAGCAACCGCAATCCATGTTCTTAGAGCTTCGCTCCAAATACTGCGATAAAAGTGGTTCATAATGCACCCCTTATGAGACTACAAGGATTGACTTAATTGAAAATACACCATAGGACCACTTGCAGTGGCATCTGAGGTTGGTTGTTGATGCACATCACGCCAAGCAACGCTGGTGCGTAAGTTAAATCCTGACCTATCTGACCAGTTTACTCCAAAACCATAACCGGTTAAATGTCGCCCATTCAACGATTGTCCGGCAAAAGGGCGCACGTTTATGCGTGAATAACCGCTGTCAATAAAGCCCAGTATTTGTATATTGCCTTGCCAGTCAAACAATTTAGGTAAAACATAACGGGTTTCCGCATTGATTAACCAGCCTTCTGACGCACTGCCTTCACCCACAGGATAAGCCCGAATCGCATTCGGTCCACCTAAACTAAAACGCTCAGAACTGTCTAAGTTTTTACTGGCAATTTGCCCTTGAAAATTGGCGTATAAACTGAAGTTTTCAATTAAATTTTGTAAACGATTGAATTGCCAACTGAATTTATGATACCCCCCATTGCTGTGTATCAGTTGGTCTTGAATATAAGCGGCGGGGTTATTAAAACGCACTTCGCCCGCTGAAACGCCCACGTTTATTTGTGTCAATCCGGTGGTTATTAATACTTGGTCATATAAATTGCCGGCAACAGAAAAGCTCATCACATCTAATTCACGATGATTGCGATTCTGCGTGGAATCAAGATTATCTTCTAGCCAGCGGTGTTCATAATGTGCTGTACCGCTTAAACGACCACTGCGCGTTAGCCAAAAGGGATGCGTCAACGAAGCCCCTACGGTTCGCGCCACGCCGTGTGCTTGCAGATTTTTAAATGAACCGCCTAAACGATACTCAAGTTGCGACACATTCATCGCTAACCGTGTGCCATACCCATTTATCGGCAACGTGTAATCTGCCCAGCCGCCTACGCTCTTGCCCGTTTCAGTGGTTTGAATCCGCAGATTAAGCAAATCGCCATAGCCTGATGGGTCGTTTAAACTTAGCGTACCGTCAAAATGATAATAACCGGTTGCATACAGCCCGTGATTATCGGTTAAAGCATAACCGCTCATCAACGCGCCTTCTTTTACTTTTATGCCCAAAACAGAACTGCCTTTTTTTTGTCCGGCTGACAACACCAATGAACTTTCGATACCCGGCAAATCATTCAGCAGTAAACTCAAACGATTCAGATTTTGTTCGGTTAAAACCTCGCCTTCCTCGTAAGTTTCTAAAAAACGGGTTAAGACTGATTTATTTAAACGCAATTCAGTCAAAGCTTGCACGGTATCGGTTGACAAATGGCTGCCATCCACTTGCCCTTCTAAAATGATAATTTCAACAATCCCTTGTTTAATCGATTGTTGCGGCAAATAAGCCGTCGCGAGAAAAAAACCCGCTTGTCGATAATGTTCAACAATGCGTTTAACCACCGCTTCCAGCTCTGCAAAATTGATTTCATGGTTTAAAGAGTCCTTCACCAAATCTTGCAACTCGGCTTCACTGAATTGCGTATTGCCGCTCATGCGAAAATGTTTCACCGTCACCCGCAATTGCGCATCGGGCAACAGGGCAGGACGCACAGATTCCGGTTTTTCTATTAAATTAACAGTCGGTGGTTTCGGTGGTTGCGGCAATTTACTGCTTTCACGATTCAGCAATCCGGCATCAGGTGGCTGCGCAAGACTGAGGTCACTTGCAAACACACTGCTCAACAGCAGCAGGTTAATCAGTTGTCTTATAAAATAGTTCATAGTGTTTAGAAAATAGTGGGAACGTGCAAATTCAAAGGATGTTTCAGGATTTTTTGTAAGTAATTAATCAAAAGTTATCCAGTATGGCGGAAGTCAAGCTTTGCTTGAGTAATCAGGCGAAGTCTGACATCCAAAGGTTAATGTCTACTATCAAACTTATGTTTTCCTACTTATATGTAAAACCGACATATAAAGCGAAGGCGGATTCGGCTCACCTTTCAACTCCAATTCAATTTCTAAACGTTTTAAAATTTTCAACACCTCTTCTTTACTGTGAAAAGGCCCGGCAACAATCAGAAACTTATCTCCCTGCATTTCCACACGACTTGGAATACTCGGCCCTTGATGATTCAACAATGCCGCCAATTTTTGAGCCGCTCGCTCTTCACCAAAACGCGCCACCGTAATGCTCCAATCCGTTTTTTGTATCGGCTCGACAATCGGTTGTCCATACAATTTTTCAGGATGCGCTAACAACGGTGCGTAAACATTTAACTCAGCAAAACTCGGACTCCCGATTAAAACAGGGGTCGGCACACCGTTTGCTGTGTTGATAACCTGCTCAACCCTTGTCCAATCCACCTGCACTTTATGCTTTTTTTCCAATTTCTTAAGCGATGCCAACACGGGCTTTTTAAAATCCTTTTTGCTGTCCAACGGATGATGCGCTTCCAAATACAACATATTATTTTGCCAAGCCACTAAATAAGGCTGGTCAATAATTCTAACCGCAGTTCCTACCGCTGTTGCGCCAAACAAAGCCTCAATATCTTCAGGATACAAATTTAAACAACCATGACTGACCTGCATTCCTACGCCGTATGGCTTATTCGTTCCATGAATTAAATAACCCGCTTTTGCCAACTTCATCGCATACAAACCCAAGGGATTATCCACCCCCGCCGGAACAGTTTTAGGCAATATATCCCCCTTTTGTGCGTGTTCGCGCAAAATTGACGGCGGTACAGTCCACGTTGGATTTTTAGTTTTACTAATCACTTTCGTCAAACCCATCGGTGTATTCCACCCTTCACGACCAATCCCTGCCGGATAGGTCATCACTTGCTGTGTCTGTTTGGGTGGAAAATAAAACAAGCGCATATTTGCCAAATTCAGCACAATGCCCGTGCGCGGAACATCAGGAAGAGTAAACCATAACGGCAATAAAACCCGTGTTTGCGGGACGGGTAGCCACACATCCACCAAAGGATTCGCGTTCACAATTTCGTTATGTCCCAACCCAAAATGCCGCGCAATATCTGGCAGAGTATCCGTTTCCTGCGTTTGAATCGCCGCCAATTCTCCAATTAAAAACTGTTCAGGTCGCACAGAAAAAAGATGATTTTCAACCGATAAGTTCTCGCCGGTGAAGACAACTTGCGTGCCGGTCTCTATCTTGTTACCGATAAAAGGCAGATATTGGCAGCCTGCCAATAATCCAAGCAGCCCTAAATAAGCAAAAAACACATATTTTTTAAAATTTAAAAATATCATCATGCGTAAACAACGTTAAAGATAGTCCGACTAAAAAAGCGCAAAGTATACGCTGACAACTTGACAAACTGATGAATCAATTTTACGCAAAAAAAGCAACGGATAAAATATTTTGTTTAAATTGATTTTGTCTGTAAAACTGTTGTAATCATACGATAGAATACTCGACTCTTTATAAACCACCTCTTAGTAAAGAGCAGGGTTGAGCAAAAAAATATAACAACTAAAGCAGAGAGTTAGCATGAACAAAATTTTAAATTTTTTCCTCATCGGAATCTTAGCGTTTATCCCCATTGTGGTTATTTTACAGATTGTCGTATTTGTAAAAGACTTTTTTTCAGAGTTATTTAAGATGGTGTACAACTACTCTGATAACTATTTTATGACCATTACACTTTTTATTATCAGTTTCAGCCTATTTACCTATGTGGGCTATCGGGTCAGCTTAGGAAAATCACTGATTATTGCAAGTATTGATGCCGTTATTGAACGTATTCCTTTACTAAACACGGTCTATCGCGTCACCAAAAAAGTGGTCAATATGTTTTCAGGACATGAGAAAAAACCCGCCAAAGAAGTCGTGTATGTTGAATATCCCAAAGAAGGCATTTGGGTGCCAGCTTATATCACCAACCAAGAAGGCGATATGTATATTTTATTTATCCCAACTTCACCCAATCCCACTTCAGGTTTTACTGTCATTATTCATAAATCACGGGTTAGAAAATCAACCATGAATATTGAAGAAGCCACCAGTTTAATTATCAGTGTCGGCGTTGATTTTGATAAATCGGCAGAAATTATCAGCCTAAATGACGAAATTTAACGGCTTAAAAAGCTGTCATCTATTAAAGCAATGGTTTTTAACAATAAAAAAATATTCACTCGTCTAAAGCATAAATTTTCATTTCGATATTTTATGTTGGGATGCTTTGTGTTTACCGTCGTGACATTAATCTTTTTTTATCAAAAAAATCAAGACAATTTATTAGAAAAACAATTGCTTGAGATGACAGCCACACTGCAATATCAAGAAACTATTTTTAATCAAAGAATCCTAAAAACGCAAGTTTTAGGTCGTCAACATGATTCAGAACTTAGCTTATCGTTGACTGAACTGGAATTATTATATAAAAAATTTAAACAGCTTGATTTAACCGCGCATAATCCATTTGTGAAAGCTGAACTTAATATTTTTAATCAACAGTTACGCATAAAAAAGCAGATCATCGCACAATTTATTGCAAATAAAAGCACATTCAATAAAAGTATTGTGAATTTTTTAATCCAGTTTGAAAAACTCATTTTCAATCAACGGTTATCGCCCTCTATTAAACACAAAGCCTTTCAAATTCATTTTATTATCTTAACCGAACTGATTAACCAAAAATTAACGACTCCGCCCGTTAAATTATTTAATTTAGTGAATGAGATAAAATCCAGTCATAAATCTGAAACAAAACAATTTTTAGATGTAACACTGAAATTAATAAATGATGCCAGTATTTTTCATCAGTCTTTATACGAATTAGTGAAACAACAAAATTTCTCGTTAGCAGACTATTTCTCAAAAAATATTGCGCAGCATTTTAAAACGGAACATCAAAATAAACAGGTTTTAAAAAATACTTTAGCGATTTTGATTGTAATGGGGATTCTTTATATTTTATTACTCCTTTATGCCGTTAAAATTAAATCGAAAAAACTTAATCAATTATTAAAAACTATTCACGAACAACAACTTGCATTGGATCAACACGCGATTGTCAGCAGTGCTAATGTGAAAGGTGATATTACCTATGTAAATAATAAATTTTGCGAAATCAGCGGTTATTCAAAAAATGAGCTGATGGGTAAAAATCATCGAATTGTTAAATCAGGGGAACACACAGAAGAAGAATTTAGACAAATGTGGCGGACAATTTGTCGGGGTCATGTTTGGCATGGACAAATAAAAAATAAAAAGAAGAATGGCGGATTTTATTGGGTGAATGCCACGATTGTGCCTTTTTTAGATAAAAAAGGAAAACCGTATCAATATATTTCGATTCGGACGGATATTACTTTACAAAAAGAATTAGAAAAAAAATTATTAGACTGTCAACATTTTTTAGAACAAGTGACAAATACAATGGCGCAAGGGCTTTATGCTTTAGATATGAATGGGCATTGTACTTTTTGGAATAAAGGAGCTGAAAATATTTTAGGCTGGACGGCGGATGAATTAATCTCTCAAAAACTGCATTCTATTATTCATTTTCAGGATGAAAATAAACGTGTGATTGTGGATACGGATAGTTTTATTTATACACATGTTTTAAAAAATAAAAATTACCATTCAGAGGATGAATGCTTTATTCATAAAGCAGGGCATTTATTACCGATTTCAATTACAGCCGTTCCGTTATTAGAAAAAAATAATATGACCGGTGTGGTGGTGGTTTTTAATGATATTAGCAAACGTAAAGCGGATGAGAAAATTATTAATCAAGCGATTATTAATGCGCAGCAAGCTAGTCAAGCGAAAAGTGATTTTTTAGCGAATATGAGCCACGAAATTCGCACACCGATGAATGGGGTGATTGGGATGACTGAATTGGCTTTAGAAACGAATTTAACCCCTGAGCAGCGTGAATATTTGGAAATTGTCAAAGATTCATCCACCGCTTTATTGGGAATTATTAATGATATTTTGGATTTTTCTAAAATTGAAGCGGGTAAATTATCATTGGAAGTGATTGATTTTAATCTTAAGGTTTTATTAACCAAAATTTTGGCAATGCTCATGTCAAAAGCTGAAGAAAAGGGTTTGCATTTATGTCTTGAAAATATAGATGATCCCAAATTGCCGACACAGCTACGCGGCGACCCGGGCAGATTGCGGCAAGTTTTGGTGAATTTGCTGGGCAACGCGCTGAAATTTACACATCAGGGAAGTGTTACAATGCGCGTGGAATTGCAAGAAAAAACCCCGCAACGGTGTTGTTTGTTGTTCAAAGTAACCGATACTGGAATCGGTGTGCCGAAAAATAAACAGGCAACGATTTTTGATGCGTTTTCTCAAGCAGATACTTCTGTGGCGCGTCAATTTGGTGGAACAGGTTTGGGGTTGTCGATTTCTAAACAATTGATTGAATTAATGGGCGGGTCGATTGGTTTGGAAAGCGAAGAAGGAATAGAAACAACTTTTTTCTTTACTTGTTGGTTTAATTATGCAGAACAAGAAATAATGACGGGTTCACCACCACAAACAGCCCCTCTTTTAACTCATACAAACGATAAGCAACCCGAGGTCATCGTGAGCGCAGAAACGCATTCTATGTCAGCCGAAAAACATCTCCCTTTAAATATTTTGCTGGCAGAAGATAATTTGATTAATCAAAAATTAGCTAAAAAATTACTCGAAAAACAAGGCTACACCCTTCAAATTGCCAATAACGGTTTAGAAGCGGTTGAAATGTTTGAACAGCAAACATTTGATTTGATTTTAATGGATTTTCAAATGCCGAAAATGAACGGTTTGGATGCGGCACTCAAAATCAGAGAGTTAGAAAAAGAACATGGTGGGCATATTTTAATTATCGCCATGACCGCAAATGCGATGCAAGAAGACCGTGACCGCGCCTTGAATGCCGGCATGGATGCGTATTTGCCCAAACCGATTGATGTACAACAATTATTAGCGCAAATTACGCAGTTTTTTCCCAGTGATGCAGAAGCGGTTGCAAAAAAATCCGCCGCTGTTGCTGAACCTGTGTGCAATTGGGACGCAGCTTTGAAACGTTTAGGCGGTGAAACAGAGATTTTACAGATGATGGCTGATTTATTTTTAGAGGAACAAACCGGTTATTTTCAAGCGATTCATGCGGCGATTGTCGCAGAAGATAAAGCGGTATTGCATCGTGAACTGCATACGCTTAAAGGCATTTGTGCGACATTGGGGGCTGAAAAAATTGAGGCTTTGTTAAAATCCATGGAGCCTTTGATTGAAAACGGGGACTTTGCAAAAATTAGCTTGATGCAGCAACAAGTGGAAGAAAAACTGCAACAGCTTAATGTTTTTTTACGTCAAAAAATACAAAAGGACTGACGGTTGTTTGAAACAATTTATATCGAAACGGCATTGCTTGAACATCCGCGAGTCAAGGCGGTTTGTGCGCGTTTTCCTAAGGCACGTTTGATTGAATGTGCGCGTTATGGTGAAGTGTTTAATCCTAAAGCGCAAAATTTTCGCCTGCAAAAACAAAAACCTGCCTTGATTTTGGCGCAAAAACATCAACAATTTGCATTGCCTGCCCCGCTGGGGTATCACATTGGCGCACGACACAATTATTATTTTTCGCATATTTTAAATTGTCTGTACGATTGCCGATATTGCTTTTTGCAAGGAATGTATCAATCGGCAAATTATGTATGGTTTGTGAATTATGAAGACTATCAACAGCAGATTGCGCAACTTTGTGCGCAGCATTCAGAACCGGTGCATTTTTTTTCAGGATACGATTGCGACAGTTTAGCTCTTGAACCGATAACTGAATTTGCCGCGCAGTTTTTGCCGTTTTTTGAATCACTGCCGAATGCGTGGCTGGAATTGCGCACGAAAAGCACTCAAATTAGAAGTCTATTGAATCGCAAGCCTTTTTCGCGTTGTGTGGTGGCGTTTAGCCTGTCGCCGGATGCGATTGCGCAAAAAGTTGAAGCAAAAACACCGTCTGTTGCTCACCGCATTGAAGCATTATGTAAATTGCAACAACAAGGTTGGATGATTGGGTTGCGTTTTGACCCGTTGCTGTATCAAGCGGATTATCAAACGCTTTATCAAGCGTTGTTTGCACAAGTTTTTGCTAAATTGAATATTAAACAATTACATTCGGTAAGCTTAGGGGTATTTCGCTTGCCGCAAGCGTATTTTAAAAAAATGCACAAGTTGTATCCTGAAGAACGTTTATTTGCCAGCCCGCTTATTCAGCAACAGGGAATGGTTTCGTATCACACTGATTTGGAACATGAAATGATGCGTTTTTGCACAGAACAGCTTTTGCGTTACATTCCTGAGCGGGTGTTTTTTCCATGCCATTCGTAAAACGCACGATTTTAGTCACCGGTGCAAGCTCTGGAATTGGGCGGGCGATTGCAAAAAAATTGTTAAATCAAGGACATTGCATCATAGGCGTTTCGCGTGACATTCAAAAATTTATCACGCCTCATGCCAATTTTTATCCGCTTGAAATGGATTTAAGCCAGTTGTCGCAGCTTGCAAAACACATCAAGTCCATACAAGCTGCGCACCCTTGTTTAGATGCGGCGATCTTTGCAGCGGGCTACGGTCGATTTGGAAATTTAGAAAATTTTTCATATTCCCAGATTGAACATTTAATAACCGTCAATTTCACCAGCGTGGCATTTTTAGCGCGTGCATTATTACCCGATTTGAAACAAAAATCGGGTGCGGATTTGATTTTTATTGGTTCAGAGGCGGCTTTGCAAGGCAGTCGAAAAGGAACGATTTATTGTGCCAGTAAATTTGCGTTGCGTGGATTCAGTCAAGCTTTGCGGGATGAATGTGCAGGAAGTGTGGTGCGGGTGGGGTTAATTAATCCGGGCATGGTGCAAACGCCTTTTTTTGAAAACTTAAATTTTGAAGCGGGACATGGAATCGGACAGCATTTATCTGCTGAAGATATTGCCGAGGCGGTGAGTTATATGCTGTATAGTTCACGCAATGCGGTGATTGATGAGATTAATTTAACCCCGCCACAGCGGGTGATTTATTTTAAAAAATAACGTTAAATTCGATGCGTTATCGGGGTTATTCCTAACTTTTGATAAGCTCGATAGCGTGTTCTGCCCGCTTGCTTAATAAGGTTATCGTTATCGACAATTTCCAGCACTTTTTCAGTGTGCGTCAAATCAGTTAACGCAACCGTTGATAAATTAATCAGCAGTTTTTGCCATGGCGCAGGAACGGGCAAATGCCCAATTAAAACAGTATTCGGAAACGCAGGCAGTGTGCCGTGATAGATTTCATGCGGCACAAAACTGGTGGGACGAAAAGTCCATAAAAGTTGGTCTAGCGATTGACTTTGCGGCAAATTGTCCGTCATCACATACGCAAAATAGCCGTTTCGATAGGCTTTTTCAATCAATTTACACGCGAAGCGATGCCGCTGCTCCGCGCCGGTTGTAGACAGCAGATAAAAGCTAATTTCAGGCATTGATACGATTCAGCAAATATTGCATGATTAATGCAACCGGTCTGCCCGTTGCTCCTTTGCGTAATCCGGTGCGCCACGCTGTACCGGCAATATCTAAATGCGCCCAGCGATATTCTTCAGCAAAACGCGCTAAAAAACACGCTGCGGTGACACTGCCAGCCTCTTTTCCGCCGACATTCGCCAAATCGGCAAAGTTTGATTTTAACTGCTCTTGGTATTCTTCCCACAACGGCAATTGCCACGCACCATCACAGGCGGTTTCTCCGGCAGCCAACAAAGCACGGCAAAGCTCTTCATCATTGCCTAATAAACCGCTGGCAACCCGTCCTAATGCAATAACACACGCGCCGGTTAAGGTGGCCAAATCAATCACCACATCAGGGCTAAAACGTTCCGCGTATGTCAAAGTATCGCACAATAATAAGCGTCCTTCCGCATCAGTATTTAAAATCTCAATTGTTTTGCCTGACATACTGGTCACAATGTCGCCGGGTTTATTTGCGTTTCCATCGGGCAAATTTTCTGAGGAGGGAACTAATCCAACGATATTTAACGGTAATTTTAATTGTGCCGCCGCTTGCAGTACGCTGATAACCGCCGCACCACCGCACATATCGTATTTCATCTCATCCATCCCCGCACTGGGTTTCAATGAAATTCCGCCCGCATCAAAGGTTAAGCCTTTTCCAATCAAAACAATCGGTTTTGCATTTTCAGCTCCCCCTTTGTAATTTAAGCAAATCAATTTTGCAGGTTCACGACTGCCGCGTGAAACGGACAATAACGCGCCCATTTTTAGTCGCTGCATATCGCTTTCTTCAAGGATTTCAACGCTTAAATTTTCTGCCGTTTCTGCAATGCTGACGGCTTGTGTTGCCAAATAACTCGGTGTGCAAATATTTCCGGGTAAATCTGCCAGTTTTTTGGTCAAAGCAACCGCTTGTGCAATTGCCACACCGTGCGCCAATCCTTGTGCGGCTTGTTTTTTCAGGGTTTCAGGAACGATGATTTGAGTGGTTTGCAGTGCAATAGCCGGAGGTTTAATGCTTTTAGTTTCAGAAAATTGATATAGCTCTGCTTCAAAAATTTCTACAATTTGCCGGACTTTCCATTGCCAATCACAATCGGGAACTTCCATTTCCGCCAAAGTGCAGGCAACGGATTGAATTGAAGTCGTTTTTAAGGTTTTCACCGCTGCTGCCAAAGCTTTTCGATATAATTTGGGCGAAATTTTGTCCGCATCTCCCAATCCAACGATTAATAAACGTTCTATCTGGCTATCCGGCACTACATTCACCAATAAAACTTCGCTGTTTTTTCCTTTGATGTCGCCGCGTTCAAGCAAATTGCTAATCAGTTGATGCGTGTTGCGATCAACCTCTAATGCGGCAGGCGTAAGCGATTGATGCGTGTAAATACCGACAATCAGACACTGTGTTTGTAATTTGTCAACTGACAAGCTTTCTATAGAATAGTCCATAATTTTGGTGGATAGCGTCGAAATTTAAGAATAAAAACGTAACTGGCAAAGGTTGTTATAAAATGCCAGCTTAGATTCTTGATAATTATACATGAGTATTTTTAGTGTGGAGAGGTGCGGAGTGAGTGAATTCGTCAAAGGCCGCAAAATAAGGTCTTACCGCTTTGTTGGCATACTAGACAGAATGATTGCGTGGGATGTTTTAAAAACCTTAAGCGCGGTGCTGACTGTTTTAGTCACGATTATTGTCAGTCGAAAATTTATTAAAATTTTGGCTCTTGCGATTGATGGCACTATTTCAGCGGCTACTGCGCTGGATATTTTAGGTTTGAAAACGATTGTCACAATCGTTAATTTTCTGCCAGCCTCTGTTTTTATGGCAATTTTAATGGTGTTAGGGCGAATGTATCGTGACCAAGAAATGTCCGCAATTGCCAGTGCAGGCGGCGGTGCTACACGCATTTACCGTGGGGTTTTTTTATTAACTTTTCCGTTAGCCCTCTTAACCAGCTATCTGTCACTGTATGCTGCACCTTGGGCGGAGGAACAAATGTTGCTATTAACCAGCAAAGATATGGAAACCGCTGATTTACGCGGGATTGCCGCCGGTCGGTTCAGTGAATACAGTCACGGTGATTTGGTGTTTTATACCGAAGAAATTGATGCACAATTGCGAATGCACAATATTTTTATCCAAGACCGGCAACACGGTAAGCCAAATGTGATTAATGCAAAACAAGGTTCACTGAAAGATTTGGTCGGTGGACAATATGTGGTATTAGAAAAAGGTGAGCGTACTCAAGGAAATGTCGGTGAAGGCGATTTTACTTTAGAAACCTTTGATGAATATGCGGTGCGAATTGACAAGAAAACCCATCCGATTAATTATCACCACGAAGCTATCCCAAGTGCGAAATTACTTGCTTCTGAACATATTTATGACCAAGTGGAATTTCAAAAACGCTGTACATTTCCAATTGGGATTGTCTTTTTAAGCTTTTTAGCCGTCCCTTTAGCCAAACTTTCCCCGCGCAGTGGCGTGTACGGCAGTTTGCTGTTTGCTTTTTTAATTTATTTTATCTACGGAAATATCAATCAAATCAATCAAAGTTGGATGCTCAAAGAAATTATCCCACTTTGGCTTGGCTATATTTGGGTATACAGCTTGCTTTGGCTATTAGGCATTATTTTGTTGATTCGGTTGTATGGCATCAAATGGTTATGGTTAAAACTTAAATTTGGAGCAGCCGTATGACTATTTTAACCCGCCATATTGTTAAGGAAGTCTTAAAAGGTTCATTTCTCGCACTGATTTTGCTTTTAACGCTGTTTAATCTGTATTCCTTAAGTGATGAGTTAAAAGATTTAGGCAAAGGCGATTACGGTTTGGAAGAAATTTTTACTTATCTTGCGTTAAGCACCCCAAGCGTTTTTTACACTCTCGTGCCATCTGGCGCATTGATTGGCAGCATTTTTGTACTTGGCGCGATGGCAAATAATCGAGAAATTGTTGCGATGCGTGCCAGTGGATTGTCTATTTTTTGGATTATTCGTTCTGTGATGCTGGCAGGATTAATTTTAGTGATTATTTCCGTGACGATTGGCGAATTTATTGCCCCGAATACTGAACGTGCCGCCCAACTTTTAAAAACCAAAGCACAAAATAATCGGGTGATGATGCGGGCAAAATATGGCATTTGGCTGCGCGAGGGGAATAATTTTATTAATGTGCGGCAAATTGCCAGTAAATCTGAATTATCTGACATCAGCATTTTTCAACTCGATGAAAAGCATCGGGTTAAACAAATTTTACACGCACAATCAGCTCACTTTGTGGGGAATGAACAGTGGAATTTACAAAAAATCCAAAGAACGCAAATTTTGGAAAATCAAGTTGCCGCCAGTACGATTCAGATGCAGCCATGGAAAACCGGTATTGCGCCGGAATTATTGGATATTGTGGTGGTGACAACTTCTAATTTATCTTCGCTGGAATTGAAAAAATATATTTCTTTTTTAAAACAAAATAATCAAAAATCCCGCGTTTTTGAAGCGGCATTATGGGGACGGGTGTTTAATCCGTTTGTCACTTTTGTGATGTTGTTGGTTTCCGCGCCGTTTGTGTTGAATATTCAACGCAATAGCAGCGTAGGTGGACGATTAATTATAGGGATTATTGTTGGATTGGGATTTAATATTTTAGACCAAATCATTAGTTATTTAGGGATAGTTTATAATCTCAATCCGATAGTGACGGCTATTTTTCCCAGTTTATTGGTGTTTGGAATAACCAGCTACAGTATTAGTCGGCTTAAATAAAATCGCACATTGTAGTCAATAACGCTTTTTTTGTGGTTAAATACCGACTGACTCTATAATGAAATAAATGATATGTTTGCTTGCACCGCTTATGCTCGAACTGTTTTTCTCTTACTGCTGATTTTTTGTTTAGTCGGCTGTTCGCATATCGCACATTTTGACCCACAAGCTTATAACAATGCGGTGGAAACAAAAGTAAAAGCTTTGTTGTTAATGGATAAAGCCAGCACGGATTATGAAAAAAATATTCCCGAAATTGATGCGTTGCTGTTTTCACTCAACCATAGCTATGAATATGCTAAGGGAATTGCCAAAAATCAAGATACTGTTGCGCAATGGGAAATAATGAAAAATCCAGAGCGCAATTTAATGGGCGGTTTTTTAAAACATTGGAAAGATAAAAAAGTCTTAAAAATGGCTTTTATACGCAATGCAAAAGCCATTATTGCAGATGGCTTTGATGCCATTATCGGCTTAGAAAGTGGTAAAATAGACACTGCCGATTCTAAAAAATAACTTTAGCACGTTGAATTCAGGAGAAAACTATGTCAGCGAATGATTTTGTCACCACCTTGCAATCTGGATTAAAAACCTTAGCCGAACAACAACTCCAACAGCATGGTAGTAAAGTCATTGATATGGCAATCGACGGTGGGATGAAATTTTTTCAAAAATATGCCTTTGAGTTAAACGACTGGAAAGAACAAGTTTCAGAAGGAGATATGGATGAAGATGATTTGCGTTGGTTGTTGCAGTCGCGTGATGATTTGGTTGATCTTGAAGCTTTAAAAACCCAAGGACTTGCAAAAGTGGTGTTGGATGAATTTGTAAATGGAATTATTGAAGTCATTATTACCGCGGCTAAAGCTGTGCCTTAATTTCAAAGAACATTGTTATATGGGGTTTGCTTGAGTTTCCCAACCGCCACCCAATGATTTATAAACAGCCACTAATGCGGTCGCAGTGGCAGTTTGATT
>JACCEE011785670.1_pt1 | contig 15305 bp, 13 predicted proteins | sample 7449931 | NCBI WGS metagenome assembly JACCEE01 (sample SAMN15323457, study PRJNA562643) | freshwater metagenome | isolation source: river surface water | place: USA:Blue River Watershed | collected 2017-08-19 | reverse complement strand
TAGAATCCAAAAAAGGTTATTGGAAGGACCTCATCGTTGAACAGTTGAATATTTCTGTAATACCCACACATGCATATCTGTCATGTCCTTTAGTTTTATAATCTTTTCATGTTATTCAATTAGTTTTGTACCGTAGCTCTGGTCGCTTGATAGTAGTTTTTTTTCAAGAACTAAATAATCAAGAATAGGATCTCGTTCCAATATTTATTCTTGTTACATTTACTGAAAAGATCTCTGACAGGTATTATTCAATCTGTGTTATGAGCTTTCGTTTTGAGAATAAGATGTTGTATGGGTATAGCCACTCTGGTGTCAAAGAGTCGGAGCAGGTTGCTTCAGGATATGCAGTAAATTTCAACTCAGCGGTTGGTTATTCTGTTTCTGTTGCCGATCATTCTAGCTGTCAACAAGAGGTGATCCAGCAAACAACCTATTATCCTATGACTTGCTTAATACAAGAATCCATGTAGATGACTCGGATTTTGCCTTGAATGGAGGATTATTCAGCGATGGCATCAAATCGGAAGAAATGAAAAAAAAGCAATCACTCCGGATTGCACGATTTTCAGGAGCTGGCGAGAAGATTCGGAATTAATGAGAAACGAAGAGACAAAATCCTAGCCCCTTACCTAGAAAGACAATCGATGGTTGAAGAATTAACTTATCGTTCATTTCTAGACGATAAGACAAAAAGAGGATATTCTAATACGGTCTTTCTTACCTAGTGGATGTCTTATTAAACTCTAAGAATCAATTATGGATCAATGTTTTTCAATTTTTGTCACGTGCTTATGCAAAAGAGTTAGTTCAGGGTGTTCGTCTTTCAGATTAGGTGATATTATTTTAATAGTGAAAAATTTATTACATCAGTAATAGATGACAAGCAACTTTTAGAGACTTTTGTGCTTTCCGTTGATTTTATGAATTTTATTAATATATTAGCATTACCTTTTGATTAACTATAAACCCCAATAATTAGGGTTTATCATACTTTAACAAGTAATGGCAAGAAGCACATACATATCAGAAAATTTAACCCAGCGACATGTTGATTTTATGCTGGTATTAGATGATTTTGAACTGGATATTTTTACACTGGATGAACTAAAAACACAATTTAGTAATAAGTTTACAGATATTAATGAGTTGGTTGAGAATCTGGTTCATAAAAAAATCCTCTCGAGGATTGAACGGGGTAAATATTGTCGCGCAAATTTTAGTGATGAAAAAGTAGTAGGTTGTTTTATCAGCGATAACGGTGCGGTGGCCTATTGGTCTGCACTTAATACACATGGTTTAACAGAACAATTCCCTAATAACTATTTTATTCAGACATCAAGGCCAAAAAGAAGTAAGACAATATTTGGCGCTTCATATACATTTATCAATGTTGTTCCCTCCAAAATTAAAGGAATACTTACTCTGGGTCAGGGCAGCAGAAGATATAGGATTACCGATATTGATAAAACAATTGTCGATTGCTTTGACTTACCTGAATATTCTGGTGGATATGCAGAACTTATTCGTGCATTTAACAATGCAAAACTAAATAGTGAAAAAATGATAGATTATTGCACAGCTATAAATAATATTTCTACAACCAAGCGAATGGGATTCCTCGCAGAATTGCTTGAAAAAAGAGGTTTAAAAGCTTTTATTAAATATGCAAAGCAACAGATAAACAGAAAATATAATGTTTTTGACCCGGCAGGAACCGACAAAGGCGAATTCGTTAACGATTGGCGGTTGAGATTAAATATTAGCCGTGATGAAATTATGGACATTTGTAACAAGCAGTACTAAATGATTTTACAAAAAGAAATAGCAACTATTGCAACTCAAAAAGGAGTGTTAAAAAGTACCATTGATAAAGATTGGGCTTTAGGCCACTTTCTCGATGCAATTTACTCTATTCCTGAGTTACGACAGTCATTAATCTTTAAAGGGGGTACCTGCCTAAAGAAATGCTACATCCCCGATTATCGTTTCTCCGAAGACCTTGACTTGACTTTACTTCAATCAACAAGGAATTTAAACTAACCCGCAGACATTTAAATGAAATTAAATCGCTAATACTGCAAAGGGTTGAAATGTCTTCACATATTGAATCTCTAAATGAATTGGTGTATAAAAACCAACTTGTAGGTTACGAAGCCATTATTAAATTCTGGGGCTCTGACCATGCCCGTAACGAGACACCGCCACCGCATCTGCGCTGGCAAACCAAAATAAAAATTGAGATAATTCTGTATGAGTTGGTTCTTTTTCCATTGGTAAGCAAAGATGTAATCCAAAGTTATTCCGATAAACTTACCGACAATGCTTTACAAGTTCCCTGCTATAGTATTGAAGAAGTTTTGGCCGAAAAGATGCGTGCACTAGTCCAACGTTCATACACTGCACCTCGCGACTTTTATGATATTTGGTATCTTTCAAAGCACTTTACCGAACTTGACTACAAGCCAATAGTTGAAGCTTTTCATAAAAAAATGGCATTCAAAGGGCATTGTTTTACCGGTATAGAACAACTTATTAATCCCGAAAACGACAAGCAACTTTCTGCTGCTTGGAAGAATAGTTTAGCTCATCAAATCCTTGGCGAATTACCTACTTATGAGGTGGTAAGAACGAGGCTTTTAGCATTATTTAATCACATTTTCAAGGGAAGTTATGATACGATATAGAAACTCAGTTGGCTTCACTGTAGCCTTAGCTTATGTGATAGGAGGCGATTTCCTTAAGGTTTATTTTCTCGATAGGAAAACTTACTGATACTCAACTGTAGCAGATTCAGCTTAATCCTATTCGGCGTTCATGCGCCGGGTGTTGGCAGTGGGTCTTCGTAGCTTTCTAATTAGATTGCACCAAATACTTTCTTAAGTATCTCATTGACTCGTGCCAATGGATCATGACGTATAGCTTTCTCCTCCTGAGCTACGTATATAAACAAGCCGTCTAATCCTTTTCTTGTGACATGTTCGTCAAGTGTGTAGTTAATGGTTGTTAGTCCGGCTAACTGACCTACAAGGGTATTAGCGATACTGTTGTTGAGTGACCTTAACTGTTCCCATGTATCACTAGCTGAGACACCGCCAATGAGGGGCTTGTCTAAAGAAGTTGCAATCTTTGGTTGAAAAGTGGCTACTAATGATTCGTAAGTCTTTGATTTTAGATATTGGGTCGCTGCGTCATCCGCTCCTTTTAGAATGGTTACTCCATCTGAGATTGTCATTGACGATATCGCATTGACAAAGATTGGGGTAGCTTCAGTTGCTGCATCTTCAGCAGCACGATTCATTCGCACAATTAGGTCGTTAAGCAGAGATTTACCACCCGGAATTAACTCAATGTTCTCGATTAAGGCTTTTGTGTCATCGGGCAATAAGATCTTGACTAATGGGTCGTTGTAGTATCCATTTTCCTGGTGCAGTGAATTTGTTGCGGTGTCGCTGCCGACAACAAGAGCCGACTTTAGTCCCTCAACTACCTGTTCTTCTGATAAGCCTGGTAATACTTCATCAATGATCTCTTTCGCTTTATCACAAGCTACTAGTATTAATAAGGAGACAAAAACAATGAGCGTTTTTTTCATATGAGTTCATTTATAACGTGTCGAAGATGATATGTCAAAATTAAAGTCAAATATGGCATAAGAATAGTGCCAAAATGATCTGGTCAAAGAATATTATTTAATAGGATGGATTTTAATTTCTCTGAATATCTTAGCCCAGTTTATCTTATCACTCTTTTTTCCTAATCTAACTATAATCATATTGTTATTTGGATTCACAAAGATGTACTGTCCAAGAACACCTTTAGCAAAGAAGGATCCATCATGAATGGATCGCCACTGATGAGAATAGGGGTATCGTTGACTGTCTTTGCTATCGAGGGTGTCACTAAGAGCGCTGCTTATATATTGCTCCGAAATAATTCTTTTTCCATTCCAGTCTCCTTTATGTAACCATAATCTTCCAAATCGTGCAAAGTCAAGGGCTGTTGCATTTAGACAGCAGAATGATTTAATAATCGAGTCATTGGAGGAGTCGAAACTCCATGTGGCATCTGATTGCATGCCGAGAGGTTTCCATATCTTTTCAGTTAGGTAATCAGCTATTCTTTGATTTGTTGCTCTCTCGAGTGCAAGCGAGAGCAGCAGCGTGGCCGCACTCTGGTATTCATACTTCGTATTGGGCTCATATTCGCAGGTGAGCCGACTGACTGCTTTTTTTAGGTTTGTCCCAAAGTAGTAGATTGCTGCATCTCCAAAAGGGTTTAGATAGGTTTCCTTGTAATTAAGTCCTGCTCTCATATTAAGGAGATCTCTTAGGGTCAGGTTATGTAATCCATGACCTCTTAATTCGGGAAGATATTTAGTGATGGTGTCGTTCTCTGATTCGATAGAGCCTTGGTCAATAGCTATTCCAATTAAGGCAGAGACAAAAGACTTAGCAACGGAAAAGGATGGGAAGATGGCGTTCGATGAATCGCCATCAGGATAGTTTTCATATAGCAGGGAATCATTACGAATTATAATGAATGCTATTGTTTTTGATTTCTTTAGGAAAGAGTCCCAGTCTTCAGCTCCTACTAAGTTTGCTTGACTAGGAGTTGTAATTGTGTATTGTTGGTCTGTTAAAAGGAACTTGAAGGGGGTATCAGGCTTTTTAATTGATGAAGATGGAAATGATTTATAGTCGTCTCTTCCTGCTCCACCCCAAAAGACAGATCTAAAGACATGGCATCCTGTTATAGATGCCACCAAAAATATCAAGAGCCCAATTTTAAATACCGTTTTTGTCATCTGTATCTTTATAGGATTGTAAAATTATTGAAATATTTCAATACGTTTAGTGTGACCTATGGTGGATCGTTGAGAATTGAAGGCAGGGAAATATAAGATAATTCTCTTCTTATGGCATATGTCTTTTAGTCTTGATATGAAATTGAACAAACTCTTTCTTGAATCGGTTTGATTTAAAACAAAACACCGCAATGAATATAGATGTTAAAACAACCTGGAATGGCAAGATGGCCTTTGAAAGTAATGTTGATGGTCACAAAATCAAAATGGATGCTGATGAAAGTGTAGGAGGTGATAATACAGGTGGTAGGCCGAAGAAATTATTGTTAGCGGGCTTAGCTGGATGTACAGGTATGGATGTTGTGGCTATTCTTGAAAAGATGAAGGTTAGTTTTGATACCTTTGAGATTATTACTGACGCCGTTCAGACAGAGGAGCATCCCAAGGTATATGAAAAGATAACACTTACTTATGTTTTTAGTGGTAAGGATTTACCTGAGGAGAAGTTACGTCGTGCTATAGAACTGTCTCAGGATAAGTACTGCGGGGTCAGCGCAATGCTTCGTAAAAGTGCTCTTCTGGAGTGGAAGCTTGTGTTGAAGTAGTTTTACTATAATACGCTGGTTTACTGTTTGTTTTATTAAGATTAGGTCTTTCGTTTTCTGTCTAAAGAATGCTTGATGTAATCAACTGATTTTAAATGACTCAGTCTTAGCTCTCCGTATCCTCTCCGTATCCTCTCCCTATTTGTTCGTTCATAATTGGAGTTGATATGGAGTTGATATGGAGAGGATACGGAGAGGATTGAGAAATTCGTGTATTGGCAATTAGAATTGGAAAATCAAAGAAGGAGGGTTGGTTAGTCTTAAATTTGGATTTTGTATAGATATTGGAATTTTGTCTGTCTGCTGAATAAGAATTGAGGATAAAAATTTGTTAATGATCAGTAGTATAGATGGTTAATTGTTTTGGCTTAGCTTTTGAAGTAGATATAGATTTGGGAATTGTTGAAAACTTTCTTGGTAATTGTGGATAAATAAAAAAATAGTTCAAGAAAGTGCAACCATTTAAAGGGAATTACGTTAAACAGCTAAAACGCTACCGAGTATGAAAAGAAAAAAAACTCATTTAACGATAGCCAAACTTTTACTCACTCTACTAATTACTGGCTTGGTGATTGATGCTTCTGCTCAGAAGAATGATTCATTATCAGGTTTTATCTATCGCAACTGGCAGGTAAATGTGAATGTTGGAATCATGACGTTCACAGGTGATCTTAATGAGGATAAAGGTATGCCCTATATGCGTGATTGGCGCACGGGTGTTGGCGTTAGTTTAGAAAAGGAGATGAACCGCTGGATAGGTTTAAGAATGCAAGCTATCGCGGGAAAACTATCAGGAAGAAACCCTGTTTATGATCAGAAGTTTGATGCTGATATAGTACAGGGGGCATTACAAGGGACGGTAAACTTTAGCCGATTGTTTCAAAAGCGTGAAGATGATAATCTTTATCGGATTTATGCCTTGGCAGGTGTAGGTATTGCTAATTGGAATACCAATAGCTATAGTTTAAGTTCGCAGACCAAGGTTGCTGGCAATGGCAATGGTTATGGTCAAGGAATAGGGGGTCGAACTGTTGAAGGAAGTTTGCAGGTTGGGTTAGGTTTGAACTATCAAATTTCCGATAAGTTTGTGTTTGCTTTAGAGACTCAGTTTAATGGAGTTAATTCTGATAAACTGGATGCCTTAGAAGCAACCAACAAAATAACAGATAAGGATATATATGAGTATACCAGTGTTGGGATAGGGTATAAATTTAATTTAAAGAAGGCTGGTAAAAAATCGAGTGAGGCATCAAGCAGCTCGGGTTCTTTTACGACTGCAAAAGCGGAGGCTTTGAGTAATGATAGTGTAGCCAAGAAGGTTGCAGGAGTAAAAGAGGAGAAGGGGATGGTTCCATCAACCGTAGATGTTCTTTGTTGGGCTCCACAGAAAGTGAATGAAGGCGATGAGTTTGCTCTATCCATTCAGATCTATAAAGCCATGTTATCTGGTAAAGGTGAAATCAGGGTTTTATTGCCTGAAAATTATAGCATGGTTCCTTCAGTTCTGGCAGATGGTATGGTCATGAGTACCACCGAAAGAGGAGCAACAGTCATTTTGGAAAAATTACCTGAAGATTACGATTTTACTGTGAAGTTAATGGTAAAAGCGGGTAAGAATCCAACGGGAACCTATTCAATCTATGTGTTAGGAAGACTTACTGATACCGATAACAAACAACATAAATTTAGCAGCGTAGTAAACCTTTATCAAGTAGGTTCTGTGGCTGCTAAGCGCTAACTCTGGTTTTAGTTTTGAGTTATGGGAAGGGTAACCGAGAAGGTAGTACCCTTCCCTTTTTCACTTTCAACGGTTATTGTTCCGCTAAGTAAATCAACAGCACGCTTTAAAATCGTTAAACCAATGCCTGTCCCTTCAATATTTTGTGATTCTGAACTTCGAAAGAAGGTATCGAACAGGCGAGGAATGTCGTCTTTATTGATTCCAATTCCTTCATCTTTTACAGATATAATTATAGAATTTGATTGGATAAAGACTGAGAAGTAAACAGTTGTTCTTGGTTCACTATATTTAAAGGCATTTGAAAGTAAGTTATTAATAATTTGTTGAATTAACTTTGGATCACTGTTGATTTGATGAGGAAAATTATTGGATATAAATTCAATAACATGTTTTTTTCCGATACCAATTTTCGCCTCTTCTAAAAACTGTGTAAAGAATTCTTTAGGATTAAATGTTTTAATTAATATCTCTACCTGATTAGCTTTCATCTTTTCAACCAATAAAACATCATTCAATAATTCTACCAGCGTCTTAACTGACTTTTTTATTTGATTTGTATGATGATGAAGTTTACTATCAACAGGAATATCGTTTTTGACCAGTAGTCTTTCTATTAACTCAGTTGAGCTTAAAATTGTAGTCATCGGAGTTCTGAACTCATGAGAAATAGTAGTAACAATATTTTGTTGGAAAATATTGAGCTCTTGTTGTTTTTCTAATGCTGTTTTGAGCTCCTCCTCTGTTTTTCTTCTTTTAATTATTTCCGATTCTAGTTCAATGTTCTTTTGTCTGAGTTCTAATGTCCTTCTTTCCACTCTTAGCTCAAGTTCTTCATTAAGTCTAAGTAATCTTTTTTCTGCTACCTTTTGAGAGGTTACATCTCTAAACGTGAAGACGATTCCGGGCTTTTCGTTTGTTAAGTTTGTAATAGGAGCGGCCTTGATCTCGAGGTCGGTATCTAATCCCGGCTGAGGTTCAATAACAACATCCATTAATCTGCCTGTGTAAAATGTCGATGCCCAGTCTGAAAAATTACTTTTTGATAAATTGGTTCCATCAGGTAGGGAGAGTGGACATAAATCTGTAATACGTTGGGATTTTAAATCGGCTTGATCGAGCTGTAAAAAGTTATTAGAAGCATTGTTGAAAAAAACAATTTCGCCATCATGGTTGGTGACAACAACACCATTTGATATGCTTTGAAGAGTAACGTTTAGAAGTTGTTCGCTCTCTTTGAGTTTTTTTTGAAGTTTATTGAGATGGATTCCTAATTCAATAATGGTTCTCAGATGGTCTCGACTGTAAGGCTTTAGTAAATAACCAATGGGTTCGGTGCTAACTGCCCGATTTAGCGTAGTGTCTTCAGAATTTGCGGTGATATATATTACAGGAATGTCTCTAACCTTTTTAATTCGCTCAGTAGTGGTTATACCATCCCATTCCCCCGGTAAGTTAATGTCCATCAGAATTATATCCGGATCACTGCTCAGAGCTAAATCATATCCTTCTTCACCTGTTCTGGCAATACCGATTATATTGTATTTTAATTTTTGTAACGTTAGCTCTATGATTTTCGCAGAGGTGGGGTCGTCTTCTATGATAACTACTTTATAATCCATGACTATGCATACATTTGGGTGGACTGTGACAAAGATAAATATAATTGAAGATCTGTGATGAGTTTGTTTTTGATACCAATCTCCATTTGGTGGAATTTCTGTTGCATTTGGTGAAAACGAGGCTTACGGTGAACAATGAAAATTTTTGAGAGGGTGATTTTTTTGTTCGTTAGTAAAGTATTGTTTAACAGTAAGTTTTGTGGCAGCCCTTGGAGCATATATTAAAATGTTTTATCTTTATCATTCAAAGGGGTTGGAGATTAAAAAAGTTGGAATGTTAGTTGCTAATTAGTTTGAAAAACAATAACAGTTCGTTAAATGTCTTGTGAAAATAAAATCTTAGCATTAGGAAGGATGCTCATTCTGAGCCTGAATCTTGTGTTATTCACGAATGTTTCAGGTCAAAGAGGGCCAAAAGAGGTTTCCCGTGATTCTCTATCGCTGGAAGCTATCTCTGAACGTGTTGGGACATTTCTAAACGAACAGATTGCATTAGCGAATCCCGTCAAAACGGTAAATGACACCGCATTATTACGGTTATTGTTTGATAGTCAATATGGAGAGACCAATCAGAATCTGGCATTTCAACAGTTTTATGATGCACAGGCAAGGGCTCTTAGGGGCGATATTGGTTTAAATTTGGTGGGCAACTATACCGAGAACTTTAATCCGGGTGTTTTAGAAAACGAAGACCTTTCATTTTATCGTCGTGCTTATCTTGGACTAGATTGGAATCTTTTAAGTGGAGGATGGTATACCAACTACAGGAAGGCTAAGGTGCTGGAAAAGGAGAAGGAGATCCAAATGGCCACTATGGCTTTGCAAAGTAAAGACGCAAATTATCTTTATTTGCAGAATTACATTACTTATGTTTTTAAACTGGAAAAACTGAAGAAGCTCAATCAGCGCAGAACGGTTCTTTCCGAGCAACTAAGAACGGCTCGTCAACTCTATTTTTTACGATATACAACTTGGGAGGATGTCTTAGATCTTCAAAGTAAATGGCTTGAGGTAGATGCCATGCGGAACAATGATAAGGTCTATTACGATCCGATGTTAAAGGATGCTTTTCCTCCTGTGATGCTAGAGGAGAGTTTTGTCCCTAATTTTCTCCCTATTCTCGATATTGATCCTGCAAAAATGATTGCTCTGTTTAATAAAGAGAATGAGAGTTCTCCAATTAAGGATCTTGAACTTGAGAAGTTTCAACTGGAGCATAACAAATGGCAAGAATGGTCAGTTAAACCATACTTTAGGTATAACTTTATGGTTACCCCTCAAAAAGGGGATGTTACGTACAGCTCGTTGGGTCTCTCTGTTAGTGTGCCAATCAAAAGTGGTAGTAAAAGACGTGACGCCGAAGAAGCTAAACGAAAGATCTTGACCAATGACGAGGATATGTCAACATTTGGAAGTGGAAGTGAACTGTTGAACAACTATTATGAGTATCAGTTTAAAAAGACACAGTTCATCTCATTTTACTTTAAAAAGCTTAAAGCGGAAGAGAAAATCCGTAAAGAAATTGTAAAACGCGATCTTGGGTTGGAAAGTTTTAGCCCTTTGCATGCCATCGCACTTATGGATGAGAAAATTAGTATAGAAGTTGAGTTGATTGACATTAAGAAGGATATGTATCTGAAGTTTTTAAAGATATATTCGTTACTAAAGTCGTCTAATCCCAATTCATTTATTTCGGTAATTCATCCAGAAGAGTTGGTTAGAAGATATCAGGGCGATCGTTATCTGTATGTTTGGAGTGACGATTTTAAATCCAGGCCGATCAGTGAAACAATCGCCTATTTAATTAACAGTGAAATCTCTGTAGTATTATTGTCGGTTGGATCTGATATAAAGGGTGATGATCCCCGTTTAGATGCATTTGTATCGCAGTGTAATGCTAATAATATTAAAATTCAACTGATGATAGGTACCAAGGAGCCTAAAGGTGATGCGTTGATCAGTTCGATAACTAGCAAAGTTGAACTTGCTGCTCGCTTGGGAATTCAAGGTATTCATTTAGATGTTGAACCTCATACATTACCGGCTTATCGTGGAAACCAGGAGGCTATAATGGCCGATTATCTTCCAACTTTGGCATATGCCCGTGGTTTGGTGGATAGTGCCAGATTAGCTTTAACGGTTTCAATTCCTGTTAACTGGGAGGGGGATCTGCTTGAACAAGTCTATGATTTATCTGATAAAGTGATGTTGATGGCCTATGAAGAGACAAACTTGACGGATCTCTTACGTAGAATATCAGAAGAGTTGAGCACAAATAGCCAGAAGAGTGTTGTTGCATTAAGTGCTTCTGATTTTTCTGACCGTTTAGCCTTTGAGACTTTTATTCAGAAACTTATTAGAGAAGGAAAAATTAACGCAGTGGCTTTACATGACCTTGGCCGATTGATTCAATTGGATAATCGTTCAGTATATAAGCCATAACTTTAGGGAAAGGAGCAATTTATGAAGCAATTTAAATTTCAAAATAAGGCCAGTGTTATTCGAGGTATCAAAGAAGAGAAACCTCGGAAACGCAAGAATTGGGATAGACTTATCTATTTGGCAATATTTATCTTGCTGTTGTTAAGTTTGTTTATCTATATTCTTCGAAAGAATCTTTATGCTTATTCTTTGGGAGAGGTCATTACTGAACGATTCGAGGTCACCCGTCCTGATGATATTCAGGTTATCAACTATTTTGTTCAGGAAAATGATACTGTTCAGGCAGGCGATACCCTTTTTGCATACAGGAATGATAAAGATGGGTTGTTTTTAGGCTCTGGTAGTTCTGGTCGTACTTTTACCTTTAATAATATGGTTATTGATAAACCGAATGAATGGGTGATTAAGGAACGAGCCAATACAAAGAAGACCATTAGTCTTAAGGCGATTGAAGCCAGAGAGTATGAAAATTCATATAAAGCTTTAATGGGTGAAATAGAGAAACTCAAGATGGAGGTTCACCTTGATGTAACATCTCCGGCTGTGTTGTCTCAGAAAAGAGCTCAAGCGGGTCAAGTTAAAGTCTCAGAAGAAAAAGTAAGAAGCGAAATCTCATTTTTATATCAATACCTGCGACAATTAGATGAGTTTGAAACCGAGTATAAAAACTATCAAAAGTCTCTTTCCTCAGGCCCTGGCGGAGTGAATGGTTCTGAATACGATGATAAGTTGTATTACATAACTCCAGTCTCTGGTATCATAACAAAAATCTCTAGACCTGCATTCGAAATATCATACCGACAGGAGATCATCTTATTGATAAGTAATCTGGATAAGGTTTTCATTAGAGCCTTTATTGAACAAAATGATTTACCTTATTTTAGACAGGGAGACCTGGTAGATATCCGATTTATGGATGGCGCTCAGAGTAAAGGGAGAATAACGGAGTTTTATGTAAACACCGAAGAGGTTCCTGAAGAATTCCGTAAAATTCGTGGTAAAAATCAGCGTAACGTAGTCGCTACGGTTATCCCTTTAAATAATGAGGAACAAACAACCTGGCGTAACTACTATAAATTCACTGCTCAGATAACAAGATTGAAGTTCTTCTAAACTATTACTGGAAAAACTGGTTTATACTATAACAAATCAACTGCTAGAACATGGCGCAAACAAATACCGGAACTAAAATACCAAACGAAAGGGGATTGGGTATATATCTAATCTCTGATTTTTCTGGTATTGAACTTAAGGATGTTGCTTTGGCTGATGCTCTTATTCTCGACTATTCAGACCCTGTGGGTTGTGAACGTTTCCTTCGACAATGTAGAGGTTCTTTTATTGGTACGCTCTATCTTATGCCCGTTTTTATTTTAGCTATAGAAAGACAGATCGAGCCGGTAATCCAATCAATGTGCGATGGGGTAATCTCTTCAACGCAGGTAGAGGCCATAGTGAGTAAAATAGAGAAAATTAAACAGCGTCAGGTCTCTTTAGCTCCTATTGATAGCTCTACCCCTGAAGTTAGGATCCTTACGAAGACTATGCGTTACATGTTCACTAGAGAGACTAAGTTGACTCCGGTTGTTGACCATAGATCACACATTGGCTATACTTATCCCATTATTTCAGAGCATTACAACTCTGGAAATATGCAAGATATGTTTCAAATGCTTGAAAATGCATCTGAAAATGACTACTTCCGACCTCGTTTTGTTGATAAGGTTCACCTATGTTCAAATTGTTATTCGGCTCATCTTAATTTTAGGGAAACTTGCCCTAAATGTCAATCAGCTGACCTTGTTACCGAGAATTTAATTCATCATTTCCTTTGTGCTTATATCGGTCCAGAGCATGACTTCATCTCAGGTGATTATCTTGTTTGTCCAAAATGTAACCGTATGTTACGCCATATAGGAGTCGACTATGATAAGCCATCTATTATTTACAATTGCCAAAACTGTACCCATACGTTCCAAGAGCCGGTTATGGATGGTTTCTGCTTTGTATGCCAGAAACATAATCCGATCGACTCGTTGATTGATATTTCTATTAATGGCTTTGAATTAACCCCTATCGGCGAAGAGTCTTCTCAAAGTGGATTGTCAAAAGACCAAAAAGAGGATGTCGAACTTCAAGGATTTATCTCCTATACCACTTACGCAATATTCTTAAAGTACGAGACCGAACGAGCTAGAACTTCTCCTAAGCCAGGTGCGGCTGGTAGTCTTGTGGTTAAAATCCCTCAAAAGGTGAAGGAGAGCATGGGTAGCAGTTACAGTAGAATGATGGCTGAAATTGCCGATTTTGTGAAGAATACTACTCTTTCTACCGATATTCTCTCTTTTGCAAACAACAATACTTTTTTAATCATATCTCCCGAAAGTGATAAGTCTAGACTTGAAGCATTGCTCAGCCAAATCCATGATACCGTTGCTAAACTACTAAATAGTAGCCTTCCCGGTGTTGGAATCCATATATCATATAAGGTTGAAGTCGTGGATGGACTTGCAAACCATATGGATGTTATCAATAACTTAATGGCTCCCGGTAGGGAATAGTATGCTGTACGATTTCTGGGATAATTTCTTCTATAACCTTCAACACGAAGGATTAATTCGTATAATAAACCTCTTTTGGTATTACTTCTACCTTGAAGCTCCTCGGTTTATTCTACTTGACCTTGTTATCCTGGCGATTGCTCTATGGCCAAATGAGAAAAGGAAATTAAGACTTGAGGCGGCAAAAAATGCCCTATGGGCTGAAAAACCCCTTGTTACGGTTATTGTTCCTGGTAAGAATGAGGGAGAACATATCTATAAATTGGTTCACGGTATGCGTGAACAGACTTATCAAAATCTGGAGTTTATTATTATTGATGATGGCTCAACAGATGACACCTACATGATTTGTAGAAATCTAAAGCAGCGTGGGTTAATCGATATGTATCTTAGAAATGAGGAGAGAGGAGGCAAAGCTAGTGCTGCTAATTTAGGTTTACGATATGCCAGGGGTAAATATGTAGTCCACTTAGATGCAGACTCTTCATTTGATAGAGATGCTGTTGAACAAATTCTGATCCCTTTTTATTATGAACCTGATATTGGTGGTGTAGGTGGAAATGTTAAAGTAAGGAATGCGAATACTAATATTGTAACGTCTTTACAGGCCATTGAATACTTACAGACTATTTCTGTAGGTCGTATGGTTACCTCTTGGTTGGGAATCTATAAAATTATCTCAGGTGCTTTTGGTGCGTTCAGGCGTGACTTGTTAATGCGAATTGGTGGTTGGGACGTTGGGCCTGGCCTTGATGGTGATATTACCGTGAAACTTCGTAAAATGGGTTATAAAATCCGTTTTGCTGAAGCCGCCGTTGGGATGACTCAAGCTCCTACTAAATTAAGGAATCTATCTAATCAGCGTCTTAGGTGGAGTAAGTCTCTGATTCGGTTCCGTTTTAGAAAGCATAGTGACCTAATGGTGCCCTATGAGAGTTTCTCCTTTAGTAACTTCTTTTCCATCTTCGATAATATCTTCTATAATTTTATCTTGGACGTATTATGGATATACTATGTAATAGATTTGATGGTAAATAACTTTGAACTCTTGATGTTTCTTCTGCCTTTAAAGATGCTGATTTATACAACAGCCTCGTTTGTGCAGTTTCTCGTAATTATTGCCCTCAGTGAGCGAGGCAGGTCTGAATGGAAGTTGGTAATCTATCTCCCGTTGATGATGTTCTACACAGGTTATTATATGAGAACGATCAGAACTATCGCATACTTCAAAGAGTTATTGTTCTATTCTTCTTATGACGACCCATGGAATCCTCAGAAATCCTCAAAAAAAGCCAAGGAATTTGGACTGTAGAGTTTCTTGCTATTCCTTAACTCGAACAATAAGCTGCCCATTTCGATAATCAATGATGTTAATCTGAGTGCCTTTCGAAATGAACCCTCCATCAGACATCGCATCAAAAACCTCCTCGTTAATGATGATTTTTCCTGCTGGCCTTAGGTCTGTAGTTGCGAATGCTGTATTGCCAATCTGAGCGTGTATCCGGTAATCGGTCGTTGTAAATCCTTCCTTTT
>JACCEE011514077.1_pt1 | contig 15310 bp, 12 predicted proteins | sample 7449931 | NCBI WGS metagenome assembly JACCEE01 (sample SAMN15323457, study PRJNA562643) | freshwater metagenome | isolation source: river surface water | place: USA:Blue River Watershed | collected 2017-08-19 | reverse complement strand
GCAACCTCCGCCCCGACGGCCCGATCGACACGAACCGTCCGGAGGAATCGGACACCGACACGCGCGGCTCCAACCGACCGTGCGTCATGCTCGGCACGAACACGGCCCCTTCCCCCATGCCAAGGAGCACTTCGTCCGCCTCGAGCTGGACTTCCGGAGGCGGAGCGGCCCAACGACCGATCCTGTCCCCGCCCGCGTCCCGATGGGCGGCCGCGTGGAGCCGCGTCACGGTGTCGCCCCACGCTGGCCCCAGATCCCCCACGTCGATCCCCGGCAGCTCCGGAGACGGCGCGGCCAGCACGGCCCCGACCAGCGACAGGATGGACGGGATCCACCTCACGGAGCGCGTCCCGAAGCGGCCATCGTCGAATCGATCGCTCCGATCGCCCGATCCATGCTGGCCTCGAGCAGGCTCGACAGCGCCCGAACGGCGAGGACCGGCGTCTGTCCCTGGATCTCGCGACGGAGGTCGAAATCCTGGCCCCAGAGGATCTTGTTGTCGGACATCCGGACGAAATCCAGATGCATGTCCAGATGGGCGTAGCGGGCGGTGGCCGTCACGTACTCCTCGAGCGAGACGACGCGTCCGCGCAGTTCGTATTCGGGCTGGTCCTCTTCGTACTGGTTCTGCACCCGACGGAACAGGTTCGCGGCCAGGAGGTGCTTGTGGGCCATGTCGGACACGACATGTTCCGTCCGCACCGCCCAGCGGTCGCGGCGATGGTAGCGGATCTCGTAGGCCGATGTGCGGTAGACCAGCTCCGGTCGCTGGTAGGCCTCGCCCATGGGGAAGTTGCGGACCAGGATCGTGGCGGGCCACGGCCCTTTCGCGAGCCTTTCCTTGGATGCTTCGGGAACGTAGTCGAGCACGTAGTATCGGTATTCGTTGGCCGGCGAAGAGAAGCAGCCGGAAAGCACCGTCGCCAAGGCGCCGAAAATTGTCGCGGATCGGCGGATGCTCATTCCTCCCCCTTGTCGCCCGCGCGGAGCACCGCGGCGGGATTGTCCCGGATGGTCTGGCTGAAATCGGCGAGATTGCGCATCGTGGCCCGCAGGTCCTCGATCGTGCGGTAGATGTCGCCTTGCGACCTGCCCAGCATGAGGTCCGCCCGACGCGCCACGTTGGCCATGGCGCCGGCCGCGGTGTCGATCCGCGCCATGGATTGCGCGGGCTTGCTCGCCCCCACGGCGCTGTCGATGTTCCGGACGGTTTTCGTCACCTCGCGGGCGATGTTGGTCATCTGGCTGTCGAGTCGCGCGTCCTTGAGGTTCCCGGCCATGGCCGCGAAGTCGCCCGACGTGCGCCGCAGGTCGGCCAGGATCGAATCGATCTGGTCCTGCCGTTCCCGCTTGGTGAGGGCGTCGAGGTTCTCCAGGACGCGCACGCTGGAACGGGCGATGGTGTCCATCGCGTTGAGAAGCCCCGTCGTGAGGCTGGGGCGCGTGGGCAGGACCGCCCCGGGAGCCGCGCGGCCCTTCGCGGGGGTTCCGGGCGACAATTCCAGGTACTTGAGCCCGGTGATCCCGAAGATCTCGAGCGTCGCCCAGGCATCCTTGTACACGGGCGCCTTCGGGTCGACTTCGATGCCCACCAGGATCCGCTCGGGATCCTTCGGATCGAATTCCATGGAGACGACGCGCCCCACCTCGATGCCCCGCAACTGCACCTTGCCTCCCGTGGAGAGCCCGGACACCGACTCCCCGCGAACCTCGCAGGACAACGGAAGCACCTCGCGCGAAAGCCGCGAGCCCATCAGGAAGACCACCGCGGCGACCACCAGAAGCCCTCCCGCGACCAGGAACAAGCCGGTCCACCGAAGTTGCGCCGAGGTCGGGTTCAACGTTTGGCCCGTGCGATCAAGGGATGATCTCCCATACGGAAGGAATTTGTTTGCCGACGGAATCCGTCCGGCGCGCGAAGAAGTCGCCAATGCGTTGCGGTCCGTTTTCCAACGCGTCGGAAAGCGTCCCGTCCCAGAGGACTTCGCCGTCATGAAGATACAGGATCTTCTCGGCGAGCGCACGGATCGATTCGAGCTCGTGGGTCACCAGCACGATCGCCAGGCCCAGGGAATCCCGAAGTTCCTGCAGGAGTTCGTCGAGTTCGCGTGAAGTCAACGGATCCAGACCCGCCGAAGGCTCGTCGCAGAAGATCACCTTGGGCTCGCGGATCAAGGCCCGCGCCAAAGCGGCCCGCTTGCGCATGCCGCCCGAAAGTTCGCCCGGGTACATGCCCCACGCATGCGACATCCGCACCTGCGACAGGCGAGCGCGCGCGGCTTCTTCGGCGGCGCCTTGGGGCGGTACGCCGTCCAGGACCAGCGGAAGCATGACGTTCTGGCCCACCGTGAGGCTCGTGACCAGCGCCCCGCCCTGGAACAGGACTCCCAGATTCCGTCGGGCCCGGTCTGCCGACGCCCCGCCCGCGACCAGGTCTTCGCCCAGGACGCGGATTTCGCCGGACCAAGGTTTTTCCAGCCCCAGCGCGTTGCGCAAGAACGTCGACTTGCCGCTTCCCGATCCACCCAGCACCACGCGGATTTCTCCCGGCGCGACCTCCACCGAGACGTTTTTCAGGATCTCGCGCGAACCGTAGCCGGCGCGCAGGTTCCGCACGGAAAGAACGGATTCCGTCATAGGTAGAGCACCAGGGCGAAGATGCAGTCGGCGATGATCGTCCAGAAGATCCCCGAGACCACCGTGCGCGTGGTGGCGCGGCCCACCGCGTCGGAACCTCCGCGGGTGGACAGCCCGATGCGGCAAGCCAGGAACGCGATGATCGCCGCGAAGACGACGCTCTTGAGGATGGTGATCCAGATGTCCTTGGGCTCGATCGCCTCGGACAAGATCTGGAAATAGGTGTCGGACGAGAGTCCCAGCTGGAACACCGACACGAACAACCCCGCCAGGACACCGCAGACGCTGGCGAACAAGGCCAGGAACGGCAGCGAAAGACACAGCGCCAGCAACCGCGGCGCCACCAGGAACACCGATTCCCGGGCCCCCATGGTCTGCAAGGCATCGACCTCTTCCTGGACCTTCATGGACGCGAGTTCGGCGGCGATCGCGCTCCCCGAACGCCCGGCAAGGATCACGGCGGTCAAAAGAGGCCCCACTTCGCGCACGAACGACACCCCCATGAGCGTGGCCAGATGGATCGATGCGCCGTACTGTTCCAGCTGCTGCCCCATGAGCAACGCCAAGGTGAACCCGATCAATCCGGTCAAAAGGAGCACGACAGGAAGCGCCGTGGTCCCCAGGTCGTGCAACTGCCGCCACACAGCCCCCGGCCAGGTCCGCTCCCTGCGCAACAGCAGATCGGCAACACCCGTGAACATTTCCACGGCGAACCCGAACCCCTCGACCGCGTGACGCACACCGCGCCAAGCGGCACGACCGACCCGTTCGGGAAGCGGTTCGATCTTCGCTCCGCCGTCCCGTTCCTCCGTCTCGCCCGGATCCAAAGCCGCGAGCCTCGCCATCAGGAGGTCGGACGGCGCCCGCAACGCGAGCCTTTTCCCATGGACCGCCGAATTCCGACGCGCCAGATGGAGCGCTCCGGCGGCGAGCACATCCACATCCTGCACGAGCTGGCCCGCAAGCACGAGGTCCTCGCGCACCGCGCGAAGGGCGATGTCACGGCCCGGCCCGAGAGCCCAATCCCGGTCCAGCCGCGAGGGTAGGTCGATTTCCGTCACGACCAACAGTCTAGCATTCCGATCGGCCCGCACCATTCCCGGGGGCGATCTTTCGGAGAGCCCCCGTCAATCGTTCTCCAGCTCTCCACGGTAGAAGCTCCGAGGATTGCCCAGATCCGGCAGAGGGATTTCCAGATGCGCCAGGGAATCCCTCGGGATGAACCGCAGATCGACTTTCAACAAGTTGGAATCCAAGGCGACGATTGAGGGGATCGGGCTGAGATAGCTCTCGATGACGACTCTCCGCCTGCGGAACAAACCAACCCCGTCGATCAAAACGACCTTGTATGCCTCGGCGGTGGTCGCACCACAATCGGAGCTGGTCGACACCAACCGAGCACCCGCCGATTCGAGCGAGGCGACAACCGTTTCGCTACAAGCGGAGTTCATCAATTTTGGAATCCCCCATTGGACTACCGCAAGGACCACAAAACAGACCACCAGCGCGAATCGAACGGCAACCTCCCTGCTTTTCCATCCCAGCCAGACAGTTCCTGTTAGAAGCGCGATTGCGCTCAGCGACTGGACATCGTTCCAGAGCAGGTAACCACCCGGCTCGAACCGAGAGACGAAGTGGATCACCAAGAGCCCCACCATCAACGCGTATCTCATGGGGTTGGTTCGCAGCTAAGCTGAAACTGCCTTCGTTTGCTTGTCCTCATCTGCTCGGATCTTTTCCGCACCTCGATTTGCGGGCCGAAATCCACGACTCCAAGCCTTGGAAGTCGTTCGCGCATCCTCCATCGTCTGTCGAGTCTCCGGCGAGCCTGTAAACCAATCTATTGAAGCAGAAGCGGACCTTCGCCCCATTCGAAAACTGGAGATCCAAATATCCGGGATTTCGAAAAGCGGCTTCGGAGAAGCCCGTAACACTAAACTCAGACGAGAATGTAGATGGTTCGACACAGACAGGATCAATCATCCGGAACAACAGACATTCCGCATCATGCCCGGGAATTCGTCCTTGCTCCGAGGCCAAACGAGCATATCGACCTGCGAGTGAAATTGCGCTGTCGCGAGGATACCCTCCGATCAATCCCATTCCCTTTTCACGACACACAGCAGAAAAGGAGCCAAGACTGTATTTCTGAGCTGGCTTCTCCGAACAACCAACGAAAAGGATCAAGGACAGGATCGCGGACCAAAGCATGGAGCGTTCAACTTGGACCGATCGGAACCCCAGGCGTGCGCGTCTCATAGAGATGCATTCCTCTCAAGGAATCCCTCTACCACCCATCCAGAAACGTTCCAATAGGCCTCCCAGAAAGTAGGAGCACCAAACCTCGGCCCTGGGCCAGGATCATTAAAAACAAGAACCAGCTGTTCCTTCCAGCCTTGGCTGGCGGCGTAGGTCAATGCCGCGTTGAACACGTCTTCCTGAAGAGTATTCTTCGACAACGCACCGATCATTGCCCGGAATTTCACACCTCTCGATTTCCAACCACCCGAAGAAGGTTCGTAGTAGCTCGTCAATGACTGGTGCACGAGCTCCTTCCCGTTGAGATCAATGAAAAAGCTATCCACGTTCCCAAGCATGTCTCCTGACGAAGCCATCTGTTTCACCGGATCCTTGTCATAATAAACGTCAAGAAGAGGCTTCCTGACCCTGGCCGTATCGTAGAATGAGTAGGGGCTGTTGTGGATGTACGTTGCAACAACACTACCTAGGTCGCCACTCCACGTCGCAGGCTCAACATTTGATCTGTGCTTGATCACCCCAGCAAGCACGAGTGGAGACACCCGGTGGTTGGCAGCGTCGACTCCCGCGAACACATGCCCGAGTTCCACTCCTTGGCCGTTCAGCAGCAGCACCCGGTTGCTTTTCACGCGTTTGACAGCCGCGAGCAACGCCGCATCCTCGGACCACGCTCTAGGCAAAGCAAAATTTGACGTCCCTGGGACAAGAATATCCCAACCCCCTCCACCGACAATCACCCCGAAGACTTCCCTCTTTTCTGCGGTCGGAGGGTAGTACAGAATTCTGAATGCCGTGATCCGATCCCGCAGGGAAAAACCCTCGGAAACAGCAGCATCCTCCAAAAGTTTGAAATCGGCAAACGGATCAGACAATGCCACATTCTCTGCCTCGGCCCCTCTTCTCCGCTCCTCTTCCGCCTGTCGCGCACGTTCGGCATTCTCCCTCTGCCTCCTCAGCTTTTCCTTCTCGTAGCGCTCGGCATTGAGGATCGGGTTCAATTCTGGATTCGTGGGATCGCCGTCCGGAGCATCGACCAGCGCGGGCTCGCTCCCTGGAGCGAAGAACGTGATCTGGACGCTCCGCTCCTCGGGCTTGTCTCCACCTGTCGCGGCATCCTCGCCATTGGCGTAGACCCCCTTGCCGCTGTGGCCCCACTTGGGCTTGTTCCAATTCGGCTCCGTGGCAGGATCGCCGCCAATCTCGGCTTGGATCAGGCCATGGATCGTTCGCAGCACTCCGCGCCAAGTCTTGGGGCCGCACGCACCATCTTCCTTCAAGCCATACCGGTACCTGGAATTGCATTCTTTCTGGAACGCCAGGATCGCCGCCTTGGTCTGTGGATCGCTCTGGCCATCCACGGCCCCAGGATCGCATTCCCAGCCGCACGCCTTGTGCAGATCCGACAAGAACTGCTGGATGTCGATGGTCGTGAAATTCACTTTCGCCAACGCTTCCCAGGTCTCGAAATCCCGATCCAGGATCGCTTTTATCGCCTGCGCACGCCGGAGCGACAATCTCCGGTTGCTGTTCGCCGCACCCACCGAACTCGCGTACCCAAAACAGACCGCGGTTTCCTCTGCCCCCGGCTTCATTTGCTGGACATATTCCACTGCCGTGGCCAGTACCTCGACAAGACTCGCATCTACCTTGAGAAGAGGGAATTCTCCGTCGTTGCGGAAGAACAGGTTGTCGCCGCCCACCCACTTCGCCAGACACTTCAGGCCAATTTCCACCGGAGCGCTCTTGCACGGTGCTTCGGCTCCTTCGTGCGTGGCCTCCAGCTCGAACACGACCTTTTCGCCAAGCTTGTAATCGTCCTCGGTGGCCAGGACGTCCTTGGCCTTCAATACGATCGGATCGGACTTGTCGTCGTCTGCCTTGCCGGGCTTGTCGGCCCAAATCTTGGCGCGTTCTTCCTTGCCGTCCCTGGTCCTGGTGGCGAAGAGCGAAAAGTTGGCCGTCGAAGCCGCTGCAGAATCCAGCTTCTTGAGATCCACCGCCATCTCGAAGTCCTGGTTCAACCGCAATTCCACGGCTGGAGTCAGAATCCGGCAGTTGGACAACTGGACCTGGCTCTTGGCTTCAGTCGCTTGCGATGCGGGCTCCGGATTGTCCTCGCGACACTCCCTGAGGTAGTTGTCGTTGACTGTGCCCTGCCCAGCCCCCGACGACGAAGATTGTCTCTGCTGGAAAATCGACTTGTCGAGCGACCCGGGATGGGCTTTCGATTCGTCGAGCAATTTCGCTCCCGAAGGATTCGCGGCGCGGGTCGTTGCCATGATTCAATTCTCCCATTCCAAAGCGATCCCGGCGGGATCCACGGCCAGTTGCAGCAGAGCAACCTTCAAACGATTCGCATCCAGTCATCCGTCGAAGCGCCCGACCGCGAGAGGATGTCGATTTCTGTCACAGCTCAACAGTCTGTTTTTTGACGTAACTCCGTTGGGCATCGGTCTCCTCCGTCGCGCCGAAACGCGGAATCCAATCGGCGGATGGTCGCCATCTCAAGGACGGCAGGCGTCGCCTTCCTCACCTTCCAGGTACTGGCGAAGCTGCACGGTACGGTCGGCTTCCAGTCTCGCCAGCGCCGTACACACGCACATCCCGTGGACCGATCCTCCATCGGAGGATTTGGTGTAGGACTCCACCTCGGCATCGCGGAATTTCAGCCATGCGCGCTGGGAGGCCTTCAGGGAATTCACTCGAGCCGTGTCACGTTCGAATCGAGCCATCACCTGCTTGTAGACCTTGTTCAGCTCGGCATCCACCGTCTGGAACGACTCCCCACAAGCCGATGGGTTGGGAGCTGCAAGACTTGCCCCCGCGAAAAGAGCAAGTAATAAGAAAAAAGAACGAGCCATACTTGGGACCTCCACCGTGTTCTTATCTACGCAAAATCACTGCCAACCCACTACAAATAATCTGTTTATTGTTCGCCACACTTTACCTCAAAGCTATAGCGCCAACCAATGAGATGTCCGCTCTCAGAAAAGACTGCAAGACCACTCTTTGTTTCAATCTTGCCGGAGGTCTGCATGTTTGAATCCTTAGAAAAGAACCCCAAAACATCCTCTTGGGGGATTTTCCTAAGAAAACCCAAAACATCAATTCCAAGATTAACTCCATATGGCATTTTTCCAGAAAAATTCCAAGCAACTGTTTTACAGTTCTCATTTGACTCGGACACTGTTGAATCAGGAAAAAGCGCAGCAACCCTCCTATGCTCCATGTCATTTTCTTCACATTTTCCAAGATCGACCACCCGCAAATTTACCGTATCCACGGTATTGGCAGCACTAATCTTACCGTTGAGGGACCTCGATACATCCATCTTTTGTGTATAGTCTGCGGGAAGACAGCCCGGCTGACCTTCGTTGACAAAATAACTACCAACACCTTCATACGCCTTGAGTTGGCTATGCGCTTCATCAAGTTTCTTCGAAACGTACTGGTAAGCTGTTTCGTCTGGAGCAGCCGATGAAGCGCCAGCGTCAACCAGTTTACTCGTCGTATCATTTTGTTGGCTGACCTCGTTTGATGCCCCCTCCTTGCCCTTACAGCCTAGACAGAGAAGCATCACCCCAAACGTCATCAATACTTTCATGAGATTCTCCTTACCCTTTTGAACTACACTTATTTGCGAGTTTACATTTCGAGCAGATTCCGGATGGAGTTATTGCATCGTCTTGCGAAACATCCACATGCATATGGTTCCCATGACCTTCACACGACTTGACGTAGCTAAGCGACTTAATCAAGTGATTACAATTAAATAGAATCCTGACTGCACCATTCGACTTTAGCATTTTTGCCAACTCAACCGCTCTATCTCGATCTGCCATCGTCTGAAATGCTTCAATGCTAGCAGATGGACCAGAAATATCCACCCCGGTTCCATCGCGATGACCAGCATGCGGCGAAAGAGCTCCTCCCCGGAATGTGCTTAGGTCACCCATGCACAGCGGAAACCCAGGGTATTTCTTAGCCCACTGATCACCTGTTATCTTCAAACAATCGATTAATTTCCTCTGCCCCCAGCAGTCAGCCATTATCCAATCAATGGCCTTTCCTGGCACTATTTCAAAGCACCTTGCTTTGTTTTCGTTTTTCCCTTTTTTCGTCTTCCATGTGTATTCGGTTGAGTTGGCGGTGTTTCGAAAATATCGAGAATACCCATTACTTGGAGGGAGCTGAAAAAAAGACTGTCGATTGATTTCGTCCGCAATATTTTTCAAGCTCCCATTAACAGTCCACGTCCCCTTCGGGATATGCCCGGGGCGGAACCAAGAAGCGGACCCCGCTGCGGTCACCTGCTGCTTGATCTTTTCCTTGGTCTTCGCGTCAACGATGCCACTTGCAAGCTGCTCCCAATTCGACACGAAACTCCCGTCGGCATTGACGCAGAAGTGTTCGAACTGGAAAGTCCTCACGGCAGAATCCGTCCCTCCTCCGAAATCCCCATCCGCATTGGTCCCGATGCGGCCATCGGATATGGTGAGCCAGTAACCAAGTTTAACAAGATCCGTCTGCAGGTTCTTGATGTAGGATGCGGCCTCCGTACGAACGGTTCCACCCCATTTCTTCGCGCTGTCGTTGTCGCCCTTCTTCAAGTCGTAGGAGCCGTAATCACCCGGTTTCCCCCCCCCCGTCCCCGTCGGGCTAGTTGGACTCGCCCCTCCGGCCGGCGGAACTGGACTGGGTTGAGCACCCTGGCTTGCCGTGGACTGGCCTGATGACGCCCCTCCCGCGACAGGCTTGTAGAATAGATCGACTTCGGCCTGACGACGCCTGACAAGCCCATCGGAAACCACCATCTCACCAGCTTTGTTCTTCGCTTTGTTCCACATTTTAAGGCCATCACCGACCTTGTCGTACTTCCCTTTGTTCAACTCTCTCAGCCAAGTACAATCGGCTTCCACCAAGCGATTGCTGCTGAAGTTGTACAACCAGCTCATCAAGGCGTCGAACTGGTTTTGATTGATGGGAACTTTCACCGCCTTGCGAAGCGCCGCTTCCCGCTCCGGGAGAGCGGCCTTCAATAATTCCGTCGCCTGCTCCTTCGTGACGCCGTTCGGGTACTTCGCATCGTCAGCCGTGGTCTTGCCACCCTGGTGGAGAAGCGTTCCGTAACCGATCGTCGCATGGCCTGCCGGGCAATTGTAGACGCGAGATTCGAAGCCTTCGAATGACTTGATAAGTTCGATCCCGACACCGGACGTCCTCAATTCACCTCCGGTGGCGGCTCCGTTTGATGAACTCGCCCCACCAGATGCCGAACCCACTCCCGTGGGAATTCCGCTGGATGCATTCGAGGGCGGATACTCGACGCGAAGCACCAGATCCTTCTTCATGCCCAGAAAGAACTCGTTGAAGGAATTCATTTCCCCCGTAAGGTCGATGGTTCCACCTGAACCAGGCTGCTTGCCGCCATGGATGCAGAAACCACCACGTCCGAAGGTCTGCGTCCCCTCCTTCGGCGACAACCAGACTCGATGCGAGCCCCAGCGATCCTCGCCACCAGGCCACGCACCGTTTCCTGTCATGTTTTCCAGGCGATCGATCCAATCTTCCGATTCGTAATGCTGCAGTTCACTCTGCTTCACGATCCATGCTCCGGAAGGAATCGGTCCCTTGTTCGGCTCCTTCTGGTGATCTCCTGTCTGGCACCCCGGCATCCCGGAAATTGCCTTCCAGGTTTTTGCGGCCTCGCCCTTCTCGTTGATCCACGTCAACTTCGATCCGTCGAATTTGAGCTCCGACTTAGGCTGGGGTGGCGCTTGTTTGGTCCCGGGATCGGCTTTTGTCTTGGACACCGCCTGACCGTCCTGGACAGGGTTGTGCTGGACGGTTGGAGTCTCTGCGTCGGCGGCATCCTTCAGGGCAGGCTCGCTACCGGGCGCAAAGAACGTGATCTGGACGCTTTCTTCCTCGGCCTTGCTCGCGCCCTGGGCGAAATCCTGGCCGTTGGCGTAGACGCCCTTTCCTCCATGCCCCCATTTCGGCTTTGTCCATGCGGGCGGCTTGGATGAATCTTCGCCGAGCGCATCTTGGATCTGTCCATGGATGGCGCGCAAAACAGCGTTCCATGTCCTGGGGCCACGCTGGCCATCCTCTTTCAATCCGAGCCCGAAACGACCGTTGCATTCCTGTTGGAACACCTTGATGGCCGCTTCCGTCTTCGGTCCCGCATCGTTGTCGACGGGACCAGGTTCGACTTCCCAACCGCAAGCCTTGTGCAGATCAGACAGGAACTGCTGCATGTCCCTGGTCTCGAAATTCGCCTTCGCGAGTTCTTCCCAGAGTTTCTCGTCTCGGTCAAGGATGGCCTTGATCGCTTTCGCCCTTCGAAGCGACAACTGGCGATTCTTGGTCGGGTCACCACCGGATTTTGCGAAGCCAAAGCAGATCAGAGTCTCCTCCGGCTTCTTGGCAGCCCGGTCGAGTACCCAAGCAAGAAGATTCGCCAACGATGCGTCTTCCTTGAACAACGGGAATTCGCCGTCGTCCCGGAAAAAAAGATCGTCTCCTCCGTACCATTGGACCTGGCTCTGCAGGTTCAACTCCACCGGCCCGCTCTTGCATGGCGCTTCGGTTCCTTCGTGCGTGGCCTCCAGCTCGAACACGACCTTTTCGCCAAGCTGGTAGTCATCCTGGGTGGCCAGAACGTCCTTGGCCTTCACCACGATCGGGTCGGCCTTGTCGTCATCCGTCTTGCCTGGCTTGTCGGCCCAGATCTTGGCGCGCTCTTCCTTGCCGTCCCTGGTCCTGGTGGCGAAGAGCGAAAAGTTGGCCGTCGAGGCCGCCGCGGGATCCAGCTTCTTGAGATCCACCGCCATCTCGAAGTCCTGGTTCAACCGCAATTCCTCGACCGGAGTCAGAATTCGGCAGTTGGACAACTGGACCTGACTGTTGGCTTCAGTCGCTTGCGATGCGGGTTCCGGATTGTCCTCGCGACACTCCCTGAGGTAGTTGTCGTTGACGGTGCCCTGTCCAGCACCCGAGGACGAAGATTGCCTCTGCTGGAAAATCGACTTGTCGAGCGACCCGGGATGGGCTTTCGATTCGTCGAGCAATTTCGCTCCCGAAGGATTGGCTGCGCGGGTCGTTGCCATGATTCAGTTCTCCCATTCCAAAACGATCCCGGCGGGATCCACGGCCAGTTGCAAGCGGGTTCTGCTGCCGATCGGGGTCGAATCCTGGACGAGCCCGAACAGCACCGATCCAAAACCATCGATCACACCCAACCGATCCCATGTATCCGGTGTGCAGGTGGTGTCGCGAAGACGGACGATCGCCGTCATCCTTCTCCAGACCACCCCGTCGACCAGGACATGATCGTTCTCGATTTGAACGTCCTGGATCGCCTCGATCAAGGTTCGCTTCGATTCGGAGGGATCCCAGGCGAGGTGTCGCAGCGCATCCTTCAATCGCTTCGCATCAAGCCAGCCATCGAAGTGTCCGGCCGCGAAGGCCAGAAGCATCGATCGAAAATCCGCCTCGCGAGGGAACCGATAGGACTGGGTCGGACGCGTCAGCCCAGCGACGGAAACCCGCGGCGGGGCATCCATCGCGATGCGCGAAAAATGGGACGGCTGCAGGGTTTCGTGCGGATGGTCGCCATCGGAACACACGGCCTCGACGGCCAACGATTGGTTCTCCAAGTGCCGATCGGGAGGGCACCCCAGGGCGATGGACCAGCTCCGACGGCCGTTGCCGGCCGGAGACTCCGACAACTGGAACCAACCGTCATCGGCGACAGCGCGGAAGGAGGAATACCTGCGATAGCTGATTCGTTCGCCAGGTCGCAGGGCACCCAGACCGACGACGCTGCGTACGTCCAGAATCTGTCTGTGGGCTCCGCCGACCGGGCGCAATGGCTGGGACGTGGACGAGTGGTCCCAATCGACCGCATGGCAGGGCTCCATGAATTCGTTGACGACCACCCCCGTGTGGAGATGGATCGTCCCTCCCGAGACCGAGTTCGCGACGCCGCGAGGAACCGATCCGTGGAACACGAAGCGGATCTTCAATCGCGGAAGGTGGGACAGTTCATCCAATCCATTCAAGGACAGAAATCGGAATCGTTCGTCGGTGCACAGGAAATCCCGCAGATCCGTGAACGGCGAGGGTTCTCCGTTTTCGATGGAATAACCGGGTTGTTCCAACCTCGAAACCGAAATCCGTCGATGTTCTTCCCATGAACCGCCGGCAAGGACCTCGATCGCGCGAAGTCGGCGCAGGAGTCCGAATCGAAGCGTCCACACCACGGGGGCATCCCCGAACAGGAACATCGGCAGGCTCTTGGGCCAATGCCGGTTCTTGTCTTGCGATGTCTTCGCGATTTCGATCTCCAGCGCGTCGACACCCGGCTCCAACCTGTCGATGCGCGATGCGCGGATCGCGACCTGTTCCAGGGGAACGTCATGGCAAAGCCGGAAAACCGTTCCGGAGCGTCCTTTCGAGCCCACGATGGGTGTTCCACGCTCGAGTCTTGCCGGAGCGGAAAAATCGCTTCGCAACGGGAACTTCACCACGGAAACGGAAGGGAGAGCCCGGTCCATTCCAGGAGCGACTACTTCCAACAGCAGCTTCGAAAACCCATCCTGTTCGACAATCAAAGTCTCCCGGACTCTGGCCAACAGCAATGCGCCGCCTTCCGTCAATCGATCGACGTAAGGATCCTGGTCGGACTCGTGGTCGCTATGGCTGTGGCTGCCGAGAAAACGGGCCGATTCGGGGAAATCATCGGCGAACAGACCACCTTCTCCACGCAACGCCCGCATTTCCTGTTGGAACAGGCGCTCCAAGCGTTCCATTTGCAGATTCCTAACCTAGATGGTAAACGAGCCCTGCGGACAACGAATTCAGGGTGCCACGAGTCGCGGAAATTTGGCCCAAGGCCTATTTCGCCTTCTTCTCCGAAGCGTCCTTGGCCCGCTTCATCGCGTCTTCGATCACGCGCTTGGCGTCGACCACGGCGGAATCCGCGCCCCAGGCGAGGATATCCTTGAAGCCGCCCTTGAACTCTTCGCGGGTGACCGAGACCATGGTGCCTCTGGGACTGTTGACCACCTGCGACAGGAACCAGACCGAGTCTTCCTGGAGCGCGAAGACGATCAGGGTCGGAGCCTTGGCGCCAGGTTCGGCTTCCACAAGACCGAAATCCTGGAGGTTGCCGCGCAAGGCGTCGTCGAGCTTGCCCAGGTTGGTGGGCGTGCAGGTCTCGCATTTGGATTCGATGCGGATCGCCAAAGGCTTGGCGGCCATCACCGCCTGGGCCATCGCGAGGAGAGAGGAGAGGATCAGGAAGGTTTTCATCCGAGTGTCTTCCGGCGTGCAGGGTGTTTGCTTGGGAACGGATCGAATTTCAATCTAGCAACCACCAGGGTTGTGGACTGTGACGAAGGTCACGGAATCCGTCGACTGAAACTCGAAACCGCCAGCGTGGGGAGTGGGGGAAACCGGCCATGCGTCGCTTGCGGGACAACGGCGATGGTCTTCGGCGGCGCGATCGCCGCCCGGAGCATCAGTTGATCATGACCATCGCGCCCTTGATCGTGTTGATCGCGCTGGATTCCACGTTGGTCATGGTGCCGGTCATCTTGTTGGCGACACCGGCCTTGGATTCCACGTTGATCGAACCTTCCAGCTTGAGATTCATGCCCGCCTTGAGGCCGGCATCCATCCCGGCCTGGATCGCGACCTTCTGATCGGCCTTGGCGTTGACGTTCATCGCCTGGAGCTTGAAGTCCTGGGTCGCCTTCATGTCGATCTTGCCGCTGGCTTCCAGTCCGAAATCCTTGCACTTCATCTTGATCGCGCCCTTGGCCTGCATCTCCACGTCGCCGTCGGTCTTGACCGAGATCTTGCCGCTGGCGTCGATCTGGATGGTGTGCTTGCCCTTGCTGTCGGCGATGGTGATCAGGTCGCCGTCGTCGTCGAGCTTGAGGACGTGCCCCTTGGAGGTCTGCAGCTGGACGAATTTCTTCTCGTCGTTGAGCTGCAGCACGTGCCCCGACTTCGTCGTGAGGGTCGCGATGCCCTTCTCGTCCAGGATCGTGAGCGAATGTTTCTTGTCGCCGGTGGAAAGCTCCAGCGACATGTTCTTGTCGTCCAGATGGAGCCGGTTCTTCTTGGCGGTTTCCACCAGGAGCCCGACCTTGTCCGGATCGTCGTCGAGCAGGACCTTGTGCTTGCCCGTCGAGACCATCTCGATCTTGGTCTTCTTCTCCAAGTCGTCCAGGATGACGATGTTGCCGCTGGCCGACTTGAGCGTGCTCTGCGACTTGTTCTTGCTGGTGACCGGAGTCTTGGTGGCGGGGTTCGGAACCGCGCCCAGCGCGATGGGCTTGTCGATGTCGCCGTCTTCGAAAGCCAGAACCAGGTCGCACCCTTTGTGGATGGGCAGATGCAG
>JACCEE010683809.1_pt1 | contig 15311 bp, 14 predicted proteins | sample 7449931 | NCBI WGS metagenome assembly JACCEE01 (sample SAMN15323457, study PRJNA562643) | freshwater metagenome | isolation source: river surface water | place: USA:Blue River Watershed | collected 2017-08-19 | reverse complement strand
GATGGGATGGCGCTTATGGTAATACAATTATTATTGATCACGGTTTCGGATACAAAACAGTGTATGCACACCTGAAAGATTTTAGGACGAAGCTCCGCAAGAGAGTCGTAAGAGGTGAAGTGATTGGGGGTGTGGGTAGTACAGGAAGAAGTACGGGGCCGCATTTGCACTATGAGGTGCATGTAAAAGGACAAAGAGTGAATCCGGTCAACTATTACTTCATGGATTTAAGTGCTGAAGATTATGACAAAATGATTCAAATAGCAGCGAATCATGGTAAAGTATTTGATTAAATTAATTAGTTAGCTTTTAATGAATATGGCTCTTAATACGAATAAAGAATTGAAATTATATTATTCAATTAGCGAGGTTGCAGAGATGTTTGATGTAAACGAGTCTTTACTACGTTTTTGGGAGAAGGAATTTCCTCAGATCAAACCGCGTAAAACGTCGGGTGGCACCCGGCAGTATCGGAAGGAGGATATTGAGACCATTAAGCTCATCTATCATTTGGTGAAAGAAAAAGGAATGACTTTACCCGGAGCGCGACAAAAGTTGAAAGACAATAAAGAAAATACAATCCGCAATTTTGAGATTGTGGAGCATTTAAAATCAATAAAGGAGGAGCTGTTGGCCATGAAAAAGGAGCTCGACGAGATTTAAACAGCTGTTACCCGCTTATGATTCGACACGGGTAACTGCTTTAATCTGATTGATCTTACGAAGGTTATTGCATATCTTTTTCACATCGTCAACATCGTGAACGTACAATTGAATCTTTCCTTCAAAAATGCCATCGTTCGTTTCAATGTTTAGTTTGCGGATGTTCACATTCAATTCACGTGAAATAACCTGAGTGATTTCGTTGAGCAAACCTACACTGTCAATTCCTTTAATGTAGATATAAACAAGAAAGGATAGTGCTTTGTGGGTATCCCACGTGGTAGCGATGATACGATTACCAAAGCTACTTTTTAGTTTAACAGCAACCGGACATTGTCTTTTGTGAATGGTAATTTTTTCATTTTCATCCATGTAACCCAATACATCATCACCCGGTATTGGCTGACAACAATCGGCTATTGCATAGTTCTTTTGAATACTATCGTCTGTGAGTTTGAGTATCTGTTTAGGATTAATCTTCTCTTGACTGGCTTTCTCTTCTGGACGGTCTTTGTTCTCTTTGTTGGTACCAAAAGAGAACGTCAGATATTTCTTCCAGTTGCTGGCTTTCTCTTTTAATTCATTTCTATCCGTGTCTCCTAATATAACATTCTTACTGCCAATAGCCATGTACAGATCATCAGCAGTCTTCATATTGTGAAGCTTACAGAGTTTTTCTATATTTGACTCATCCGCCTGAAGCTCTTCTTCGAGCAAGAAGTCATGTAAGATACGTTCGCCTTCCTTTTGAAAGCTCTTTTGTTCTTTCTTCAGTATAGCTGCAATTTTAGCTCTTGCTTTGGCTGTTGTAGCAAACACTTCCCATGAAGGTTGTACGCGTTGAGATTTGGAAGTCAGGATTTCAACCTGGTCACCACTCTCTAATTTATGGCTAAGGGGAACCAGTTTGTGGTTTACTTTGGCACCAATGCAATGACTTCCTAAATCTGTGTGCAACGAAAAAGCAAAATCAAGCGCGGTTGAATTTTGAGGCATAGTTTTTATTTCACCTTTAGGGGTGAATACAAATATCTCAGAAGCAAAAAGATTTAGCTTAATGGTATCAAGAAAGTCGATGGCATCCGGTTGGGGGTCGTCTAGAATTTCTTTAATGGTACGCAACCATTTTTCAAGTTCTCCTTCATCTTCGCTGCCTCCTCCTTCTTTGTATTTCCAATGTGCGGCAAATCCTTGCTCGGCTACATCATTCATTCTTTCGCTACGTATCTGCACTTCAACCCATTGGCCGTTGTTTCCCATCAACGTAACATGAAGGGCCTGATAGCCATTGGCTTTGGGGTGGCTTACCCAATCGCGCAATCTGTCGGGATGCGGTTTGTATATCTTGGATATGGATACATATATGTCGAAACAGTCGTTCAATTCTTCTTCCTCATTTCGAGGATCAAAAATAATACGCACAGCGAGTAAATCAAAGATCTCTTCAAAAGGAACGTGCTTGGTTTGCATCTTGTTCCAGATAGAGTAAATGGACTTGACGCGTGCTATAATTCTATATTTAAGCCCCATTTTATCAAGTTGTACTCTGATAGGAGCGGTGAAAGATTGGAAGGCTTCTTCGCGTTCAGCGGCACTGGCTGCCAGCTTTTCTTCAATTTCTTGATACTCTTCGGGGTGTTCGTATTTGAAACTCAGGTTTTCGAGCTCGGTCTTTATTCTGTTCAGGCCCAGCCTATTAGCCAAAGGGGCATAGATGTATAGTGTTTCTCCGGCTATTTTATATTGCTTATTGGGTAGTAAGGAGCCGAGTGTTCTCATATTGTGCAAGCGGTCGGCTATTTTAATAAGAATCACCCGTATATCGTCAGACATGGTGAGTAGCAATTTCTTGAAGTTCTCGGCTTGAGCCGATGCTTTATCACCGAAAATACCGCCTGATATTTTTGTCAGCCCGTCAACAATATGAGCAATCTTGGGACCGAATATATTTTCAATATCTTCAACCGTGTAATCGGTATCTTCAACCACATCATGCAGCAGTGCAGAACAGATTGATGTGGAACCTAAGCCAATTTCATTGCATACAATCTTTGCAACAGCTAACGGGTGCATAATGTAGGGCTCTCCTGATTGACGTTTTACTCCTTTATGCGCCTGATTAGCAAAATTGAATGCTTTGGTGATTACTTCAACACGCTTACGATGCTTAGTCGCCAAATAGTCATTCAGAAGTTCCTGAAATGATTGGTCAATCATCTCTTCATCAGACATCTCGTTATATATCACATTCTCCATCATGCACTTTTTTGTTCGTTGGTTTGCAAAAATAATCAAAAATCAAGAGCATACAAGCACTGTGCACCCTTTTCTTATCATATTGTAAATACAACAATATTTCCGCATATTAGGTTGATTCAACTTTCAACCTAATATGCGGAAATATAAAACTTTTTTTTCGAAAATACGATCCGACTGCCTCTTATTTATATATTTTCAAACGCTTTCCTGCAGTTATCTTATTATTTCGAATGTTATTCCATTTCCTGAGATCACTGATACGCACATTGTATCTCTCAGCAATAGTAGATAAAGTCTCTCCACTTCTTATTTTATGATACGTAGCTGTACCTCGGGGAGTTGATTTACGTACAGTAGCAGGTTCGTTTTTTACCTCGACGATCTTTCTGTCGCTGAAAAGTTCTTCAGCACGATGTTTGTAAATAGTGTCTTGGCTATCAATGAACGTGCTGACCTGATTGTAGGGCAATCTGAGGGTATACGGCTTTATGTTGCCGGGAATAATATTCTTTCTGTATTGTGGATTTAAGCTTTTAATTTGCTCCATACTGATACCGCAGATATCGGCTATTTGCTCAAAGTGCAGTGCTTTCGTTACTTGCACGGTATCTGTATTAGCAGGAATATCTGTCTCCATGGGGCAGATATTATGATCACAATAATACGTCATTAAATAATTAGCGGCAATGAAAGCAGGAACATAGCCTCTGGTCTCTTTCGGCAACAAATTATAAATGCTCCAATAATCATTCTTGCCCCCTGAGCGACGTATAGCCTTATTGATATTTCCCGGTCCGCAGTTATAGGCTGCAATCACTAAATTCCAATCTTGGTATATCTCATACAAGTCTTTTAAGTATCTGGCTGCTGCCCATGTTGCTTTGATAGGATCCCTTCTTTCATCAACGAGGCTGTTAACCTCTAAACCGTATATTTTACCGGTGCCTATCATAAATTGCCATAATCCCGAAGCACCTGCACGTGACACTGCCGACGGGTTTAAAGCCGATTCGATAACGGGTAAATATTTGAGTTCCAAAGGCAGGTTATAAGCATCTAAAGCTTCTTCAAAGATAGGGATGTAAAAATTTGAAGCGCTGAGCATGAAGGATACTTGTTCGCGCAAACGTGAAGCATACATATCAATGAACTTCCTTACGACGTCATTGTAAGGCATTTCCATCACACTGGGAATCCTTGAAAGCCGGTCTACATATATGGAATCACTGAAGTACGGATTCTCTTCGGAGGTATTGCAATCCTTACCCAATTGGAGATACGTTTTAGCCTTCCAGTCATTCAGTAGACTGTCTATCGGGTAAGTCATACTTTTGGGTAAGTCAATACTTTCCTGTCTCTCTACTCCGTTGTCACGAACCACAACGTCAACGCTTTGTGCATTTAAATTCTCTGCTACGGTTACCGTAATAACCAGAAACAGAATTCTGTATACACCCCCATTAACTGTTTTGAGAAGTTCGCTTATCATGTTTTTATTCTTCATATTTACTTTTTTTAGAAACGGAAACTACATTGCAATCCGACTGATTTGCCCGCTTGAGTCCGGTTGTTAATTATAGTTGGTTCTACCTTCATGCTTAAATCCGGTGTGATGTCGAAGCTTGATAATTCTGCATCAACATAGGCATCAATGATTGACACAAGATACACGCCAATAAATGCAAAGATGCTCATATCCCGATAACGCCTATACATATCTTTCCTTTTCTTTAGTACAGATTGTAGCTGACTATCGGTATAGTTAGCATTGGGAGGCAATAAATCCAAATAACTGTTTGTATTTTCATTGTCATCCATTAAATCCATATACGCCTGTGAATAATCCTTATACATCTTATTATTCCAGCTCAACGCATAGGCACATCCGGCAAAGCCTCCGTATATAATGGGGAGTTTCCAATATTTCTTGTTGTATATCTGTCCTCCTCCCGGAAAAATAACAGCCAACCAGGTTGCTTTGCCCGAATTGGGTATCCATTGTTTTTTGTTCTTCGCAAAATTAACACTGTCATTTTTCAGGCTGTCTGCCAGTAACACCGGTGAAGACAACTTCTTAATATTGCGCTGGTTTGCTAGTGCCAAACTATCCGAAATGGCTATCGAATCATTTCTGCGAATATCCGTTTCCGATACTTCGTTGATTGATAATCTTTTTCTTCGAGCAGCAGCTTCCTGTGCATATACGCAACCTACCCCGGTGTGCGTTAAGCAAACAAGCAGACATATTATTTTCCAGTAATATTTTTGATTCTTAATTATCATTTACTTCTTTAATGAATCAAGCTTTCCCATAATACGTTCTAGTTCTTCTTCGTTATTAAAAGGAATGCTTATTTTGCCTTTACCCTTTTCGGAGCAGGTTAATTGAACCTTCGTATTAAAGAAACCCGAAAGATGTTTTTTTAGTAAGTTGAACTCTTCCGGTAGTTTCTTTCTTTTAGGCACTATTTTTTTATTCCCACTTGTAATGGTCTCTCCTTCACTTAACGACTTAACGATTTCCTCAACCTTACGAACAGAATAAGCATGCTGAATAATCTCCTCAAACACTTTAATCTGTAGTTTAGGATCAGTCAATGTGATCAGAGCGCGTGCATGTCCCATATCTATCTGTTTGTTTTGAAGAGCCATTTGTATAGGTGCGGGCAGTTTTAACAAACGCAGGTAGTTGGCTATAGTAGTACGTTTTTTACCTACTCTTTCGCTAAGGCGTTCTTGTGTTAAGTCATATTGCTCAATCAAATGTTGATAAGCCAATGCTATTTCAACAGAGTTAAGATCTTCACGTTGAATGTTTTCTATCAATGCCATTTCCATGACATTCTCATCATCAGCGGTACGGATGTAAGCAGGTATTGATTTGAGTCCTGCTTTCAAAGAAGCGCGATAACGTCTTTCTCCGGCAATTATCTGATATTCGTCTTCGTTGATCTTACGTAAAGTGATAGGCTGAATAATTCCTATTTCTGAAATAGAGTCGGCCAGTTCACCTAATGCCGTTTCGTCGAATTCACGACGCGGCTGATTGGGGTTTACGGATATTTTCGATAATTCAATTTCATTGATAGAAGAAGAACCTTCGGTTTGCACCTCATCCATAGATAGTAAGGCATCGAGTCCTCTTCCTAGCGCATTTCTTCTTTGTACCATACTATTTATTTTTGTTTTTGCTTATAAGTTCTTTTGCTAATGACAAATGGTTCTTTGCACCGGTTGATTCTGCATCATACAAAATAGTGGGCAAACCATAACTGGGTGCTTCGCTTAATTTTACGTTACGTTGAATAACCGTTTTAAAGACAAGTTCCTGAAAGTGTTTCTTCACCTCATCATATATTTGGTTAGCCTGTCGTAACCTCGAGTCATACATGGTCAATAGAAATCCTTCAATTTCTAAAGTCGGATTCAGTTTTGACTTTATAATTTTAATCGTATTAAGGAGTTTGCTGATTCCTTCCAATGCAAAATACTCTGCCTGTACCGGAATAATGACCGAATCGGCGGCTGTGAGCGCATTGATTGTAATTAATCCCAATGAAGGAGAGCAATCAATCAATATATAGTCATACTGACTCTTTAAAGGTTCTAATACCTCCTTCAATATTTTCTCTCTGTTTTTAAGATTCAACATTTCAATCTCAGCTCCAACCAGATTTATATGCGAAGATATCACTTTTAATGATTCGATCTCAGTATCATGAATGGCCTTTCTTACATCAATCCGGTCAATTATACACTCATAGATCGTGTGCTCAGATTGTTTGATGTCAACTCCCAATCCGGAAGAGGCATTAGCCTGCGGATCGGCATCAACAACCAAAACTTTCTTCTCAAGTGTGGCGAGCGATGCTGCAAGATTTATCGTAGTGGTCGTTTTTCCAACACCACCTTTTTGGTTAGCCAAAGCAATTATTTTTCCCATATGCCTTTTAATTTATGGCAGCGAAATAAATCATAAAAACTCAGAGAGCCTACTAAAAAAATGAAACTTTTCTCAAACTGTTGATAAAACGTTGTTTCTGTTAATAACTTCTGTTACTCACATTTTTCTTTAGTACTCATTAAGCACGCAAATATAAATATTTTAGTTGAATTAACAGTCTTTTTTTTACTCACTTGCAGAACATTAAGATTTATAAACGGCTTATACCCTTATTATTATAGATATGGGTTACTAAACCTTAATTGTAATTATCAGTAAGCAGTTATGAGCCAGAGTTTCATTATTCCTATGTTTTTTGCTATTTTTGTGGTATCAATATTAAGAAAGATTTTTGAATGGAAAATAAAAGACCCCTTATTCTGGTTTCTAACGACGATGGCTTTACGGCAAAAGGTATTAGTGAGCTTATTAAGTTTCTTCGCCCCTTGGGTGAAATTGTGGTTGTAGCTCCCGATGCTCCCAGATCCGGTAGTGGTTGCGCGCTGACAGTGACCACTCCAATTCATTATCAACTGGTTCGGAAAGAGGTTGGCCTCACCGTTTATAAATGTTCGGGCACACCTGCCGATTGCATCAAATTAGCCAGAAATGCAATTCTTGAGAGAAATCCTGATTTAGTGATTGGAGGAATTAATCACGGAGATAATTCAGCTACAAGTGTTCATTACTCGGGCACTATGGGAGTGGTAATAGAAGGCTGCCTCAATGGCATTCCGTCAATCGGCTTTTCTTTGTGTAACCATCAGGCGGATGCCGATTTCTCTCCTGCCCACCGTTATGTTCAGCAAATTGTTTCGGCTGTGTTGAAAGACGGTTTGCCAGAGCTGGTTTGTTTGAATGTCAACTTCCCCGACTTGCCATCTTATAAAGGAATCAAAGTGTGCGAGCAAGCCAAAGGATTTTGGCAGAAAGAGTGGGAAACATGTCCCAGAGAAAACGGGAAGAAATATTTTTGGCTTACAGGTGAATTTACCATTGTAGATTCCGACAATGTGAATAGCGATAATTGGGCCCTTAGAAACGGCTATGTGGCGGTTACGCCTACAACAGTTGATGTGACTGCATACCATTACATCAATCAGTTGAAGGCAACGCTTGCTGCAGAATAATCGTTCAATAAAACAAATTGCAGATTATGAAATATTACGTAATAGCAGGAGAAGCATCCGGAGATTTGCACGCATCTCATTTAATGCGTGCACTGAAAGAACAAGATGCCCGTGCAGAGTTTCGTTTTTGGGGAGGCGATTTAATGAAAGGTGAGGGAGGAGAGATCGTTAAACATTATAAAGAGCTCGCCTACATGGGTTTTGTTCCCGTTTTACTCCATTTGCCTACCATCTTGTCGAACATGAAACTGTGCAAGAAAGACATCATGCAGTGGAGTCCTGATGTTCTTATTCTGGTTGATTATCCGGGGTTCAATCTGAATATAGCCAAGTATATCCATAAACACTCAGACATACCTGTTTATTACTATATTTCTCCTAAAATATGGGCATGGAAAGAGTATCGGATTAAAAATATAAAGCGGGATGTGAACGAACTATTTTCAATTCTTCCGTTTGAGGTAGAGTTCTTTCGCAAGCACAACTACCACATTCATTACGTTGGTAACCCTACCTTAGACGAGGTTACCTCTTTCAAATCTCATTACAGCGAAACGCAGGAAGAATTCTGCAAGCGCAATAATCTCGAAAACAAACCCATAATCGCCCTTTTGGCCGGTAGTCGTAAGCAAGAAATAAAAGACAACCTGCCCGATATGATTTCTGCAGCTTCGGCCTTTGCCGATTATCAGTTAGTGCTGGCAGGAGCACCCGGTATCCATACCTCCCATTACGAGCAATTCATTGGTGGAACCCCCGTGAAACTTGTTTCGGGGCAAACCTTTCCTTTGTTGTTTCATGCCAAAGCCGCTTTGGTCACCTCGGGCACTGCTACTTTGGAGACCGCTTTATTCGATACCCCGCAAGTGGTGTGTTATCACACCCCGTTGGCCAAGTTCATCGCTTTTTTAAAGAAACATTTGCTCAAGGTACGCTTTATCTCTTTGGTCAACCTCATTGCAGATAAAGAAATTGTGCGTGAACTGGTAGCAGATACCATGACCGTTGACAATATGAAAGCCGAGTTGAAAGCCATTACCAGCAATGAAGCCTACAGGCAGAATATGCTAGCCGGTTATCAAGAGGTGAATGATCAGTTAGGTGGTGCCGGAGCACCCAATCATGCCGCCCGCATTATGATTGAGTTGCTTAGTCGGAAAGAATGAATAAACTTGTAGAATGAGAAAAAATAAAGCCAGGCGAATTTGAATTCTAAACCTGGCTTTTATATTTTTTAGACTAACTCTATCAGATAAAGATAGACTACCGCAGCAGGAATCGCCATCAGTGCACTATCAAACCGATCGAGCATACCTCCATGACCGGGCAAAATTTGGCCGGAATCTTTAACTCCCAGCTGTCTCTTTAACAAAGACTCTGTTAAATCTCCCCAGGTTGCAAATACAACAACGACCAGCGAAAGTCCTATCCACTCAACGGTATTCAAAAAAGTAAAGTACGATGCCATTGCAATAGAAGATCCTATTGCGATTGTTCCGCCACCCAAAGATCCTTCCCATGATTTCTTAGGAGAAATCCGTTCAAACAAGCGATGTTTACCAAATAAGCTTCCAACACAATAGGCTCCTGTGTCATTTAGCCAGATAAATATAAAAATAGACAGAGGCAATATTGGATTGTATTCTGCACTATTTGTTAAGGAGTTAGTCTGAAACGCCAGAACATTAAGCATGGCAAAAGGTAAACCGATGTATAGCTGACTAAACATGGCGTAAGCCCAATTATTTAAAGGACTTTTTCTCTGCAAATAAAGTTCACTGATCATTAGATATATCAACAGAACTAAATAAGGAATGAAAACTTTGGCATCTGCCATGTCCATGCAATAAATCATAATGGATAGGAATAGATACATTCCTCCAAGCATACAAATGTGTTTGTTTATGTGTATGTCGGTTCCCGATTGATTAAAGAGAGTGGCAAATTCCTTGATTGTCATCATGCTGATGATCGAAAAAAGAATACCGAATGATATTGGGCTGTATAAAATACAACCCAATAATATAATAACGAAGAATACTCCTGTTATTGCTCTTTTGATGAAATTACTTTTCAATGTCTAAAAAATTAATTGCTCGCAACTTCTGCTTCCAATGGTTGGCCTGAAACCTCAGACTCGGACGATTGAACTTCAGGAACATCATTTGAATCAGTCTTCTTTTTAGATTCGGCAGCCATGATTTCTTCAGAACGTGAAGCCCATGGACGTTTACCGAATATCCGTTCTACGTCTTCTGCAAATATAACTTCTTTTTCAATAAGCAAATCTGCTAACTGATTATGTTGCGAACTATACTCAGATAAAATTTGTTTGGCTCTGTCGTACTGTTCGTTTACCATTGTTTTCACCTCGTCGTCAATCACTTCTGCCGTGCGCTCACTATAAGGTCTGTTGAACGAATATTCATCATTATTATAATAGCACAAGTTGGGCAACTTTTCGCTCATGCCCAAGTACGCAGTCATGCCATACGCTTGTTTGGTAACCCGTTCCAAATCATTCATTGCACCGGTTGAAATCTTACCCACAAACAAATCTTCAGCAGCCCTTCCGCCCAATGTAGCACACATTTCGTCGAGCATTTGTTCCTTTGTAGTAATTTGTCTTTCTTCGGGCAGATACCATGCTGCACCTAATGCGCGTCCTCTGGGTACAATAGTTACTTTAATCAGAGGGTTGGCATGTTCCAACAGCCAAGACAAACTGGCGTGTCCGGCTTCATGCAGCGCAATTGTTCTACGCTCTTGCTCGGTCGTAATTTTTGTTTTCTTCTCTAATCCGCCGATAATTCTATCAACAGCATCCAGAAAATCTTGCTTATTGACAAATTTCTTGCCATGGCGTGCCGCAATAAGAGCCGCTTCGTTACATACATTGGCTATATCAGCGCCCGAAAAACCCGGAGTTTGACGCGCTAATAAATCAACATCAACAGATTCGTCTATTTTAATAGGGCGCAAGTGTACCCCAAAAACCTCTTTTCTTTCATTTAAGTCAGGCAAGTCAACATGAATCTGACGATCAAAACGTCCGGCTCTTAACAGCGCCTTGTCAAGTACATCCACCCGGTTAGTCGCAGCTAAAATGATAACGCCGCTATTGGAACCGAAACCATCCATTTCGGTGAGAAGTTGATTGAGTGTATTTTCTCTTTCGTCATTGCCTCCCATACTTGGGTTTTTACCTCTGGCTCTACCTACAGCATCAATTTCGTCAATAAACACAATACAAGGAGCTTTCTCTTTGGCCTGTTTGAAAAGATCTCTAACTCGTGAAGCACCTACGCCAACGAACATTTCAACGAAATCTGATCCTGCCAACGAGAAAAAAGGAACGTCAGCTTCCCCTGCAACAGCTTTAGCCAATAACGTTTTACCCGTACCCGGAGGGCCTACCAACAATGCGCCCTTAGGTATTTTTCCTCCTAAATCAGTATATTTTTGCGGTTCTCTCAGAAACTCCACAATTTCCTCTACTTCTTGTTTGGCTTCAGCAAGACCGGCCACATCTTTAAACGTTACCTTAATAGATCCGCCTTTTTCAAAAAGTTGTGCTTTTGATTTTCCAACGCTAAACACATTACCGGCAGATCCGCCGCCACCACTCATTCTTCTCATAAAGAACATCCACAAACCTATCAGGAATACGATAGGGAGTACGTTCCAAAGAATAACACTGAAGTAATCCTTTTTCTTCTCGTAACTAACGGCACCGTCGAAATGCGCTTCATCCCTTTCTTTTTGCAGAAACTCGCCCAAGCTTTCTCTGGATGGAGCTTCCGTTGTAATCATGGGGTTCTTACCAACGCGATTGGAATCCTGTTTGAATACATCTTTCACAAAATAAGGCTTGATATAAGCTTCTACGGAATTGTCATCATAGCCAATTACCTTACTGACATAGCCGCTTTTCACGTATTGCTGAAACTGATCATACGAAGTTTCTTTGTTGACTGAGCCGCTTTCATTGGTAAAGTACAGTCCCAAAAGCATCAATGCAATAATCATATACATCCAGCTCATGTTAAAGCGGGGCATATTTACTTTATTAGGTTTCTTTTTGTTCTCCATATTGTTAATTAGTCAATATCTGCGATGTTAATAAGTTGAGCGTCAGCCCACAAGTGCTCCAAGTTGTAGAAATTTCTGGCTTCCGGTAAGAAAACATGAACCAACACATCAGCGTAATCCATCGCTACCCACTCTGCGTTATTCAATCCGTCAACAGCAGAAGGCTTAACATTCGCTCCTTTACGGGCAAACTCTTTGACCGAGTCAACAATTGCACCAACCTGACTAGGGGAGTTTCCCTGGCAAATAACAAAATAGTTGCATATAGTATCTCTGATTCCCGTTAAATCAGCAATAACAATATTCTTACCTTTTTTTTCTTGAATTCCCTCTTTAATTTTTTCTAATAATAATTTGGTTTCGTTCATTTATCAATGAATTTAATATTTTGTTTCTATTTTATAACTATAACAAGAAATACACAATCTTTGTTTTGCATCGAAATCTCGATATATTTTACAAATATACACCGAATTATAATATGAATGAAGATAGGCTGCTATTTCTCCTCTTTTTTTTGTGTTTTTTTAGGGATAATGAGGGCTATAACCTATTTTTTTTCTTATCGAAAAGAAGAAAAAAAAGCTAAATAGCTTTGAATATACAAATATTTTCTATCTTTGCACCCGAAATGATTGGGCTATGGTGTAATGGTAACACTTCAGATTCTGGTCCTGACTTTCCAGGTTCGAATCCTGGTAGCCCAACTAAAAAAAGCAAAGACGTATTTTAACGTTCTTTGCTTTTTTATTTGATATAAACAAGAGTAAAGATTGTAATTCCATAAAAAAAGGATGACTAGCCTAATGCCTGTCATCCTTTCTTTTTTTATATTTTATTCTTCATGTTGAAGTGATTCGTCAATCATTTTAATTTTCTGTAATACCACTTCTAAATCCGTTTTCAACTTATCAACTTTACGGTTAATTTCGGTGAGTAAGCTATTTCCCTTCTGAGAAGATGAGCTTAAAAAACCCAAATTGTTTTCGTAGGTCAATAGTTCATTTTTCATGTTTTCGTATTGACGAGAAAGTTTCTCTCTTTCTCTATACAAAGACTGATTACCTCCTTGCATTGAGTTGATAGCAAATTTGAAGTTATTCAGTTTCTTATTAGACGCATTTGTATTCAGGTTGTCAAAGACACCATCTACAGCAGTATGATATTGCTTGTATATTTTATCTTTCTCTTTGAAAGGAACATGTCCTATAGAGTTCCATTCCTGCATCAAATCACGCAATTTCTTTTCTGCGTCTTCAGTATTCTCAGTGCCCTTTAATTCAGCCAATTGATTGATAATTGCTCTTTTCTTCTCCAAGTTTTCAACTTCTTCCGAGCGTTGAGAAGAAGTGGCTTTCATCTTCTGCTCAAAAAAATAATCACATGCAGAAATGAAACGATTCCAAATCATATCAGAATGTTTTTTGGATACGGGTCCTATAGCCTTCCACTCTTTTTGCAATTTAGCTAAAGCGTCAGCCGTTTCTTTCCAATCGGTACTATCTTTCAAAGCTTCGGCTTTTTCGCATAAAACCTTTTTCTTTTCAAGATTTTGCACCATATTATCTTTCAGTTGCTTGTAAAACTCGCTCTTCTTTTTAAAGAAGTCATCACAAGATTTCCTGAATCTCTCAAATATTTTGACGTTCATCTTTTGAGGAGCAAAACCAATGGTTTTCCATTTATTTTGAAGTGCAATAACCTCCTGCGTCTTGTTCTCCCATCCGGCAAACGTTGTCAGTTCGTTATATTCAATGGCCTCAACAATTTCGCAAATCACTGTTTTCTGGTCAAGGTTGTGTTGTTCAACCTCCTTTAATTCCTCAAAGTGTTGCTGATGATTTCTATTAACTACGGTAGATGCAGCTTTGAACCGAGCCCATATCTCATCACGAAGTTCTCTCGAAACAGGTCCTGTATCCCTGAATTCCTGATGTAATTTTTGCAGCTGATGGAACGCTGAAACAACATCCGATTCTTCTGTTAGCCTTTCAGCAGCTTCGCACAAACGAGTTTTTATTTCCAGATTCTTCTTAAAATCATAATCGCGAAACTCATTGTTTAGCTTCAGAATATCATAAAACTTTTCAACATACAGTTGATACGTTTTCCATATTTCATTGGCTTTAGCTTGTGGAACCTGTTTTATTTCGTTCCATTCCTGCTGAAGTTTCTTGAAATCGTTATATGATTTGTTAGCATTATCGGGTGATTCGGTCAACTCTTTCAGCTTGTCTAATATACCAAGCTTAAGTGTCAGATTATGCTCTTTTTGTTTTTCTACCTCAGCGAGTAAAGAGTTCCTTTTTTCTTTGATAACAGACATGACATTCTTAAACTCATTTTCAAGCTCATCGTTTTGTGGTACAAAGTCTTCTTCCTTGCCACCATTATCAACAAACTCTTTTTTGAGTGCTTCTAACTCTATATTATGTAATTTATAGAATGATTGTTTGAGCGTGTCAAGTTCAAGTTTACTTGCATTTTCAGGATCTTTTGCTAAATCATTCAGACGTTTCAGCACGCTTTCTTTGGTTGGTTTCTCAACCGGTTCACTTTGCTTTTCCAATGTAGTATCAGTCGTTGCATCTTCAGCAGTTTTATCAGATACCTCGGTTACATCTTTTATTTCCTCGGGATCGCCTTGATTTAAAGGCAGATTAGTGTCATGAGAGTCCATCATTGTATATTTCATTTAGGAACAGGATTTTACCCTATGGTTACATTACGACACAAATTAATGAAATAAAACAATCACTTCATACTTTTTTGAGATATTTTTTTGTTGCAGCCCGATTTTATGATAAAAGAACAGTGATTCCCATGTACAACATCATGCCAATGATGTCATTGGTTATGGAGATGAAAGGCCCGGTTGCAATAGCCGGATCTATTTTGAGTTTCTCCAACGTCATGGGCACAAACGTACCGAAGATCGATGCAAACATAACCACAGCAAACAAACTGATAGAAACCGAATAGGTCACCGTAGCAGTTGCTCCGAAGCGAATGAAGTTATACAAATAAACCAACAATGAAATGATGGTAGCATTGATAGAAGCAACTACTGTTTCTTTTAATATTTGTTTAAATGTATCTTTGGTATCGAGCGAACTGTTGGCCAATCCTTGTACAACCAACGCTGACTATTGAGTTCCCACATTTCCCCCCGTACCTCCAATTAGAGGAATGTATAATGCCATTTCCGGGTGAGCAGCAAAGGT
>JACCEE011379310.1_pt1 | contig 15315 bp, 15 predicted proteins | sample 7449931 | NCBI WGS metagenome assembly JACCEE01 (sample SAMN15323457, study PRJNA562643) | freshwater metagenome | isolation source: river surface water | place: USA:Blue River Watershed | collected 2017-08-19 | reverse complement strand
GAAAACAAGGTTCTCTTGTTGGAGTCAAAGCTCCAGGTTGCTTCTGAATGTCCTTCGCTGGATGGATAACTCAAAACTAAATTCCAGGTTCCGTCTTCGAGACGCCAGGTATTCCATGAAATCTGATTCATGTTTACGCCGCGAGGGGCTAATCTATGAATCACCAAGTCAGACAAAGTCATAGAACTTCCTTTAGGAGAAGCTTTCTCTGCCTGCTCAATAATCCAGGCCCGCTCCTGCATTATGGGACTTGCGTAACGTTCGATTTTTTCTAAAGACAATCCGGAGATACGGGAAACTTCTCCATAACTTTCTCCAGCGCGGAGTCGAGCCTGAATTTCCTTGATCGAGATTTGTTGAGCTGGCTCAGCAACCGGGGTCAATCTTCTTTCATTGATAACTGCCTTCAAAGAATCATTTACTCGGATGGAAAACTTGTTTCCCTCTGCATCAACCATCTCAAGATGGTCTCCATCTTCAGATTTTCCAACAACTTTTAGCGCAGCCACGGGTAAAGATTGCCACAGTAAATACAAAATTCACTGGAGCTTACGCTGGAATTTCAGCTGATTTCTTTTGCCAAACCGATAAATAGGGAAGTAAGGAAAGCAGAGAAATCGCCATGCAGCCGACTGGGATGATAAATGCGACAGATGGACCGTAAGTGTCAATGATGTATCCAGTAAGGGCGGTCGGAATCGCGCCACCCAAGTTGAGAGCTGCAATAGCCCAAGCCAAAACCTCTGTCGTTCGCTTTTCGCTTACGGAGCGTTCGGCAACAGCAAGTCCTGCGGTCAATAAAGGAGCGATTGCAAGCCCGTTAAAAAAGAGCACTACAGCCATAATCCAAAGATTTCCTTGGAATAGTTGCGCTGAAAGGAAAATGGGAATTGTCAATAACATTAGGGCAATCAAGGATCGGATGAATCTTTTAGCCTCATTTAGTTTCCAATGAATCGTTCCACTTATAAATGCTGAGATTCCGGAGCTAAGTGACCAGATGGCAATGAAGAGACCGCTGTACTCCCTAACCCCGTACTCATCTGAATACCCAACTATCACTAAACCAGTAGAGCTAAAGAACGCTCCGACCATCATCATCGGTATAAACAGCGCTCGAATAAATCGGTCCTTAATCAACAAAGATCGATCATCGCCCACTTCTTTGGGATGGGCGGGCGGTTGAGTTTTTCTTTGCAACAAGAACAGCACGGCGCCCACCGCCAAGAATCCCATAGCAGCAAAGATGGCTGCAGCAGGGAAGAACATCGATGCAAATATTGTGGCAATTACTGGACCGCTGGTAAAAACAATTTCATCTACCATCGCCTCGAAAGAGTAGGCAGTATCAATAAGTTTTCGGTCTTCTCCAATTGCATGAATCCATCTGCGTCTCACCATCTGACCAGAACCAATAACAAATCCTTCAAAAATCATGGCAGCTAAGAACCAGCTCCAGGTAGGTGCATCAGATTTAACCAAGTAAACAAAAAGCCCTAAAAATATTATGTGAATTGGGGCAGTGATAGAGAGAATGCGATTTTGTCCAAATTGATCCGCTGCCCTGGACCAGAGCGGGGTGGCAATAGCGAGAACCACAGATGCAAACATGGATAACGCGCCAGCTAAAGCGTAAGAATCTGTTTCAGAAACTACAAACAGCACAATCGCGATGTAAAGCATGGAAATTGGCATGCGCAAAATGAAGCCAGCAAATGAAAATCTCCAGCCTCCAGGAATGGCGAAGAGGCGTTTGTAGGAGGAAAGCACGCGGGAAGTCTACTTTAGTTAGTTGATTCCACAGTTTCTGCATACTGATGTGATTAGATGAGGACATGAATCAAAGTTCTGAACTTTTGGAGCTTGCTGAAGATATTGCGCTACAAGCTGGAGAGCTGCTTCAGAAGCGACCTTCAAAGTTTGAATTAGATCAAAAGAGTGGGGTCTTTGATTTTGCCACTCAAATGGACCACGAGAGTGAAAAGTTGATTGTGGCGCAAATTCTTAAGGCTCGCCCCGATGATGGTTTATTGGGTGAAGAGGGTGCAAATAAAGAGAGTAAATCTGGGATTACTTGGGTTATTGATCCGATTGATGGGACTGTTAATTATCTCTACGACTTACCCGGATGGTGCATCAGCATTGCGGCTAAAGATGAACAAGGTTTTCTAGTTGGAGTGGTCTACTCGCCATCAACAAATTCACTTTGGAAAGCCAGTCGAGGAGCGGGAGCTTTCTTAAACAATCAACCCCTCAAATGCAATGATCCTGTTGCGCTAAATCGTGCATTAGTCGGTTCGGGATTTGCATATGATCTTGAAAAGAGAAAAACTCAGGCTAGCTTTATAGAGAAATTACTTCCGGAGATTCGAGATTTGCGACGCCTGGGGGCTTGCGCGGTTGATATTTGTCATGTTGCCAGTGGCTCTCTAGATGCTTACTTTGAAGCTGGCGTGAATGAATGGGACTACGCTGCCGCAGGACTCATTGCCACGGAAGCGGGCGCCAGGCTGACCATCAAATCTGGAATCTGGAATGGTGAAAAGCACATGGTGATTGTGGCTGGCCCAACCTTGCATGATGCCTTGCTGGCCAAGATTGAGGCTAACTAGATTGAGGCCCAAAAGCTAGGAGAGCCTCAAACCCAGGTGGACCAGAGGCCCAGATTGAGCGTGATTTAGCGGTTCGGGAGGTGGTGTGGCAAGATACCGCCGTTAATAAGCCTCAAAATTTTCAATACCAAGCTGTTAGGAAAAATCATGAACGTTCTTGATGCGGTTGATGCCGCAACCCTACGTAAGGACATCCCAAACTTCCGTCCTGGCGATGAACTTAAGGTTCACGTCCGAGTTATCGAAGGTAACAAGAGCCGTATTCAGGTTTTCCAAGGTCTAGTAATCACTCGCCAGGGATCTGGCGCACGCGAGACCTTCACAATTCGCAAGCTTTCTTATGGCGTAGGCGTGGAGAGAATTTTCCCGGTTCATGCTCCGGTTATCGAAAAGATTGAGTTAGTGCGTAAAGGTGAAGTTCGCCGTGCCAAGCTTTATTACCTACGTGAGCTTCGTGGCAAGGCGGCAAAGATCCGCGAGCGTCGTGGCGCAGAGGAGCTAGAGGCAATTTACGCAGCTCCAGTTGTCGCAGAGAGCGTTGCAGAGGCAGCTCCAGTTGTCGAACAGGAAGCAGTTGCAGCTCCAGTTGAGGAAACTCCAGTAGCTGAGACAACAACAGACGAAGCCAAGTCCTAACTTCGACCTGTCTTGGTCGTAGATTGATGTTTGCGAAAGCTAAGAAGTCAACGCTTCGCGAACTTCCAATACTGCTGGTTTCTGCTCTAGTTCTATCAATAGTTGTTAAAACTTTTCTAGTTCAGTTTTTCTATATTCCATCTGGCTCGATGGAGAACACGCTTTTAGTAAATGATCGAGTCGGAGTAAACAAGCTGGGTGCACTTTTCTCAGATATCAAGCGAGGAGAGGTAGTTGTTTTTAGAGATCCAGCTAATTGGTTATCTGCTCCATATGATGAAAAAACCGGCCTAGCCAAAGTAGCAAGGGATTCCCTCGTATTTGTTGGTGTTATGCCAGATCCAGCAAAACAGTATTTGATTAAGAGAGTGATTGGCGTTGGTGGCGACAGAGTCGTTTGCTGCAATGCGGAGGGTAAGGTCGAAGTAAACGGGGTGGCTATAAATGAGCCTTATGTTTTCCCGGGCGACAAACCCTCAGACACAGAGTTTGATGTCACCGTTCCTAAAGATTTCATTTGGGTCATGGGAGATCATCGCGGCGCAAGTGCAGATTCTCGTTTTCATACAGATGATCCAAACCAAGGCATGGTGCCTCTGGATAAGGTCACCGGCAGAGCACTGTTCATTATTTGGCCTTGGAAAAACATTGGAGTCTTGGAGGTCGGCGAAGATCTTTCAAAGATTCCATTAAATTCAAAACCGTAATCGGCGGATACCGCGTGATTGAAAATAAGCTAATCGCTGCAGGAATAACCAGGATAGCTGGCGTTGATGAAGCTGGTCGCGGTGCATGTGCTGGACCCTTAGTTGTAGCTGCCGTGATTCTGCGGGATTTGAACTCTAAAGCGCTTGAGGCAGTTAGAGATTCGAAGGAGTTAACTCCGAAAAAACGCGAAGCGCTTTTTGAAGTGATTGTCGAGGAGTCTCTCGCGCATTCGATTATTGAGATTCCACCAACGGAGATTGATTTAATCGGTTTGCATCGATCCAACCTAGAGGGAATGCGGCGAGCCATTAGCGCACTATCTACCCACCCTAACTACATATTGACCGATGGTTACGAGATAGAAGGATTGCCGGCTCCCTCACTTGCGGTATGGAAAGGCGACCAGGTAGCACTTTCTATTTCCGCGGCATCAATTTTGGCCAAGGTTCATCGAGATCGAGTAATGCAGGATTTAGATTTAAAGTATCCGGGATATGGATTTGCAGCACATAAGGGGTATGTGACAAAAACCCATCAAGCGAGTTTGAAAAAGTATGGCGCCAGTGAGGTTCATCGCCACTCATACGCCAACATCGCAGCACTTATCAACAATTAGATTTTTACACAGCTCGCTAAATCTAGTTCTAGGCGTTTGATAGGCAAACTACCTTCACGCCATGGCGCTCAATAAGAAAGCTGAGTTACTTGGACATGCTGGAGAAGAAGCCACTGCCAAACTTCTAATTGCTAAGGGATATCGAATTCTTGATAAGAATTGGAGAATTAAAGAAGGGGAGTTGGATTTAGTTGCATTATCGCCGAAAAGCGAAATTGTCTTTGTGGAAGTCAAAACCAGAACTAGCAATGACTATGGAGAGCCTTTAGAGTCGATCACAACCGTCAAGCTACAGAGAATTCAGAGACTTGCTCTTGCTTGGTTGGCTACTCATCAAAGATTGGGCAACCCATATCGCATCGATGTCTCAGGGGTATTGCTGGGTCGCTCCGGAGAGCTCAGCATTGATTATCGCGAGGATGTTTCATGAGTTTTGCCATGACTCAAGGGGTTACCTTGCTAGGAATTGATGGTGAGTTAGTCAGCATTGAAGCTGATGTCTCTAAGGGTTTACCTAGTTACCAATTATTGGGATTGCCAGATGCGGCATTAAATGAGTCTCGAGATCGAATTCGTTCTGCAATTCAAAACTCAAAACTTAATTGGCCACAGCACAAGATTACCGTTTCACTTTCACCAGCCTGGCTACCAAAGAGTGGATCAGGTTTTGATCTTCCTATCAGTATTGCAATTCTTGCAGCTAGCGGGCAGATACCTTTAACGGCGCTTAATGGCATTATTTTGATAGGCGAGCTATCACTAGAGGGCGCTCTAAAGCCTATTCGAGGAATTTTGCCTATGTTGTTGGCAGCTGCCAAACACAGTTGCAAGCAGGTAATACTCCCCAAGCAAAATGCGGCAGAAGCTTCATTGATTGAAGACATCGAAGTTTTGCCAGCAGAGAATCTCTCTCAAGTAATTGGATTTCTTAATGGCAGGATTCAGTTGTCTCCAGTGCCGTTTCGTGAAAACACAGAGCCCACTTTCAACCTAGACTTTTCTCAAGTTGCAGGACAACAGATAGCAAAGTTTGGCATGGAGGTTGCCGCAACTGGCGGGCATCATCTCTTAATGATCGGGCCACCGGGTACTGGAAAAACCATGTTGGCAGAGAGATTGCCAACCATATTGCCGAGACTTACTAATCAAGAAAGCAAGCAGGTGGCTGCGATCCACTCTGTCGCTGGAACATTTGATATTGGTTATGTTCTGGAGAGACGTCCACCGTTTATCGCCCCACATCACACAACTACAACAGTCGCCATGGTTGGGGGCGGAGGAAAGGTAATTAGACCTGGGGCTTGTTCACTTGCTCATAATGGGGTGCTGTTCATAGATGAAGCACCGGAGTGTGGCAATGGAATTCTTGATTCATTGCGCCAGCCTCTGGAATCAGGCGTCGTTGAAATAACGAGAGCAATAGGCAGCTTCAAATTCCCTGCGCAGTTCATGTTGGTTCTAGCAGCAAACCCATGTCCTTGTGGCAGATTTTCTGGGAAGGGAAGAGGCTGTCAATGCACCTCGCTTCAAGTGAGACGTTATTTGAGCAAGCTTTCAGGGCCATTACTTGATCGTGTTGATTTAAGAGTGAAAGTAGATACCCCAACCCGTGCCGAGTTAGCTGATACAACGCCAATAGAGGGGAGTGCACAAGTAAGGGGTAGAGTGGAAAAAGCCCGTCAAATTGCGCAAGAGAGATTCAGGGATTACAGCTTTGCCTTGAACTCACAGATCCCCTCCGAATTACTTCGTACTAGGTTTAAAGCTCAACAAAAAGCCATGATTACTCTCCACAATCTAATTGATCGCGAGGAGATAACCGCCAGGGGTTTTCACAAATTACTTCGTCTATGTTGGAGCATTGCTGATTTGCGAGAGTTAGATGTGCCAGGAATTGAAGAGTTGGAGACTGCAATGAGTTTAAGGTCAGCTACGGAGCTGGCTGCATGATAGAGAAAGACAAACTACTCTTATTTAATGCAATAGAAGGTGGATCAAAATTCTGGTGCGATGAGTTGCGAAGACTCGGCGCCGCTACGCTCATCGAAAGAATCCTTGCTGATGATTACCTCAACCAGCGCAAATCTGCCGAACGGATCAAAGACAGGATTTTGAATAGCAGCTTTGATGATTTACAGCAACAGATATCAAGTTGCGGAGCACGCTTTATCACTAGCGAATCAATGGAATGGCCAACAGCGTTAAATGATTTAGCCGCACCTCCTATCGGATTAATTGTTAAAGGCAATGAGATTGAGGGAGACGCTGTTGCGATCGTTGGCACTAGAAACCCCACTATTTATGGAGCCAAAGTGGCTAGTGATTTTGCGGCGGGTTTTGTCGATAGGGATTGGAGGGTGGTAAGTGGAGGCGCCTATGGAATTGACACCCACGCCCATCGAGGAGCTCTCGCAGCTGAAGGAAAAACTTTTGCGGTTCTAGCCTCGGGCATCTCAATAAACTATCCAGCAGGAAACGAGAGATTGTTTGCAGAAATTTGCGAAACCGGTGCCTTGATATCTGAGGTTATGCCCAACGAAAAAGCTCGACAGGATCGCTTCTTGACCCGAAATCGAATCATTGCCGCCCTAACACAGGGGACTATTGTTGTTGAAGCAGCCTTTCGCAGTGGATCCCTGCGAACCGCGCGAGATGCAGCAGAGTTAATGCGCACAGTTATGGCGGTTCCAGGACCTATCTCCTCGCCAACAAGCGATGGTTGTCATAGATTGATAGGTGAGAGATGTGCTGAAATAGTTACCTCCGTTAGTGATGCTCTAGAACTTCTTATGCCGTTGGCACCCAGAATTCCTAGTACCCTTGGTGGTGATGTCACATAAAGCAGCCTTTGTCGCGATAGTTGGGCGACCGAATACTGGCAAATCTACTTTGGTTAATGCTTTAGTCGGTGAAAAAATAGTAATTACCTCTCATCACCCAAATACCACTCGTAACGCGATTCGTGGCATTGTGACAAGACCTGATTTTCAATTAGTAGTTGTAGACACTCCTGGAGTTCATAAGCCAAAAACTCTTTTGGGAGGCGCACTCAACTCCATGGTTAGTGACAGCATGGATTCTGTGGATGCAATTGTCTTGTGCATCCCTTCGGTTGAGGAAATCGGTGCCGGAGATTTATTCATAGCCCAAGAGATTGCATCACACAAAGCGGCTAAAAAAATCTGTGCCATAACTATGGTTGATATGGCGAAAAAAGCCCAACTTCCTGAGCAACTAATCGCTGCAAGTAAGCTGGCGCAACAAGCCGGCTTTTCATGGGATGACATAGTGCCTTTGTCCGCTAAGACCGATGATCAAGTCCAACTACTCCTTGATTTATTGGCAAAGTACGCACCAGAGTCTCCAGCCTTTTATCCATCAGATATGACCTCTGATCAAGAGTTAGAGAATCAACTCGGTGATCTAATTCGCGAAGCGGCTATAGCCGATGTTTTTGAAGAGGTGCCACATTCGATAGCGGTTGTTATCGATGAGATTTCAGAGCGCGAAAAACGCACCCCTGAAGAGAGACCATTTTTTGATATTCATGCCTCGATTGTGGTTGAACGAGATAGCCAAAAAGCCATAATTATTGGAGCCAAAGGCGAAAGGCTAAAGCAGGTAGGTATCGCTGCAAGGCAAGAAATTGAGAAAAAATTAAAAGGGCGAGTTTTTCTCGGGCTTCATGTAAAGGTGATGCCTAACTGGCAAAGTGATGCAAAGGCATTGTCTAAACTAGGGTTTAGCCAGCAATAATCGGTGTCTTTGGCTTTCGGCTAGCGTAATAAGAGCCGATCAGCACCAAAGGTAAGCCAACAATAATTGCAACCGTTAACTCTTCACTAAGCAAAATAATTCCAAGAACCACTGCGATAGCTGTATTTGGATAAACCACTAATGATGCGCGAGCCGGACCAATGTCATCTAAAACTTTGAAGAAAATCCAGAAGGCAATGGCAGTACACAAGACACCTAGTCCCAACGTTGAAAGTATGGCCTCATTGGAAGGCATCTGATCTGGCATTTGGGTTAGGGCAAATGGCGCGAATACAACCGTTGAAATAGCCATCGCAACTCCATTAATTGCGACACCAGAGACATTTGGAGCCTTTGTGGTAATCATATTTACTGCCCAGGCATATGAGAACGCCGCAATTAAGACATTAAAGAGAGCAACAAGATTACTTACATCATTGAGAGATTCCACTCCCACGATAAGTGCAATACCAATTAGGCCAACAGCGATGCCAAAAACTCTTGAGCGGTCAGCGGCTGTGGTGTCGCCAGACTTATGAGCGAAGAAAGTTGCCCAGATTGGAACAGTTGCAACTAGAAGGGCAACCACACCAGAAGATAAATCTCGCTGCGAACTGGTAATTAGAGTCCACGGGATAACCATTTCAAGGATGGCGTAAAGAGCGATGTATTTCCAATACTTTAAAGCCGGAATCAGCTCTTTCTTGTACATTGCCAGTGGTATCAAAACCAACGCACCAATTAGAACTCGGGCGAAGACAATTAGTGGGGTAGAAAGCTCTTCAACCGCCACCTTCATGAATAGATAAGGGATTCCCCAAAGCAAACCCACGAGGGCGAAAAGCCCCCATCCTTTTTTTGTCATTACTTCAATACGCTCCGATACAGTTCAAATGTTTGCTGCGCAACCTTATCCCAGCCAAATTCTTTAATTGCCCGGGACCGGCCAGCGATTCCCATCCGGTGCGCTAAATCACCATCACTTAACACTTTGTTGAGTGCTAGTGCGAAGTGAGCTTCAAAATCTTGAGAATCATCGGTGTAATCCACTAGCAAGCCAGTTTCTCCATCATTAACTACCTCTGGTATGCCACCTACGCGTGAAGCAACAACTGCGGTCTCACAGGCCATCGCTTCCAGATTAACTATGCCAAGTGGTTCATAAATTGAGGGACAGACAAAGGCTTGGGCTGCCGTGAGAAGGGCGGTTAGCTCATGTCGGCTCAACATCTCTTTGATCCAAATTACATTACCTTTGGATGCAGTTAACTCATCTACAAGCTGTTCTACCTCTTTGCCGATAGCTGGTTCATCTGGGGAGCTAGCTGCCATAACCAAGGTGTATTCATTGGAAACATCCCTCCACGCTCGCAATAAATGAGCTAATCCTTTTTGGCGGGTAATTCTGCCTACGAACATGGCAAAGGGTTTGTCTATTTTGTATTTCTCCAAAACACTCGCATCATTATTTGGCAGGAAGGCATTTGTATCTATCCCATTCCTAATTGTGACAACTTTGCCTTCATCAACTTTGGGATAAGCATTAAGCACATCAGCTTTCATTCCATCGCTAACTGAGATGATGGCATCAGCGTTTTCATAAGAGGTTTTTTCGATCCATGAGGAGATTTGATAACCACCGCCCAGCTGCTCTGCTTTCCATGGTCTTAGCGGTTCAAGAGAGTGAGCGGTCAGGACATGTGGAACATTAAATGTCTTTGCCGTTAAATGTCCGGCAAAATTGGCGTACCAGGTGTGACTATGTACAACATCAATTCCTTGTAGATTTTTTGAAATATCTTGGCTCAATAGCAAGGCCTGGAGGGCAGGGTTAAGCTGGTTGAACTCCTCAGATAGCTGGTGCCCAGTCGCACCAGAACGAGTCGAGCCAAAACAATGCACATCGGTAGAAATCTCTGAAAGCTGCTGAAGAGCCGAAACCAGATTTGTAACGTGAACGCCGGCTCCGCCGTAAATGTGTGGGGGCCATTCCTTGGTAATCATGGCTACTTTGACCTGTTTATTGCCCACCATCCAAGAGTATCGTTAGGACATGGCCCGCCTTGATCTTCCGCTTGGAATAGTTCTTGCTGGTGGTGAAGGAAAGCGTTTAATGCCACTGACTGCAGATCGTGCAAAGCCTGCGGTGCCATTTGGTGGCTCATATCGTTTGGTTGATTTCGTTTTGTCTAACCTAGTCAATGCTGGATTCTTGAAGATTGCGGTTTTAACTCAATACAAATCGCACTCCTTAGATCGTCACATTACAACGACCTGGCGCATGTCTAACTTATTAGGTAATTACGTAACTCCAGTTCCAGCTCAACAGCGGCTTGGCCCACGTTGGTATACAGGAAGTGCAGATGCAATTCTGCAGAACTTCAATTTGATCCATGATGAAAATCCCAAGCATGTAATCGTTTTTGGCGCCGATCACGTTTATCGAATGGATCCAGATCAAATGTACAAGCAGCATCTGCAAACCGATGCTGGGGTAACCGTTGCAGCAATCAGAGTAAAGCGCAGCGAGGCATCTGATTTCGGGGTTATTGAATTAGCTGAAGATGGAATCACCATTAAAGCTTTTCATGAGAAACCGATTGATCCTCCAGCAATGCCAGGCCATCCAGATTTGGCCTTAGTATCTATGGGGAATTACATCTTCCGTCGTGATGCGATGGAGGAGGCTTTGATTATGGACTCCGAGGATATTGATAGTCGACACGATATAGGCGGCAACATAATCCCAGCCATGACTAAGTCTGGTTTAGCTAAAGTTTACGATTTTGCAAACAATGTAGTTCCAGGCGAGACAGAGCGCGATAAAGGTTACTGGCGGGATGTAGGTTCCATAGATTCTTACTTTGATGCGCATATGGATTTGGTTTCGCCGCTGCCAATATTCAATCTCTACAATCGTCAGTGGCCGATACTCACCAATCCACCTTCAAACCCACCAGCAAAATTCTCAGAGCGGGGCATCGCTTTTGACTCGGTTGTAGGCGCAGGTTCAATCATCTCCGGGGGAGAGTTACGTAGAACTGTGGCCTCCTACGATGTCATGGTGAATCGGGATGCGGCAATCGAAAGCGCCGTTTTGATGCCAGCTGTGAAAATTGGCGAGGGTGCGAAAATCAAGAATGCCATTTTGGATAAAAATGTAATCGTCGAACCCGGCGCGACTATTGGTTATGACCTAGAACGCGATCGCCAGCGCTTCACAGTTTCGCCTGGCGGAGTTGTTGTAGTGGGCAAGGGTGTAACGGTAAGTCGCTAAAATCAAGGAATTCTTCATAGGCTAGAATTAAGCCAGGTCAAAGAAGACCAACCCAATAAATTCCAAACTAATCGGAGTTATTCTTATGCGTTTTGGTGTGCTTACAGGTGGCGGAGATTGTCCAGGATTGAATGCGGTTATCCGCGCAGTAGTTCGCAAAGGTGAAAAAGAATACGGCTACGAGTTTATTGGTTTTCGTGATGGCTGGAAGGGACCGCTTGAGGGTCTAACCATGCCACTTAATATTGCGGCCACTCGAGGCATATTGCCAAGAGGTGGAACAATTCTTGGTTCATCTCGCACAAATCCTTTTAAGATTGAAAATGGCGTCGAACGCATTAAAGAAAATCTAGCCAAAATGAATATTGATGCCTTGATCGCAATCGGTGGCGAGGACACACTTGGCGTGGCAACAAAATTAGATGCTTTAGGCGTCAAGGTTATTGGTGTGCCAAAGACTATTGATAACGATCTAAACAACACTGATTACACATTTGGTTTTGATACCGCCGTAAACATTGCCGTTGAAGCGATTGATCGCCTACATACAACCGCTGAGTCTCATCACCGCGCCTTAATTGTTGAGGTAATGGGCCGACATGCTGGCTGGATTGCGTTGCACTCCGGACTAGCTGGCGGTGCATCCTGCATATTGATTCCGGAAGTTCCTTTTGATATCGAAAAGGTTTGCCGATATGTGGAGTCACGTTTCGAGCAGTCTTACGCCCCAATCATTGTTGTGGCAGAGGGCGCCCTTCCCAAGGATGGCGATCTGATAACCAAGGACTCCACTTTGGATGCTTTCGGGCATGTTAAGTTGTCAGGAATTGGAGAGTGGTTGGCTAAGGAGATTGAAAAGCGCACAGGAACAGAGGCTCGAACCTCAATCCTGGGTCATATCCAACGTGGCGGCACCCCGACCGCATTTGATCGAGTTCTGGCCACCCGTTTTGGACTTCATGCAATCACCGCTGCCCATGAAGGTGATTGGGGCAAGATGGTGGCTCTACACGGAACAAACATTGCAAGAGTGCCGCTGGCTTCAGCAACTGAAAAGTTAAAGACGGTGGACCCAGCCCTGTTAACCGAAGCTGAAGTCTTCTTCGGATAATTACTCGACAAGAGCTAACCAGAGTTATCTACCCTTAGAGCCATGAATAGCAATCTGGGCAACTCAGGTGCGTTAGAGAATCTCTTTGATTCAACCTTGCAGGCTGCCCAACAACCCTCTTGGCCAGACCAACAGGCTTTAAACAAGGCTGTAAGTGAGCTCAAGGTTTTACCGCCATTGGTATTTGCTGGTGAATGCGACAACTTAAAGGCGCGTATCGCCGATGCAGCTGATGGGAAGGCTTTTTGGTTGCAAGGTGGAGATTGTGCCGAAACCTTTGCCGCCGCAACAGCAGATTCCATTCGAAACCGCATAAAGACTATTTTGCAGATGGCTGCGGTGCTGCAGTACGGCGCCAGCCTTCCGGTCATCAAAGTTGGTCGTATGGCAGGGCAGTTTGCTAAACCGCGTAGTAATGATTTTGAAAAGCGTGGAGAAGTAACTCTTCCTGCTTACCGAGGAGATGCTGTAAATGATCTTGAGTTCACGCTAGAGGCGAGAACCCCAGATCCATCTCGATTGGTTAAGGTTTACCACACCTCCTCAGCAACGCTGAATCTAGTGCGCGCTTTCACTCAGGGAGGTTTCGCCGATCTGAGATTAGTTCATGAATGGAACAAAGGTTTTGTTAAGGACTCAAAGATTGGCGCGCGTTATGAAGCTATGGCAAATGAAATCGGTAGAGCCTTGGACTTCATGCGCAGTGCCGGCGTAAATCCTGAAGAGTTTAAGACCGTTGACTTCTACTCCAGTCATGAAGCATTGATTCTGGAGTATGAAAAAGCGCTTACTAGAATCGATTCTCGAACTGGCAATCCTTATGATGTTTCTGCACACTTTGTCTGGATTGGCGAGCGCACTAGACAAATTAATGGTGCACATATGGATTTCGCTAAGAAGATTAAGAATCCAATCGGGGTAAAGATTGGTCCTAAGACAACTCCCGAGGATGCCCTTTCCCTCATTAAAGAATTGAATCCTGACAATGAAGCAGGGCGCCTAACCTTTATTACCCGCATGGGAGCCGGAAACATCAGAGCGGTTTTACCTAACATCGTTAAGGCGGTTAGTGAATCTGGCGCAAAAATCCTTTGGGTTTGCGATCCGATGCATGGCAATACTTACGAGGCTCCAAGTGGATATAAGACCCGCAAGTTCGATGATGTTTTGGAGGAGGTAAAGGGATTTTTTGAGGTTCATCAGAGTCTTGGAACTCATCCTGGTGGCATTCATATTGAGTTAACTGGCGATGATGTAACTGAGTGTGTGGGTGGGGGAGAAGAGATTTCCCACGAAGATTTGGCAACTCGTTATGAAACCGCTTGCGACCCAAGGTTGAACCACACACAATCTCTCGAACTGGCATTTTTAGTCGCTGAGATGTTGCGCGACCGCAAATAGATGCAGAAAATGAATCCAGATCTCTTCACCTCTTGTGAGTTAAAGACTCCAATAGGAAAACTCACCATCGTTACAAAATCTGAGAGTTTGGTGGCATGTGGTTTTGCTCCGGTCAAGAAATTGGTAGGTAATTCCATAGATGAAAAGATTCAGCACAGCACTAAACCAAATGGAGTTGTCAGGATGATTGAAGATTACTTTGATGGTGATTTACCAGCGCTCAACTCAATCAAGGTCCAACAGCCAGGCGGCGAGTTTTCACAGGCAGCTTGGCGAGCAATGCGTAAGGTAAGAAGCGGCAAAGTGATTTCTTATGCTGAGTTGGCATTAAATGCAGGCTCACCAAAAGCGGTTCGGGCAGCCGGATCTGCCTGTGCCAAGAATCGAATTGCGATAGTTGTTCCCTGTCATCGGATTGTAAAAACCGGCGGTGGACTTGGTAATTATGCTTACGGTCTGAAAGCTAAAGAGTGGCTTTTAAACCATGAAGGCGCGTTGTAACAAAGACTGCAGAATTTCAGATGCTCTCTGCATCTGTTGATTTGTTAGATCCATGTGGGTGACCAGTCGAACGTAATCGGGTCCTAGAGCACTTATCAATAAACCTTCAGCCTTTGCATTCGCAGCAAAATCGGAGGCAGAGATCTTGGCTCCGGAGAGATCTAATCCAACAATATTAGTCTCCACAAAATCTGGGTTAACTACCGTTGGCCTTACTTCATGACAGGCCTTTGCTAATTGCTTAGCGTTGTTGTGATCATTTTGGAGAAGTGGGATGTTGTTATCTAGCGCGAAGTGTCCGGCAGCTGCGAGCAAGCCAATCTGCCTCATGCCCGCCCCATATCGCTTGCGCCAAACTCTGGCGCCAGCGACTCTCTCCTTGCTGGAGATCATCAAAGAGCCAGCGGGTGCACCTAATCCTTTCGATAAACAGACGCTAATCGTCTCGAAATATCTTCCGTACTCCTTTAGAGGGACCCCACTGGCAACATGAGCATTCCAAATTCGAGCGCCATCTAAATGCAAGGCTATTCCTGTGCCCTGTACGGCTGCATGCAATTTCGCTATCTCTGAAATAGATTGCACGGTTCCACCGCCAAAGTTATGGGTATTCTCAACCGCAATTGCAGTAGTTGAAACTAAATATGGCCCAGAGTTTGGTCTGGAGTAAGAAAGCGCATTGGCATGATCTAGTAGG
>JACCEE012610867.1_pt1 | contig 15316 bp, 15 predicted proteins | sample 7449931 | NCBI WGS metagenome assembly JACCEE01 (sample SAMN15323457, study PRJNA562643) | freshwater metagenome | isolation source: river surface water | place: USA:Blue River Watershed | collected 2017-08-19 | reverse complement strand
TGAATAAAAAGTGTTTTTTCCTAAACGTGAGGAAATTAATCGATAAATTAAAATTTGATTAAAAAAGTGATTTTTCATTAAGGTAGCATTTTCATGACCCTAAACTTTATTGCTAAATTAACTTTTTGATTAAAATTTGATTAGGGGCGTTTTTCCTAAATTTGCCCCAGTAGTTAATAAACTGTTTTTTCATTGGACGAAGCCTCACGAAAGAAAATTATGAAATAAAAAACGCTAAAAAGTTATCTAAAATTTACGGAGCAGGTTTAGGTTTTGCTTTAACTGAAGCGCACTATTTTCTTGAGGATTGATTCTTATTATTCTATGCGTTTTGAAAATGTCTTTCTTAAATTTTTAAAACTGTTTTTATTTGAGGCCCGAAATCTGTTAAAGGTACCTAACCACAATGTTTAATTCATTTTATTAAGTTTTTGATATCAACCCTGATAATATATCCTTAGGTAAATAAAAATAATATGCCACAATTAGATACTTTAATAATAGCACCACTAATTATAAGTTTGATTTTTGTATTAACTTTTGGTTATTACTTAACATTTAAACTTATGATTAAAACATTAAAAACTTTAAAGTTTAGAACAAAATTAAAAAAATTAAAAAATCCCTGTGATGTATTTATTAAATTAAAAGACATCACATATTTTGAAAGCGATAAGAAAAAAAAATAATAAGTTTTTCTTGTTTGTATTTTTATCTTAGTTTTTAGCTGAAATTTAATAGTATTACCAATTAAAGTTTTCTCTTTACTTTTAAAGTGAAAAAAAAGATTTCTTTATTAACATATTTAATTGGTAATGGGATAAATATCCCTCATTTTTGTTACCACAACTCTTTATCTATTGCTGGTAACTGCAGAGTTTGTTTAATAGAAATTGAAAAATCTATGAAACCTATAGTTTCTTGTTCTACTAATTTAGAAACAGTGCTAAATAAAAATTTAATATATTATGATAGTCCTTTAGTAAAAAAAGCTAGAGAAAATATTTTAGAATTTTTATTGTTAAATCACCCATTAGATTGTCCTATATGCGATCAAGGCGGTGATTGTGATTTGCAAGATCAGTCTTTATACTTTGGATTTACTAAAAGACGATTTTATAAATATAAAAGAATTGTTGTTGATAAAAATTTAGGCCCAATTGTAAAATCAGTTATGACTCGATGTATTCATTGTACAAGATGTGTTAGATTTTTGTCTGAAGTAGCTGAATATAAAGAACTTGGTATGTTAGGAAGAGGTAATAAAAGTGAAATAGGTTTATATGTAGATAAAATATTACTATCTGAATTGTCCGGTAATATAATTGATTTATGCCCAGTAGCACATTTTACAACAAAAGTAGTAAATAAATAGGAGCCTTAACAAATAAAAGCTATTCGTTTGAGCTTCGTGGTTGGGAAATAGAAAAATTTGAAGTCTCAGATCCTACAGATAGTTTTTCACCTAATATAAAATTATTATTGAATAATCAACAAATAATGCAAATTGAGTCTAGTAATAAACAAAGAATAAGTTTTATTAATAATAAAAGTAGACAATTTTTTGATAGTTTATTACATACGAAGAAAAATATTGTTGTCGATAAATTCTACTATGAAAACGTTATAAAGTTTTTACTAAGAGTTGTATATTTGTTTGAAATTAGTAGTTTTAAGAATCGGAAATCTTATTTTTTTACTATAATTTTTGGGAACGTAAGTTTAGATATTCTTTGTTTACTTTCAATGTATGAACAAAAATATTCGTTTATCAAATTAAAAAAATATGAGAACAAACAAATTAATAATGACTTCGAATTTAATTTTAAAGTTAATAAATTGAATTTAAACAATTTAAATGAACTTTTGATAATTGGTGTTGATACATATTTAGAATCTACCTATTTTAGTTTGCAACTAAAACAAAAAGGCAATTATAATTCAACTAACTTAGGTTCTATTAAAAATAAAAACATTAAAAATAAAAGTAGTTCCTTAGGTTCTTCAATAAATACTATAGTATCTATTGCTGAAGGAATTCATGTTATTTGTCAAAATTTAAAAAATAAAAATTCTTTAATTGTAATGAATTCTGAATTTTTTAAGCGAAAAAACGAAAACAGTTTTAGTTTAGTTTTATTTTTGAAAACAATACAAAAATTTTGCAATATTAGTGTTTTAAATTCGTCAATTTACGAAACCGGAGTTTACTCAGTTAATAATTTTTCTAACTTAAATAAATTTGATTTTACTGAGTTCAGTTCAATTTACTTAATAAATGTTTTAAACCCTAAAACTAAATTTATAGACAAACTTTACTATTCGTCATTAAATAGTATGAGTCAACTAAAAATTTCATCATTAAAAAGTCTTTATATACAACAGTCAGATTCAACAAATATCTACAAGAAAAACTTATTTTATTTACCTGTTAAGCACTTTTTTGAAAATGAAGAAATCTTTTACAATAATAAAGGGATTTTAAAATATACAACGGAAATTCAACAAAATAAAGAACTAAAGTCTAACTGGAAACTAATAAGAACTTTATTCAATAATCTGAAAAAGAAATCTTTATTTGTTAGTGTAAACAATTTAATAAACTTTAGTGATATAAGAAATAAAAAAAATTTACTAAATTCTATTCACTACATTTTTTTAGCTGTTAATAGTTTAAAACCAAACAACTTTTTTGTTAAAAAAAATTCTTTATTTTTTGTAAAAAATGTATTATTGAAAAAAAAGTTAAAATTAAATAATACTAAGATTCAATACTGGTTAAACGACTTTTTTATAGGTGGCAAAGATAGTTATAGTTCAAATTCATCTACAATGGTAAAATGTTCTAAACTTAATCGTTTACAAACAACAAATTTTTTTTAATATTTTGAATACATTTTTAGCTTAATTGGATAAAGCAACAGTTTTCTAAACTGTCTTATATAAGTTCAAGTCTTGTAAAATGTAAATGTTAAAAAACATATTAATGTTAAATTTATTTTTTCCTATTTTTGCTATTTTACTATTAGTGTTTATCCCAACTAAAGAAAAAAGAATACAAAAACTTATAGCTTTTGACTTTAGTTGTTTTTCTTTTATAGGATTTGTCATATTATGGTTATTTTATGATAAATCGTCTTCAAAGTTTCAATTTGTAAATAAATTTTTATTTATTCCTATACTTAATATTAATTTATCTATGGGCGTTGATGGAATATCGTTACTTTTTTTATTGCTAACAACTTTATTAATCCCACTATGTATTTTATCTTCATGGAACAATATAAGTTATTACTTAAAAGAATTTTTAATATTGTTTCTATTATTAGATTTTTTTTTAATGATTACTTTTTGTTCTCTAGACTTACTTTGTTTTTATATTTTTTTTGAAAGTGTTTTAATCCCAATGTTTTTAATTGTTGGTATTTGGGGGTCTAGAGAAAGAAAGGTTTTGGCTGCTTTTTATTTTTTTCTATACACATTATTTGGTTCTGTAATTATGTTATTGTCTGTTATTTATATACTTGATCAATTAGGTACTACTGACTATGAAGTAATACTGACTTTTTCTTTTTCCAAATCGGAACAAAAACTATTATGGTTTTGTTTTTTTCTTTCTTTTGCATCAAAAATACCTATGATTCCTGTTCATTTATGGTTACCCGAAGCACATGTTGAAGCTCCAACTGCAGGGTCTGTAATTTTAGCAGGTATTCTTTTGAAACTAGGAACCTATGGGTTTATAAGATTTTCACTACCTATATTTCCAAAAGCATCTTTTTTTTATGCACCGCTAGTTTTTAGTTTAGTTGTTATTAGTGTTATTTACGCTTCTTTAACAGCTATAAGACAAAGTGATTTTAAAAGAATAATTGCTTATAGTTCAATTGGCCATATGAATCTTGTAGTTTTAGGAATTTTTAGTTTTAATGTCATAGGTTTAGAAGGTGCAATTTTTCAGAGTTTAAGTCATGGATTTATAGCTAGCGGTTTGTTTTTTTTAATAGGAATTTTATACGATAGATTTAAAACAAGAACAATAAAATATTTTGGTGGTTTGACTACAATAATGCCACTATACTCATGCTTTTTTCTATTTTTTAGTTTAGCAAATATAGGATTTCCTGGTACCAGTAGTTTTGTTGGGGAGTTTTTAATATTAACAGGTGCTTTTAAAACAAATATTTTTACAACTTTCTTATGTGCAACAAGTATGATTATTAGCGGAGCTTATTCTTTATGGTTGTACAACAAAATTGCTTATGGAAATTTAAAACTACAATATATAAATACGTTTTATGATATGAATTTTAGAGAAGTTGTAATTTTATTACCTTTAGCAATAGGTTCAGTAATTTCCGGAATATACAGTAGATTTTTTTTAAATGTAATTCAATTAAACGTCAACTATATAGTTGAATTATTATACTTTTAAATGTATATATTTGAGTCAGAGTTATCAGAAAAAAAACGAGTTAATATAGCATTAAACTCAGTTTTTGGTTTGAAAAAAAGTAGTGTAAGAAAAATAATAAAAAGGATAGGTTTTTCAAACAACTTTAAATTAAAAAATATATCTAACGATCAAACTGCAGGTTTAGTTAAAACTATTAATTCTTTACCTATCAAAATATCTAATGACTTAAAGAAACATAACTTTTCCATTTTGAAAGCATTAATAGATTTAAAGTCAATAAAAAGTTTTAGATTAAATAAAGGTTTACCTGTTAGAGGTCAAAGAACTCATACGAATGCAAAAACTGCAAAAAAGAAACTTTATTTTTCAAATATCAAACTTTTGGTTGAATAGCATAATTGGCAATGCATGAAAATGATATTGGTTCAAATCCAATTTTAACCTAAACAAAAACAAACAAAATAAATTCTTAAGTGATTTAAATTAATCAAAAATTTGATTTTGATTAAAAACTATTCGCATTAAGAAAATAATAGAATGTTAAAGTTTGATGTTTCACACGCATAATGTGTTTACATAAAATAAAAAACGCTAAAAACTTCTTATCGAAAGAAAAATTATAAATTTTTACACAATGCGTTTTGGCAATGTTTTTCCTAAACGTGAGGAAATTAATTGATAAATTAAAATTTGATTAAAAAGTGATTTTTCATTAATTAATTATTGATTAAAAAATTGATGGTGCCCTAAAACTGTTTTTCATTGGACCTGTGGTGCGAAGCATCACGAAAACTGTGTATAAACAAATTAGAATTTCCTTCGCCCTGCGAGGCCTTATGGACTCTGCCTTTATTCGCATTAAGAAAATAATTTTCTACTATGTTTACTAACTTATTAAATTTCAATTTAATCTGCATCGCTTTAATTTTGAGTTCTTTTCTGGTTGTTTTTTCAAATCATGTAATTTTTTCTCTTTTCTTTTTAGTATTAAGTTTTATTATAGCTTCAATTTTATTATTAACTCTTGAATGTGAGTTTTTAGCACTAATTTTTATTATAGTTTATGTTGGTGCAATAGCAGTTCTTTTTTTATTTTTAATTATGATGATTGATATTAAATTTAAAAATTTATCTAAAAATGTTATTTTATATTTTTCTACAGGTTCAGTTTTTGTTTTGTTATTTTTCGGGTTAATAGTAGAGAAAATTTTGATATTAAATAAAAATATATCTAGTTTAAATAAAACAATTAATTACAATTATTATATGAATTGGGGTGAAATAATATGGTGTGTTAATGAAATCCAAATTTATTCATTTGTTTTATATAGTTATTATGTAGTACAATTTTTGATTACCGGTTTAATTTTACTAGTTGTTTTAGTTGCTATTGTTTATTTTACAAAGACAAAATATAGTAAACAAAATCAATCTATTCTAAAACAAGTATCAAAAAGTTCAAAATTTTATATTAATTAGAAAACCATGAAAATAAATTTAGTAGAATTAACTTACTATACACTTTTTTTAGAAACTTTTTTAAGTATCGTTGCCATATATTCTTTAATAGTTTGTACATTATTGAAAAATAATATATCAAATATATTATTCCAAAATAAATTAAGTGATTGTTTTGGTTTTATTTTTTTTACTAGTTGTTTTTTAATTTTAAATGAAAACTTACAACTTTATAATTATATTGGTTTTAACAAATGTGTGATTGTCGACAATTTGTCAGTTTTTTCTAAGTTTTTAATATGTTTTTTTAGTTCATTATTTTTTTTTATAATTGCTGACTTTTTAAAAGAAAATAAGTTGGGAATTGAATTCGTAATTTTACTATTATTTGCTATTATTGGGCTTCTTTTTTTATGTTCTGCAAACGATTTGTTGCTTGCTTTTTTATCATTTGAACTTGTTTCTTTAGTTTCGTACTTACTTGCGGCCTTTAAAAAAAATTCTAAGCATTCAATAGAGTCAGGGATAAAATATTTAATCGTTGGTGCAATATCAACATCATTTTTTCTATTAGGAACAAGTTTTTTTTACTTTTTTACTGGAAGTACATTAATTTCAGATATAAGCATGTTATTTTTTGATAGTTATAAATTTGCCTTAAGACAACCTGAAGTTCTTTTTGTAAAATATTCTGACATTGAAATGTTGTGTCATTTTGTTTCAGGACATTTTAATGTTTTTTTAGTTTGTATTACAAATCCAAACTTTTTAGACTATTTAAGAATACTACCTTTTTATAAAAATATAGCGCCTTTTATTTTTAATGAGGATAATCTTATAATATATAGAGAAACTTTATTTGACGTTTGGCTTTATAACTATTGTTTAATAGATGTGTTTTATAAAAATATATTTTTAAATGATTTAGGTAATTATAAAAACTCCATAATGGAAATTGGTTTATTGTTGATTATGCTTAGTATATTTATAAAACTTGCAATTTCCCCATTCCATTTATGGTCATTAGAAATTTATGAAAACTCTCCAACAATCGCAACTTTTTTTTTCGTTGCTATTACAAAATTAAGTTTTTTTGTTTTACTGTTTAGAATTTCTTACTCGTTAATTTATTTTTATTATGATATTATAAGTTACTATTGTATTATTGTAGGATTATTGAGTATTTTTATAGGGTCTTTTGGTAATTTACGACAAAGAAAAATCAAAACGATTTTTGCATACAGTTCTGTTAACCATATGGGTTATTTACTTGTTAGTTTTGGAACTTGTTCTAACTTTAGTGTTGAAATGATATTTTTTTATTTGTTTACTTATATGTTATCAAATATTATTTTGTGGTATGTTGTGTTAACGTTAAGAAAAGCGAAATCAAATTATCAAAACAAAAAATCAAATGATTTAGGTGACATTGTTTTATTAAATAAATCGAATAAAGCATTGGCATTTGGTTTGATGATTGTCTTTTTCTCTATAGCCGGGATACCACCGTTTGTAGGATTTTTAGCAAAATTGGGTGTTTTTTTATCTTTAATAAATAAAGAGTTTTATTTTATAGCAACTGTTTCAATCCTTTGTAGTATTATATCAACATTTTACTATATTAGATTAATTAAAATTATGTATTTTGAGAATGTTTTAGTAGGAAAATTGTACTTTCCTATAAATTCAGATAAATCTATAATTTTTTGTTTTTTAGTTTTCAGTTTAGTGTTTTTGTTTTTTAAACCAACTTTATTATATCTATTAACACATAAGATTATTTTGTATTCAAATTTAAGTTTCAACAATTATATAAAAGACTTTAAAATTATCAGTTCTATATGAAAAAGTGGCTGAGTGGCTTATAGCAAAGATTTGCTAAATCTTTATAAATTTAAATTTATCATAGGTTCGAATCCTATCTTTTTCTAAATGTATTTATTAGCAGTATTTTTATCTTTATTTAGTTTTTGTTTATCAGGATTATTTGGTAAACAAATTGGTCGTTTGGGTTCAATAAGATTGTCTCTTTTTTGTATATTTTTTTCTTTTATAATATCGTTGTTTATGTTACTAGAGGTGGGTTTTTATAAGTCTCCAGTATACGTAGAGCTATTTTATTGGTTCAATTCTGAAACTTTGAATATTAAATGGTCTTTTTTATTTGATAGTTTAACAATTGTAATGTGTGTTGTAGTAAGTTTCATATCGTTTTTAGTTCATTTATATTCAGTAGAATATATGTCTAATGACCCTCACTTATCAAGATTTTTAGCTTATTTATCGTTATTTACATTTTTTATGTTAATATTAGTAACAGGTGACAACTTTTTACAATTATTCGTTGGTTGGGAAGGGGTTGGTTTATGTTCTTATTTATTGATAAATTTTTGGTTTACTAGAATTCAAGCCAATAAAGCAGCAATAAAAGCTATGATTTTAAATAGAATAGGTGATTTCAGTTTGGTGATTGGTATTTTACTAATTTTTGTAAACTTTAAAACAGTTGACTTCTCAACACTTAGTATTTTAATAACTTTTTTTGATTCTTCAACAATATTTTCGTATAACTTAATTAATATTATTGGATTTTTTTTGTTTGTTGGAGCTATGGGTAAATCTGCTCAAATAGGTTTACATACATGGTTACCAGATGCAATGGAAGGACCTACACCAGTTTCAGCTTTAATTCATGCTGCGACAATGGTTACAGCAGGTATATTTCTAATCATAAGAATTTCTTTTTTGTATGAGTATAACTTTAAGACATTAGAAATGATTACATTTGTTGGTGTCTTGACATCTTTTATTGCTTCGAGTACAGGCTTAGTTCAAAATGATTTAAAAAAAGTTATAGCTTATTCTACTTGTAGTCAGTTAGGTTATATGGTTTTTTCTTGTGGACTATCTAATTATAGTATAAGTCTTTTCCATTTATTGAACCATGCTTTTTTTAAAGCTTTATTGTTTTTAAGTGCAGGTTCTATTATTCATAGCGTGTCAGATGAACAAGATATGAGAAAAATGGGAGGTTTGAGATTTTTATTACCATTTTCATATACTATGATTTTAATAGGTTCTTTAGCTTTAATAGGTTTTCCATTTCTAACCGGCTTTTATTCAAAAGATTTAATACTAGAAGTAGCTTTTTCAAAATATAATAACTTTGGATTTTTCAGCTATTTTTTTGGTAGTTTAGGTGCATTTTTTTCTTCTTTCTATTCTACAAGACTTATTTTTTTAACATTTTTATCAAAACCTAATGGTTTTAAAAAAATTTTATGTTATTCAAAAGATTCAGGTGCTATAATAAAAGTTGTTTTAGCTACTTTATCTATACCAAGTATATTTATAGGCTTCTATAGTAAGGAGTTCTTAGTAGGCATTGGAAGTAGTTTCTTTTTTAATTCTATATTTTTTACTAATTCTAATTTTGTTGTCTTTGATGCTGAATTTGTAATAACTGTATACAAGCTTGTACCTGTAATTTTAAGTTTATTTGGGTTTATAATAGCTTTACTTTTTTATTTTTTGTGGTCACCAATTTTGTATAAAATAAAAACTTACAACTTAGGAAAATTAGTTTATAATTTTTTAAATAGAAAATGGTATTTTGATAAAATTTATAATGATTACTTAGGTCAATTTTTTTTTAAAGTTGGTTATTCAGCAAGTTATAAATTTTTAGATCGTGGTATATTTGAAATAATTGGTCCTACAGGTATTTCATTTATTTCGATTAATTTAAGTTCAAAAATTCATAAGTTTCAAACTAATCAACTATATCATACTTTATTATCTATTATTATAGGTGCTACTGTATTATTATTATTGAAATTTAAAACTTTAGTAAGTATTTTTTATTTAGTTAATATTATAATACTAAATATTTTTTTAATACTAATATAAAAATAAATAACCCATAACTTTATTATTATGGAAATTTAAAACTTTAGGTTGAATAGCATAATTGGCAATGCATGAAAAATGATATTGGTTCAAATCCAATTTTAACCCCCAAACACAAAATAAATTCTTAGGTGATGTTAAACTTATTTTTAATATTCAAACTTTGCCATGTTTACTAACTTGTTAAAAAATAAGTTTATGATTTCTTTAAAAAAATCGTTTTTAACTAATTTTCCTAGAATTAACAGAAATAACTATTTTTTTTCATTTTTTGATAGTCATTTAATTCACTACCCTACACCGATAAATTTAACTTATGCTTGGAGTTTTGGTTCTTTAGCAGGTGTTTGTCTTGTTATCCAAATTATCACAGGAATTTTTTTAGCAACTCATTATACACCAAGTATTAAATTAGCTTATAATTCAATTCAGTATATAATGAGAGATGTACCATATGGTTGGTTTGTTCGTTTTACGCATGCAAACGGTGCTTCGATGTTTTTTATAGTAGTTTATGCACATTTATTTAGAGGTCTTTATTACGGTTCTTATATTCAACCTAGGGAATTTATTTGGTGTTCTGGTGTACTGTTATTATTATTAATGATGGGAACTGCATTTACTGGTTATGTTTTACCATGGGGGCAAATGAGTTTTTGGGGTGCTACTGTAATTACAAGTATGGTTACAATATTACCTAAAGGTAAATTAATAGCAGAATGGATTTGGGGTGGTTACGTAATCAAAGAACCAACTTTACGTCGTTTTTTTGTTATTCATTATTTATTACCTTTTATAATTGCAGCTTTTACTATAGTGCATTTAGCACTATTGCATAAAGAAGGATCAAACAATCCTATAGGATCTGATTTTGACGGAGATAGTGTACCTTTTTACCCTTATTTTGTACTAAAAGATTTATTTGCATTTTCAGTCTTTTTAGCAGTTTTTGGTTATTTTATTTTTTATAATCCTGAATATTTAAATCACCCAGATAATTATGTTAGAGCTAACCCGATTAAAACACCATTGCATGTTGTTCCAGAATGGTATTTTTTACCTTTTTATGCAATTTTAAGAGGAATCCCTCATAAAACTGGTGGTATTTTAGCTATGTTAGGTTCTATTTTAATACTATTAACTATTCCATTTACAAACACTTCAATTATAAGAAATACAACATATAGACCTTTGTTTAAATTATTTTTTTGGGTTTTTGTTGTTGACTGTGGAATTCTATTATGGGTTGGTGCAATGGATATAAAATATAAACGTTATATTTTTATTAGTCAAGTTGCAACTGTTTACTATTTTTTATTTTTTTTAGTTATTTTACCTTTATGTGGTAAAATAGAATTTTTTTTATTAAAAAATATAAAGAATAAAAATAATATTATTTAAAAGTTTTATAAATGTTTGGAAAAGAAAAACAAAATATTTTTACATATTTAAAAACAAATCATAGTTTTCATTTAGTTGATCCAAGTCCATGGCCATTCGTAGGTTCAATAGGGGGATTTTGTTTAACTGTAGGTGGTGTTTTGTATATGCATAGATTTACTGGAGGTTGGTTATTGTTTCTAACAGGTTTTTCTATTGTTATTTTTACAATGTTTGTGTGGTGGAGAGACGTCATCAGAGAAGCTACATTTGAAGACTCACATACAATAGTAGTTCAAAAAGGTTTGAAACTAGGTATGATACTTTTTATTTTATCTGAAGTTATGTTCTTTTTTGCCTTTTTTTGGGCATTTTTTCATTCAAGTATAGCTCCAGTTTATAATATAGGTTCAGTATGGCCACCTAAATGTATAAGTGGTATGAATACTTTTACAATACCTTTAACAAATACCTTTTTTTTGTTGACTTCAGGAGCAACAATAACTTGGAGTCATCATAGTATATTAGCAAAAGATAAAAAACAAACTATAATAGGTTTGATTTTTACTTTAATTTTTGCAACATTGTTCACTATGTTACAAGTGTACGAGTATCAAAATGCTCCTTTTTCGATTAGTGACGGTATTTATGGTAGTTGTTTTTTTCTAGCAACAGGATTTCATGGATTTCATGTTTTTATAGGAACGATTGCTATTATAGTGTCATTTTTTCGTGTAGTTCTAAATCATTTTACAAACAAACATCATTTTGGGTTTGAAGCAGCTATATGGTACTGGCATTTTGTTGATGTTGTTTGGTTATTTTTATTTGTAAATATTTATTGGTGGAGTAATAAATAAAATGATTTCATTTTATACTTATATTAATAACGAATACTTAGGTGTTTTTGTAATTTTACTTATAGCTTCAATATTAGCTTCTGTACTAATTATTTTTTCATTTTTTTTAGTTAATCAAGTACCGGATTCTGAAAAAATGTCAACATACGAATGTGGTTATGAGCCTTATGAAAACTCGAGAAATACTTTTAATATACATTTTTGTACTGTAGCATTATTTTTTCTTATATTTGATATAGAAATGTTGTTTATTATTCCTTGGTGTGTATCTATTTCAAAAATTAATTTATTAAGTTTTTGGACAACAATAGATTTTATTTTTGAATTATATGTCGGCTTTTTTTATTTATGGTATTCTAATGCTTTAGATTGGGAAAACTAAAATGAAAAAACTTTTTAGAAGAGATAAAGTATTAAGAAAAAATATAAAAACTATAAATATTAAATATTTTTTATTAAAGCTTATAATAACAAATAAAAATATTTTCATATTACTACGATACAACGCTTATATGTTTTTGAAAGATATGTTAAAAAATAACTTTATAGTTTCCACATCTAACCGTTGTGTTATTTCGTACAACAAAAAACGTTTTAACAAACAAACCTTTTTTTCAAGATCAATTTTTTTAAAAAAAATCCAACATGGTGAAATGGTGGGTTACCATAAATCTAGTTAGTCATAATTGTTATTAAGCAATGTGCATTTGAATAAAATTATCCCCATTTTTAAAATTGAGTTTTTTCAGGCAGAAAATTGTTACTACTTTGAGAATAACAATTTAAAAAATTTGTTTAAGGTATTAAAAACTCATTACAAATTTTATTTTAAAATTTTAACTTTTATATCAGCAGTTGATTTTCCAGATAATCAAAATAGATTTAAACTTGTATACGAATTAATGTCAATTAAATATAATAATCGTATTAGAATAAAAGTATTACTTAATGAATTTATCCCCGTTTATTCCATTGAACAAATATATATTTGTGCAACTTGGTGGGAATTAGAATGTTGGGATATGTTTGGTATTGTATTTATTAAAAAAGATAAAATAATTAGATTATTAACAGACTATGGATTCCAAGGGTTTCCCTTAAGAAAAGATTTTCCACTTTCAGGATATGTTGACTCAAGATATAATATAACTAAAAATAGAATAACTTATGAAAACTTAGAGTTGGCTCAAAACTATAGGGTTTTTTTAACAAATTCTCCTTGGAGCAATCTAAAAAACACCTAAAAAATAAAAATGATCAGGTAGATAATAAAAGTATATTTATTTAAAGGTTCGAATCCTTTTCATTTTAACCATGATTTTAAGTATTAATTATTTGTTAACTGTCACAACAACAATTTTTTCAATTGGTTTATTAGGTATTTTTTTAAATAAAAAAAATTTATTAATGATTTTAATAGCAATAGAACTTTTACTTTTATCTATTAACTTAAATTTTGCAATTTTATCTATTTATTTAGATGATATTGTAGGTCAAATTTTTGTAATTTTTATATTAACAATTGCAGCAGCTGAGTCTGCTATAGGTTTATCTTTAATTATTTCATTGTTTAGATTAAAAAGTTCAATAGATATTGAACACATAAAAGAAAAAAAATTCAAATTATAAATAGTAAACTTCATAATGAAACTTTTAAACTCAAATATATATAGTTTTTTAGTAAGATGGATTTTTTCTACTAATCATAAAGATATTGGTACTTTATACTTAATTTTTGCTGCTTTATCAGGTATTGCAGGTAGTATGTTGTCATTTTATATTAGAATATTACTATTAAATCCTAATTCGTCTTTTTTATTATATAACCATCAACTATATAATGTAATAGTAACTGGCCATGCTGTTTTAATGATTTTCTTTTTAGTTATGCCTGCCTTAATTGGTGGATTTGGAAATTGGTTTGTTCCATTAATGATCGGTGCACCAGATATGGCTTTTCCAAGATTAAATAACATAAGTTTTTGGTTATTGCCTCCGTCATTATTATTATTAATAGGTTCAATATTGTGTGAATCTGGTGTAGGTACAGGTTGGACTGTTTACCCACCTTTATCAAGTATTAAAAGTCACTCAGGAGGTGCTGTTGATTTAGCAATTTTCAGCCTTCACTTATCAGGTGCCGCTTCAATTTTAGGTGCTATAAATTTTATCTGTACAATAACTAATATGAGATCAAAAAGTTTATCATTTCATAGATTGCCACTTTTTGTTTGGTCAATCTATATTACAGCTTTTTTATTAGTATTGTCATTGCCTGTTTTTGCAGGAGCTTTAACAATGCTAATAACTGACAGAAATTTTAATACTACTTTTTTTGATCCAGCAGGTGGTGGTGATCCAGTTTTATATCAACATTTATTTTGGTTTTTCGGTCATCCAGAAGTTTATATATTAATTTTACCTGGATTTGGTATTATCAGTCATATAATTGTTAGCGCTTCTAACAAACCAATATTTGGTTATATTGGTATGATTTATGCTATGTTATCAATTGGAGTATTAGGATTTATTGTTTGGGCACATCATATGTACACAGTTGGCTTAGATATTGATACTAGAGCATATTTTACTGCTGCAACAATGATAATAGCTATTCCTACAGGTATAAAAGTTTTTTCTTGGCTAGCAACTTTATGGGGTAGTGCAATAGAACTAAAACCCGCAACTTTATTTGCTTTAGGTTTTATATTTTTATTTTCTGTTGGTGGAGTTACTGGTGTAGTGTTAGCTAACTCTGGTATTGATATAGGTTTACATGATACATATTATGTTATAGCACATTTTCACTACGTGTTGTCTATGGGAGCTGTGTTTTCAGTGTTTGGAGGAGTTTATTATTGGTTTGAAACAATAACCGGCTGTTCTTATTCAGATTTTTTAGGTAAATTACATTTTTGGTTATTCTTTTTTGGAGTAAATCTAACATTTTTTCCAATGCATTTTTTAGGCGTTGCAGGAATGCCTAGAAGAATACCAGATTACCCTGATGCCTTTTACACATTTAATTTTATTTCAAGTTGGGGAAGTTATTTATCATTTTTATCGCTAATTGTTTTCTTTTGTTTAGTTGTGGATGCTTTATTTGCAAAAAATAATAATAACTAAACGAAACGATATAATTATCTTTATTGAAATGTCAAACTTTTGGTTGAATAGCATAATTGGCAATGCATGAAAAATGATATTGGTTCAAATCCAATTTTAACCTAAACAAAAATATTATTATTCTTACAAACTTTCTAGGCTTTATGCCCAAGCTGCGCCTAGAGAT
>JACCEE010413400.1_pt1 | contig 15317 bp, 14 predicted proteins | sample 7449931 | NCBI WGS metagenome assembly JACCEE01 (sample SAMN15323457, study PRJNA562643) | freshwater metagenome | isolation source: river surface water | place: USA:Blue River Watershed | collected 2017-08-19 | reverse complement strand
TTTCGCTTTTTTCGTTGTTGCCTGACAGAAGCCAGAAGATGAACAACGATGACAACTTAGAGGTTCAACCGGGTCAGTGACTGGCTGAACGAGGCGCGCACTATACAGCATCTTTTTAGGGCGTCAATACATCAAAACGGATTTTTTTGCTTCAGGTACAAATAAGTGCAATTTAGTTTTTGGTAGCGTGTTCTATTTGAACAACTCGCCAAGGAACTACTACTTCATACGGGCAATCAAGGCATACCAAACGAAGTGTACTCAGCCAGGTTAGTCTTCATAAGAAGAACACAACACCAAAAATGAAAAAGCCCCGAAAAATCAGGGCGTTATCATTTTGTAGGTGGCGCACTCGGCGGGATTCGAACCCACGACCACCGCCTTCGGAGGGCGATACTCTATCCAGCTGAGCTACGAGTGCAAAACGGCGGCTATTTGACCATTAGCCGCCTGATAGCTCAAGGCTTATCTCTCACTCAACGGTGACGCTTTTGGCCAAATTGCGCGGCTGATCCACGTCGGTGCCTTTGAGAACAGCAACATGGTAGGACAACAATTGCAGCGGTACGGTGTACACAATCGGCGTCAGTATTTCATGAACACCCGGCATCGCAATCACATGTATGCCTTCTTCAGGACGCAAACCAGCGGCACCGTCCGCGAAAACAATCAACTCTCCACCACGCGCACGCACTTCTTGTAAGTTCGATTTGAGCTTTTCTAACAGCTCATCGTTAGGCGCTACCGTCACCACGGGCATATCACTATCAACCAAGGCTAAGGGACCGTGTTTCAGCTCGCCCGCAGGATAAGCCTCGGCATGAATGTAGGAAATTTCCTTTAATTTCAAAGCCCCTTCCATTGCAACTGGATACTGCGCGCCGCGCCCCAAAAACAAGGTGTGATGCCGGTCCGCAAACAAGGCACTGATACGCTCAACCGCCGCATCCATCGTTAATGCCGCTTGCATGGCCGCCGGTAACACACGCAACGCATCAACCAATTCCGCTTCTACCCCCTCGGCCAATGTGTTGCGCGCCTGCCCTAACGCCAAGGTCAGCAGCAACAAACCGACTAATTGGGTCGTGAATGCCTTGGTAGACGCCACGCCAATTTCCGGGCCCGCATTGGTCAGCAGAACCAAATCCGATTCGCGCACCAGCGAACTCGTGCCCACGTTACAAATCGCCAAACTCGCCAAATAATCAGCCGATTTAGCATTACGCAACGCGGCTAAGGTGTCGGCGGTTTCGCCCGATTGCGAAATGGTGACAAACAACGTATCCGGATGAACGGCCACCTTGCGATACCGAAACTCACTGGCCACCTCAACGTGGCAAGGAATGCCCGTTAAATTTTCCAGCCAGTACCGCGCCACCATGCCCGCGTGATAGCTGGTGCCACAGGCCACAATCTGCACCGTGCGAACACGCGCAAATAATGCCGTTGCCTCAGGGCCGAATGCAGGCACTAACACCTGTTGCCCACCCAAGCGCCCCTCTAACGTGCGCTGTATGACGCTGGGCTGCTCGAAAATTTCTTTGAGCATGAAATGGCGATACTCGCCCTTTTCGGCGGCTTCGGCGCTTTCATGGAATTGCACATTTTCACGCTGCACGGTTTCGCCGTGCGCGTTCCAAATATGCAGCGCATCACGGCGCAGCTCGGCAATGTCGCCTTCTTCTAAATAGATGAAGCGGTCAGTGACTTGACGCAATGCCAGCGGGTCAGAGGCAAGGAAGTTTTCCCCAATCCCCACACCAATCACCAACGGGCTGCCACTGCGCGCCGCGACGATGCGATCGGGTTGGTCAGCGCAGATAACCGCCAAACCATAGGCACCGTGCAGCTCCTTCACGACCGCTTTTACGGCATCTACTAAATCAGGTAACTGTTTTAAGGTGTGATGCAGCAAATGCACGATGGTTTCTGTATCCGTTTGCGAGCTGAATACATAGCCCAACTGTTGCAGATGCGCCCGCAGCGCCTCATGGTTTTCGATGATGCCGTTATGCACCACCGCCAACGATTCGCCCGAAAAATGCGGATGTGCATTGGCTTCACTGGGCACGCCGTGCGTCGCCCAACGGGTGTGCGCGATACCCAGATGACCACGCAGCGGCTCTTCTCGCAGCGCCTGCTCCAACGCCACCACTTTGCCGATACGACGACTACGACGTAGCTGCCCTTCTAGACCGCATACCGCTACGCCCGCGCTGTCATAACCGCGATATTCCAAGCGTTTGAGACCTTCAATCAGAATTGAACTCACATTCCGTTCAGCTACCGCGCCAACAATTCCACACATGAGGACAGGTCTCCTAATTCAAGATGTTTTCTTGGTCGGACGAACCCAACCATCAATGTTGCGTTGACGCGCACGGCCCACCGCCAATGCAGATTCGGGCACGGCACTGGTAATCACCGACCCAGCCGCAGTGGTAGCGCCGTCACCAATTACAACGGGTGCCACTAATGAATTATTGGTACCGATAAACGCATCATCGCCAATAAATGTGCGATGTTTATTCGCACCATCATAATTACAGGTAATAGTACCTGCGCCAATATTACTGGCAGCACCAATTTCGGCATCACCTAAATAAGCAAGATGTCCCGCTTTGGCACCTTCGCCCATCAGCGTATTTTTTAACTCAACGAAATTTCCAACGTGAGCGCCTGCTTTCAACACAGTTCCCGGGCGTAACCGCGCGAAGGGTCCGCAATCAGCGCCTTCACCGACTTCCGCACCTTCAAGGTGAGAGTTTGCTTTTACGGTGGCACCCGTTCTTAAAATACTGTTTTTTATCAAACAGTTAGACTCAATTTTAACGCCATCTTCAATGACAACATTGCCTTCAAGAATGACATTAATATCAATCACAACATCACGCCCAACCGTCACCTGACCGCGCACATCAAAGCGAGCAGGATCAATCAAAGTCACGCCTTGCAACATGAATTGTTCAGCAGCACGCTGTTGATAATGACGCTCTAAGGTTGCTAATTGACGGCGATCATTAGCGCCCATCACTTCCATTGAATTATCAGGCTGACTGGTTGCAATGGATAAGCCATCCGCTACCGCCATCGCAATAACGTCTGTTAAATAATATTCGCGCTGTGCATTAGTATTTGATAATCGACTCATCCAACCCGCTAAATGCGCCACAGGCAACATTAAAATGCCCGTATTACCTTCGCGAATGGCTCGCTGTTCTGGGGAAGCATCTTTCTGCTCAACAATCGCCTGCACATCGCCTTGTTGATTACGCACAATCCGCCCATAGCCGGTAGGATCATCAAGCTCAACGGTGAGCAACGCTAATTGATCAGCCGCCGCTTGAGCTAATAAACGCTCCAACGTCAGAGCGTCAATCAGTGGCACATCGCCATATAACACCAGCGCGCGCTCGGCAGACAAAAAGGGCAATGTTTGAGCAACAGCGTGCCCCGTACCCAATTGTTCGGTTTGCAATACAAAATTAAGGTCGTCTGCGGCCAGTTGCTCGCGCACGGCGTCTGCACCATGACCAATCACCACATGGATGCGTTCTGGCGCTAATTTTCTTGCTGTATCAATAACATGCGCCAACATGGCTTTGCCCGCCACGGGGTGCAGCACTTTGGGTAACGCCGAACGCATCCGCGTACCCTGACCCGCAGCAAGGATAATGATGTCTAAACTCATAAATTTATATTCCCCAGAACAATACACCGCAAAACAAGCATACCGAGCGCACACAAAAAAAGGGGAGGCTAAAAAATAGCCACCCCTTCTTTATCGCTTTCCGGTAAACCGGGCAGCGTGCGCGCTCATTTAGTGGAATGAGCCGCCAAATTTCTTACGCAGTTCCTGGATGGTACGCAACTGAGCAGCTGCTTCCGCCAGACGGGCTGCCGCCGTGGTGTAATCAAATTCAGTGCTTTTTTCATTCAGCGCCTTCTCAGCGGCCTTACGAGCCTCCAGAGCAGCAGCTTCATCGAGATCAGCAGCACGAATTGCAGTATCAGCCAACACTTTAACCATGCTGGGCTGCACTTCAAGGAAGCCACCAGAGATGTAATACACCTCTTGCTCGCCGCCTTGCTTAATCACACGCACCGGACCGGGCTTGAGATCAGTCAGGAGTGGTGTGTGACCTGGCAGGATACCAACGTCACCCATGTTGCCATGAGCAACAACCATCTCGACCAAACCCGAGAACAGCTCTTCTTCTGCGCTGACAATATCGCAATACACTGTCATAGCCATAATCACGCCTCGGTTGTCTGCCGGGCTCAGGCATTCACCCAAACCCGACGGATTAAGCCCACGTTAGTGGACGCGCCACTTACAGTTTCTTGGCTTTCTCGATGGCTTCATCAATGCTGCCGACCATGTAGAACGCCTGCTCTGGCAGGTGGTCAAAGTCGCCATTGAGGATGCCGGCGAAACCACGAATGGTCTCTTTCAGAGGAACGTATTTACCAGGAGCGCCGGTGAACACTTCCGCAACGAAGAAAGGCTGGGACAGGAAACGCTGAATCTTACGAGCACGAGATACGAGCAGTTTGTCCTGCTCTGACAGCTCGTCCATACCCAGAATCGCGATGATGTCTTTCAGCTCTTTGTAGCGTTGCAGAACATACTGTACGCCGCGAGCGGTGTCGTAGTGCTCTTGACCGATAACCAGCGGATCCAACTGACGAGAGGTGGAATCCAGAGGGTCAACCGCTGGGTAGATACCCAGAGCCGCAATGTCACGAGACAGAACGACGGTCGCATCCAAGTGGGCGAACGTGGTTGCAGGAGACGGGTCAGTCAAGTCATCCGCAGGAACGTAAACCGCCTGAACGGAGGTAATAGAACCGGTTTTGGTTGAGGTAATACGCTCTTGCAGAACGCCCATTTCCTCAGCCAGCGTTGGCTGATAACCCACCGCTGAAGGCATACGGCCTAACAGTGCAGATACTTCAGTACCGGCGAGGGTGTAACGGTAGATGTTGTCAACGAACAACAGAACGTCACGGCCTTCGTCACGGAATTTTTCAGCCATGGTCAGGCCGGTCAACGCAACGCGCAGACGGTTTCCTGGTGGCTCGTTCATCTGACCGTAGACCAGTGCTACTTTGTCCAGAACGTTGGAATCTTTCATCTCGTGATAGAAGTCGTTACCTTCACGAGTACGCTCACCTACACCGGCGAACACAGAGTAACCACTGTGCTCCATCGCGATGTTACGGATCAGTTCCATCATGTTTACGGTTTTGCCTACACCGGCACCACCGAACAGACCTACTTTACCGCCTTTAGCGAACGGGCAAACGAGGTCAATAACCTTGATGCCTGTTTCCAACAGATCATTGCCGCCTGCTTGTTCAGCATAAGATGGAGCAGCGCGGTGGATAGTCCAACGCTCTTCTTCACCGATAGGACCGGCTTCGTCGATGGGGTTGCCCAGTACGTCCATGATACGGCCCAGTGTGGCCTTACCAACAGGAACGGCGATACCAGCACCTGTGTTGCTGACGGTCAGACCGCGCTTCAGGCCTTCGGTAGAACCCATCGCAATGGAACGAACCACACCGTCACCCAGCTGCTGCTGAACTTCGAGAGTGGTGGCCGCGCCTTCTACTTTCAGCGCGTCATAGACGTTCGGCACCTGATCACGTGGAAACTCCACGTCGATAACGGCGCCGATAATTTGAACGATACGTCCGCTACTCATTCTTGGTTCCTCTGAATATTTGAACCTGTCTTAAACCGCGGCAGCGCCGCCGACGATTTCCGAGATCTCTTGGGTGATCGCAGCCTGACGCGCCTTGTTGTAAATCAGCTGCAATTCTTTGATCAGCTGACCGGCGTTGTCGGTGGCGTTCTTCATTGCAATCATCCGTGCGGCCTGCTCACAAGCGCCGTTTTCGACCACGGATTGATACACCTGCGATTCAACATAGCGAACAAGCAGGGCATCCAGCAGTTGCTGGGCGTCGGGTTCGTACAGGTAGTCCCACAGTCCTTGCTTGACGCCACTGTTAGCATCTTCGACAGGGGCCAAGGGCAGCAATTGCTCAACCGTTGGCTTCTGAACCATGGTATTGACGAACTTGTTAGAGGCCAGATAGAGGCGATCCAACTGACCGTCGTTGAACTTGTCCAGCATCACCTTGATGCTACCGATCAGGTCTTTGACCGCCGGCGCTTCACCGAGATGACTTACTGCCGCAACTACGTTACTGCCGTAGCTACGGAAAAAGCTGGCACCTTTGCTACCGATAACGCAGAACTCTGCATCAACACCGGTATCACGCCAACCTTTCAGATTTTTGATCAAGGCCTTGAACAGGTTGATGTTCAGACCCCCGCAGAGACCACGATCACTGGAAACCAGGATATAGCCGACGCGCTTGACCGGACGCTCCACCATAAAACTGTGGCGGTATTCCGGGTTTGCTTTGGCCAGATGACCGATCACCTGACGAATACGCTCGGCGTAAGGACGGCTGGCAGCCATGCGCTGTTGAGCTTTGCGCATTTTGCTGACCGCCACTTTTTCCATGGCGCTAGTGATCTTCTGCGTGCTCTTGATGCTCGCAATCTTACTGCGAATCTCTTTTGCGCCTGCCATGTAACACCTTTCCGGATGAGCAGGCGGGAGCCATGAGGCTCCCGCTGCGGCTTACCAGCTCTGAGTGGCCTTGAACTTCTCGATACCGGCTTTGAGGCCAGCGTCGATTTCGTCGTTGAAGTCGCCCTTCACGTTAATTTTCGCTACTAAATCAGCGTATTCACGGTTGAAGAAAGCGATCAGGGCCTGCTCAAAGGCGCCTACTTTGGTGACTTCCACATCAGTGAGGAAACCACGTTCAGCGGCATACAAGGAGACAGACATGTCAGCAATAGACATCGGCGCGAATTGCTTCTGCTTCATCAGCTCAGTAACGCGCTGACCGTGTTCCAGTTGCTTACGGGTTGCTTCGTCCAAGTCAGAGGCAAACTGTGCGAACGCAGCCAGTTCACGATACTGTGCCAGCGCGGTACGAATACCACCGGACAGCTTCTTGATGATCTTGGTTTGAGCAGCACCGCCCACACGGGATACGGAGATACCGGCGTTTACCGCAGGACGCACGCCTGAGTTAAACATCGCAGTTTCCAAGAAGATCTGACCGTCGGTGATGGAAATCACGTTGGTCGGAACGAACGCAGAAACGTCACCGGCTTGGGTTTCGATGATTGGCAGCGCGGTCAAAGAACCGGTTTTGCCTTTCACTTCGCCTTTGGTGAAATGTTCTACGTATTCTTCAGAAACGCGAGAAGCGCGCTCCAACAGACGGCTGTGGAGATAGAACACGTCGCCTGGGTATGCTTCACGTCCTGGTGGACGACGCAGCAACAGGGAAATTTGACGGTAGGCCACAGCTTGCTTAGACAGATCGTCATAAACGATCAGCGCATCTTCACCACGGTCGCGGAAGTATTCGCCCATGGTGCAGCCGGAGTACGGTGCCAAGTATTGCAGCGCAGCAGATTCAGACGCAGACGCAGCAACCACGATGGTGTTTGCCAGAGCGCCGTGCTCTTCCAGCTTGCGAACTACGTTAGCAATGGTGGATTGTTTCTGACCAATCGCAACGTAAACGCAGCGGATACCGCTGTTTTTTTGGTTAATGATGGCGTCGATAGCCATCGCTGTTTTACCAATCTGGCGGTCACCGATGATCAGCTCACGCTGACCACGACCCACCGGAATCATGGCGTCAACAGATTTGTAACCGGTTTGTACAGGCTGATCGACCGACTTACGCCAAATAACGCCCGGTGCCACTTTTTCAACGGCGTCGGTTAATTTAGCGTTCAGTGGGCCTTTGCCATCAATGGGGTTACCCAGTGCATCAACCACACGACCCAGCAGCTCCGGACCAACCGGAACTTCTAAGATGCGGCCAGTACACTTGGCGCTCATGCCTTCGGTCAGACCTTTAGCACTACCCAGAATTACAGCGCCGACAGAGTCTTGCTCCAAGTTCAGCGCCATACCGTAGACGCCGCCTGGGAACTCGATCATTTCGCCGTACATTACATCAGCCAGGCCGAAGATACGTACGATGCCGTCAGATACACTGACGACAGTACCTTCGTTACGAGCCTGAGCGGTTACATCAAGCTTAGCGATACGCTGCTTGATGATGTCGCTAATTTCGGAAGGATTCAGTTGCTGCATGCCATGCCCCTCAAATCAGGATTTCAACGCTTCGGCCAACTGGTTCAGTTTGCCGCGGACCGAACCGTCGATAACCAAGTCACCCGCGCGAATGATCAAACCGCCAATAAGGGCAGGATTGAGAACCGGGGTGGGCTTAACAGTTCTATCAAGCCGCTTCGACAAGGCGGCAGCCAGAGTCTGGAGCTGTTCCGCGCTCAGTTCGCGAGCGGTCTCAACCTCAACCTCAATGGAGCGTTCGGCGTCGGCCTTCAGCGCAGCAAATTGGTCACGAATGGTTGGCAGCAATTCAAGACGATTATTATCGCCCAGAGCTGCTACGAAGTTACGGAACGACTCATCAATACGATCAGCGCACAGCTCAGACAGAAATTCTGCCTTACGCTCCCAAGTCAATGCTGGGTTACGCAACTGAGCAACCACTTCGGGAGATTCCACGAAGGCGGCTACAAGGTTGAGCATGCCTGACCATACGTCAGTCTGTTTGGCTGCGGAAGCGTGCTCGAAAGCGGCTTTCGCGTAAGGCCGAGCAAGCGTGTTAATAGTTGCCATCGCTCGCCTCGCTTAGAGTTGGGAGGCCAGTTTTGCGACCAGATCGGTGTGTGCCTTGTCGTCCACGGAGGACTCCAGGATCTTCTCAGCACCCGCAACAGCCAATGCTGCCACTTGAGCGCGTAATTGATCCTTGGCGCGATTCACTTCAACCTCAATCTCAGCTTTTGCGCTGGCAAGCAGACGCTCACCTTCGCTACGAGCTTGCTGCTTGGCTTCCTCGACGATTGCATTGGCAGTTTTGTTCGCCTTGTCGAGGATTTCGGCAGCCTGCTCTTTGCTTTCGCGGAGGGTCTGGGCAGCTTTTTCCTGGGCCAGTTGCAAGTCGCGCTGAGCACGGCCAGCAGCATCCAGGCCTTCTGCAATTTTCTTCTGGCGGGCTTGCATGGCTGCCGTGATGGGCGGCCATACAAACTTCATGGTGAACCAGACGAAAATAGCGAAGGCAATCGTTTGACCAAACAGCGTCAAGTTAATGTTCACAGCGATTTACCTCGTGCTATTTCGTTGGGTCCGGGTAATCCAATCCTCGGCGACAGGACTACGCAACGCGTAGCCCCGCCAGGAAACCGCAGGTGTTTATTAACCGGCAACAACGAAGATGAGGTACATCGCGATACCAACACCGATCATAGGAACGGCGTCGAGCAGACCAGCCATCAAGAAGGTTTTGGTTTGCAGTTGTGCGCCCAGCTCTGGTTGACGAGCTGTGGATTCCAGCAGTTTGCCGCCCAGCAGAGCGAAGCCGATACCAGTGCCCAGTGCACCCAGACCAATCATGATGGCGGCAGCGATGTAAACGAGTTCCATAACAACTCCTGAGGTTTCTTAATGATGATGAAAGCTTCGGTTAATGAAAGTTTCAGGTTCCACTCAATCAGTGGTGATCTTCATGTGCAGCGCTCAGATACACCACAGTCAGCACCATGAAGATGAAGGCCTGAAGCGGGATTACCAGAATATGGAAAATCGCCCAAGGCACATTCAGCGCCCACTGAGCCCAGAACGGTAACAAGGCGATGAGGATAAAGACTACCTCACCGGCATACATGTTACCGAATAGACGCAGGGCGAGACTCAGCGGTTTAGTCAACAGACCGAGAATCTCAAGGAACAAGTTGAATGGAACCAGCGACCAGTGGTTGAACGGGGTGAAAGCCAGCTCCTTAGTGAAGCCACCAAACCCTTTAACCTTGACGCTGTAGAACAGAATCAGAATGAAAACGCCCAAGGACAGACCAAACGTACCGTTTGGATCCGCTGTAGGCACAATTTTGAAGTAAGGCACGCCCATCAACTGCGCCAGACCCGGGATGTAGTCCACAGGAATCCACTTCAGGCTGTTCATCAAGAACACCCATACGAAGATGGTCAGCGCCAGAGGTGCAATAACGGGATTGCGACCATGGAAGGTGTCTTTCACGACGCCTTCCACGAATTCAATAACCATTTCAGCGAGGTTTTGCATTCCCGTAGGAATGCCAGCATTGGCTTTTTTAGCCACACTGCGGAATAAGAATAAGAAAATCAGGCCCATAAAGACGGACCAACCAAGCGTATCCACGTGGATCGCCCAGAATCCCATTTCTTTTACTTGTTCATGGCTATGCGCAAACATCCAGCCTTTACCGGGGATGTTGCCAAAGACCAAGTTCGACAGGTGGTGCTGAATATACTCAGCCGGTGTGTTAGCCATAAACGCCTCAATGCTCAATGCTTTGGAAAGCCTTTCACCAGCAAAAGGGAACTGGCTGCGATACCTAAAACCGCTACGTAACCAACAAATAATGCCGCTACGTTAACCTGCTCCACTCCTGCGAACACCAGCGCGAACAGCACTGCTGTTAAAATTAGCTTGCCCATTTCGCCAGACCAGATGGACTGGACTATTGCCTTTACGGATCGTGCGCCAAAGTAGCGAAACGATTTATACGCAAAGTACAGATTAGGTATCCAGGCAATCAGACCACCTAAACCAGCAGATAAACCCACAACTCGACTAAAGAATAACCAGCCGGTTAATCCGAGTAACAGGGTCATTGCCAATTGTGCGAGTAACAATGGAAACGCCACTTGGCGATAAAACGGCATCCGGTTACGGAAATACACCGCAATTCCTCACTTTACTCACGGGCTGATTTGCTTTGGACACTGCCGACAAAATAGCGGCGCGAGTATAGGGGGATGGGGAAACTCGTTCAACTAGACGGTAGTGAATTATGTTCCGCACTACGCGATTAGGGTTAGCGAATATGCGCTAAAACGCCTTGCAGCTCATCCAATGAACCATAACGAATGATTAACTCTCCCCTCCCCTGCCGCCGATGCCGCACTTCGACAGCAACACCCAAACGCTCCGTCAGCCGTTCTTCAAGGCGTTGAATATCCGCATGAACCACACGCGCACGGCCTGAAAGCACAGGTATTTCTGCATCGTTTTCACGCTGAACCCACTGCCGTACCAAGGCTTCTGTTTGGCGTACCGTAAGCGATTTTTCAATCGCAGCTTGCGCGGCTTCTAGCTGCCGATGACGCGGCAAGCCTAACAAAGCGCGGGCGTGCCCCGCTTCCAGCTCGCCTTGGATGAGTAACGCTTTAACGGCATCCGGCAAATTCAGTAAGCGCAGCAAATTAGCCACAAAAACGCGCGACTTTCCTACTAAATCAGCGATTTCTTGTTGGGTTAATTTGAATTCGCGTTGAAAACGCTGCAACGCCGTAGCTTCTTCGATGGGATTGAGGTTTTCGCGCTGGATATTTTCGATCAGCGCCATTGCCATCGTTGCCGTATCAGAAGCCTCACGGATTAATGCAGGAATGCGTTCTAAACCCGCCAACTGACTGGCACGCCAGCGTCGTTCACCGGCAATAATTTCGTACCGCTGCGCGGCAATTTGCCGCACGACGATGGGTTGCATCAATCCCTGTACGCGAATGGATTGAGCCAATTCATCTAATGCTTGTGGATCAAGGTGTTGACGCGGTTGATAGGTACCGCACTCGATTTGTTCAACCGGCAAATGTTGCAAAACACCTTCAGGCGCGTGCATTAACCCATCAATCCCGGCGCAAAATCATCAAATGCCGCCGCCCTTGGCAGCCGGGCACCTCTAAAACCTGCGCCGATTCAAGACGAAAGCCTTCCGGTAACGCCTGCAATTCGTCATCTGGATACAGCCCTTTCATGGCTAACCACTGTGTATTTTGGTCGCCGAGATGAGCTGTCCATGTGGTGAAATCGGCCAACGAGCTGAACGCGCGCGACACGATGCCGTCGAAAGGCACCGACGGTTGCAGCTCTTCCACACGGCTGTGGATAACGTGCAAATTATCTAATCCAAGCTCCAATTTCACTTGGGTTTGGAAGCGCGTTTTCTTGCCGTTTGAATCCAAAGTGGTGATGTGGCGCTCGGGAAACAAAATGGCCAATGGGATACCCGGCATTCCACCACCACTGCCCACGTCTAACCAACGAGTACCCAATGGCTGCACAGCAGCGATGATGCTGAGACTGTCGAGCAAATGACGTGACACCATTTCATCGGGATTGCGTACTGCGGTGAGGTTGTAAGCCTTGTTCCACTTCACCAGCAGCGCCAAATACGCCAGCAACTGCTGCGTTTGCGGTTCTGTGAGGCTCAAACCGAGCGTTTTTGCGCCGTCGGCAAGCTCTTTGGCGTGCGCGGACGTTACGACGCTCATGCACTTGCTCCCGCCGCATGACGGCTAGAGGCGCGTTTTTTCAGGTAAACCAGCAGCAAAGACACGGCAGCAGGCGTAACACCCGGAATGCGTGACGCTTGCCCCAGTGTTTGCGGACGCGCTGCGCTCAACTTGATTTGAATTTCACGCGATAGGCCGCCAATTTGGCTGTAATCCAAATCGTCAGGGAGCGGCGTGTTTTCACTGGCGCGTAGGCGTTCAATTTCGTCTTGCTGACGCGCGATATAGCCCGCGTATTTGATGCGAATTTCAACCTGTTCAGCCACTTGCGGGTTTTCCACCGCGTTGCCGCATACGTCCATCAGCGCGTTGTATTCAATTTCGGGGCGCGCCAGCAGGTTATGCAGGTTGTATTCGTGTGCCAGCGGTGTGCCGAAGCGTTCTGCAATTGCATCACCTTGTGGCGTGGCTGGGCGAACCCATGTGGCTTTCAAGCGTTGTTCTTCGCGCTCGATTGCTTCGCGTTTTTCGCAGAAAGCTGCCCAACGAATGTCACTGACGAGCCCCAATTCGCGGCCTTTTTCGGTTAATCGGAGGTCGGCGTTATCTTCGCGCAGAATTAAGCGGTATTCCGCGCGTGACGTGAACATGCGGTAAGGCTCTTGCGTACCGAGTGTGATGAGGTCATCAACCAATACGCCGATGTAAGCCTCATCACGGCGCGGGCACCATGCTTCGCGATTTTGTGCGCGTAGTGCAGCGTTTGTGCCTGCCAATAAACCTTGTGCTGCTGCCTCTTCGTAACCGGTTGTGCCGTTGATTTGTCCGGCAAAGAACAAACCGGCCAAGGCGCGTGTTTCCAGTGATGGGCGCAAATCGCGCGGATCGAAAAAGTCGTATTCGATGGCGTACCCGGGGCGCACGATGTGGGCGTTTTCCATACCGCGAATCGAGCGCACGATACCCAACTGAACATCGAACGGCAGCGATGTTGAAATGCCGTTTGGATACAGCTCATGCGTGTTAAGCCCTTCGGGTTCCAGAAAGACTTGATGGCTGTCTTTGTCGGCGAAACGGTGGATTTTGTCTTCGATTGACGGGCAATACCGTGGGCCAATGCCTTCGATGACACCCGAATACATGGGCGAACGATCAAGATTGCTGGCGATGATGTCGTGTGTGCGTGCGTTGGTGTGCGTAATCCAGCAACTGATTTGCTGCGGGTGTTGTTCACGCGAGCCAAGGAACGACATGACGGGCGTGGGCGTATCGCCCGGTTGCTCGGTCATCACCGAAAAATCGACAGAGCGGGCGTCAATGCGCGGCGGTGTACCTGTTTTCAAGCGCCCAACACGAAACGGCAGTTCACGCAAACGGCGCGCAAGTGCGATAGATGGCGGGTCTCCAGCGCGTCCGCCGGAGTAGTTATCCAACCCAACGTGAATCAATCCGCCGAGAAATGTACCTGCCGTCAGTACCACGTTGTTGGCATGAAACTTCAAACCGATTTGCGTAACAACGCCGCGAATTTCCCCTTGTTCAACAATGAGATCGTCGCAAGCTTGTTGAAAAAGCCACAGGTTCGGCTGGTTTTCTAACATACGGCGAATGGCCGCTTTGTAGAGCACGCGATCGGCCTGTGCGCGTGTTGCTCGCACGGCTGGACCTTTGCGGCTGTTGAGCGTACGGAACTGGATTCCACCGAGGTCGGTTGCCTCAGCCATAGCGCCCCCAAGCGCGTCGATTTCTTTGACCAAATGGCTTTTGCCAATGCCACCGATAGCGGGATTGCAGCTCATTTGACCCAAGGTTTCGATGTTGTGGCTCAACAGCAGTGTTTTCGCTCCCATTCGCGCTGCCGCCAACGCCGCTTCTGTACCGGCATGGCCACCACCGACAACGATCACATCAAAACGGGAAGGGAAGTCCACCGTACACCTCGGTTTTTTGGGGGGTGCGAGATTATAGGGATTTTGTTCCCTGGTATGAAGCCCTGCGTTTTTTGGTTTTTTTTTGTTCACTTAATAACAATACAAATCTTTAAGAAAAACTTCTTTTAGTAATAAGGGAGAGCAATTTTTTGCTTAAAAAGCGAATTTTTCTTTTTATATCAATTTGTTAGGCTGTGGATAAACCTGTGAATTTCCTGTGGATCAAATGTGGATAAGCAGTCATTTTTGCCCGACGAAAAACTTACCCACAATCTGTCCACAGGGTTATACATAGGTTACGCACAGGTTTATCCACAGATTTTGTGGATAAGATTTTCTGTACATAACTCTGTGGATAACAGGTTCACTTACCGATGCAAAAGCTAGAAAAAATACGTCCCAAGAGGTCATCTGTTGTGAACGTGCCGGTAATTTCGCCTAACGTGTTATGCGCTAAACGCAAATCTTCAGCCAGCAACTCACCTGCCCCCAATGAGCACAGTTGTTCACGCCCGTGAGCCAAAAAATGCGCGGCTTGACGTAATGCTTCCAAGTGTCGGCGGCGGGCGCTGAAGCTACTTTCGGTCGTTTGTTGATAGCCTACGCAGTGTTTTAAGTGGTCGCGTAATAGCTCCACCCCTCCCCTACTCCGCGCCGAAAGGGTGATGCTCACGTACCCTTCGGCGGTCTCTTGTAAGCCAATTTCATCTCCAGAAAGATCGGCTTTGTTGCGGATTAGCGTGATGCGCTGCGGCTCAGGTTGCTGCTCAAAAAAGGCGGGCCAAAGTGCAAACGGGTCTTGTGCATCTGCGCTGCTGGCATCAACCACGAGCAAAATACGGTCGGCTTCGTGGATTGCTTTGAGCGCCCGTTCAACGCCAATTTTTTCCACAAGGTCATCGGTATTGCGTAAGCCAGCGGTGTCCACAACGTGCAGCGGTAAGCCGTCAATATGAATGTGTTC
>JACCEE010006904.1_pt1 | contig 15319 bp, 10 predicted proteins | sample 7449931 | NCBI WGS metagenome assembly JACCEE01 (sample SAMN15323457, study PRJNA562643) | freshwater metagenome | isolation source: river surface water | place: USA:Blue River Watershed | collected 2017-08-19 | reverse complement strand
GTGGAGGCTTCGCCATCGACATCGTCAAGGTTACGAGCGGTGAGGTCCTGGTAGGAACCACCGATCAGCACGTGCTCGCCGAGGAGCGCGGTGCCGGAGACGGCGATGCCCTTGATCTCTTCGCCCTGGACGTAGCCGGCGCGGATGAAATCGTAGGACATCTTAGGGGAACCGGCGCTCTGCGCGGAAAGCGCAGCGGCGGCGGACAGGAGGGAGACGGTCAGTAGGATATGCTTCATAGCGGCTGTCAACATGCCGCTGGGCACTTCTCGGGCAAGCGTAATTTTATACAGTAATAAAATATAATATTCTCCTAAAATGTCCCAATAATCTTCTCTCATGCTACTAGGCCAACACCAGCCCCATCTCTTGTCACCACCCTACCCGACTTCGCAGCCTACTTGCCAACTAGCCAGCTAGTCGTCCTTCTGGACGACCGGCTAACCGATAAACGGGTCAATTCATTGCATCGCACTTTTGCACCTTAGCACTTGGCAAAGCCGCATTTGCGCCTTTGCACTTAAAGCCCTAACTAACCGAGCCTCTAGCTCGCTCCAAGGTCTCTCAACAACTTCGCCTCAACCACCGGATCGTGGCTCAGGTGCCTGATCGTCCGGATGACCTCTTGGACATCGTAGGATGTCCGGCGCAAAGTCACTTCCCCCGCCAAGGGGTCATAGGTCGCCCAGGAGGCCCTTTTGTCATCTCCGCGAGGCAGACCCACGCTCCCGACGTTGATGACCGTCTTAAGGCCTTCCTCGAGTCGATAGACCCCCGACTTCGGGGTGGACAGCGGGTCTTCCCTGCCCTCGGTCCAGATTTCCGGAATATGGGTATGCCCGACAAAGCATAAAGGGCTCTTCTGGGCTGCGAAGTGAGCCTTGAGCGCCCTCGGAGTCAGCAGGTAGTCGAACACCGCATCAGGGTTCAAGGAGGCATGGGCCAGCTCGATGCCGTCATGCAACCCGGTCGGCCGCCACTTCGAGATGAGCTCACGGTCGGCATGGGTTAACTTCTTACGGGTCCATTCAATCGCACCCCAAGCTGCGTCGTTGAACCAACCTTCGCCCAAGGCGCCGATCACGCCGGCCTCATGATTACCCTGCAGGCAAAGCTCGGCCTTGGCGACCATCCGCAGGCAGTCGTTGGGAAACGGTCCGTAGCCGATCACATCGCCCAGGACGAGCATCCGCCTCACGCCTAGCTTGTCCATCTCGACGAAAACCGCCTCAAGCGCCGGACGGTTCGCATGGATATCGGACAAGATGGCGAACATGTCACCGGCTTACCTAAGGAGGGCCGAGATGCTAAGCACCAGGACCGGCATTTCGGATTGGCTGTTCCGGGGGCGCTTCCTTGGCGTGCTCGATCTCCAGGCTAAGCCTGAATTCGATGTCACCGCTGATGACGAAGGGAGCACAGTCTTCATGCATCTGGCCGTCCTCGCCGCGGTATTCAAAATAAAGATCCAAGGGTGTCTCGACCGAGAGGCCCGGGCCGACAGGAACAAACCCCTCCAGCCGCTCGGTCTCGATCATCTGGCTCAGCCCGAAGGCCCATCCCTTGACCTTGAAGTCCTTACGGCCGTTGGCGTCCGCCTCAAGGTGCAGCTTGATGCCTTTCTTGGCGACGAGCTCGTCAGCCTTGAAACGTCGGACGATGACTTCGCCTTGCGCAATCGAGGACTTAGGAGCGACGTAAAGGCGATTGCGGGCTTCTTTTTCCTTATCAGGCGAAAGGGGCAACGCAGGATTACCTCGACGTAACGCATCAGCCTCCGCCGACTGCCTCGGCAGGACTTTAAGTCTCTCGTTCTGTTCGAGCTCTCGTAGTCGGATGATCTCCTGCGGATGCTGGTAGGCTCGCTCGGCCAGAGCTTCGGAACTCTTGGCATCCGCCTTCTTCGCCTCTGCCTGCTTCCTGAGCGCCTTGGCGTCCTCGTCATCCTCCGCGCGTCCGCTCGCCTTGGCCTTCTGCTCAGCAGCATTAGCGGCCTGTTCGGCCACAAGTGCCTGGCGCTGCTTCAGCTCAGCCTCTTCCTGTGCCGCAAGGGATTGCTCGAGAGCGTAAATCTTGAGCGGTGTCGTCGCATCAGCACCGGGCTTCCCCGTCCCTTGCTCCGGAAGACTCCTACGGATTCCGTCGACCCGCTGTTTTAGTTCGGCCTTGCGACGATCCGCAGAGGGAGCGCGCTTCACTTCTTCTTCGGGATTACCGGAAGGCTCGCACCCCGGTGCAAGCAGGCTGAAAAGGAACCAGAGCAGGAAGACGATGACCGCAAGACCAAGCATGACAACCAGCAGCTCCAGCCATTTCGGCCAGCCACGACTGTCATCGTACACAAGCTGATCTTGAGAACCGGCTAGCAATTCAGAGGCATCGGAAGAAGCCAACGAGTCGGATGACTCGCCGTAAACACTTCTGCTGGACACCGACGAAGAACCTAAAGCAATGCTGATGACAGGATCGTTCCTAGGGGATTCAGGGACCATGCCCCAAAGGACGAATAACCTGCGTCGGCTGAAGAGACCGGCTTTTCTGACGCGGTAGGCCGAAGGGAAAGTCCGGGGATCCGGAAGGCTGAAAGAAGCGACAAAAGCTTCTTCATCTTCCGACAGCACACCCTTACCGACCAGCGATTTGAAGTTTTTTTCTGCTTCCTTGACTGCCTGAAAAGAAGCGCGAGGCATACGAGCCCCACGATCGATGCCGGTAGTCCCTGAGAGGACTTCACGACCTCCCTCCATCTTGGTGAAGACGACGCAGTGATCATTCCTCAGGTCGAATTCGACGTCAGCCATGAACTCAGCAAGCGGACTGCGCGCCAGCAATGCGGAGTAATCGCGCTCCCACTGAAGCCTTAATCCGGACTGGTCGACATAAAGCGGACGGAAGGAATGTCCGTCGCTCCGTCTGAAACGCAACCCCTGCCCCGGCGGCGGAATACGGTCTGGTGTGAGCATGTTCGGCTTCAATTAACCTGTGCGGGATACTCTACGCCGCGATTGTTGCTGCGCACACCCCAGCAAAGGACCATCCTGACGTTGCCCCTTTCAATGCCAGCCATCTTGTCTAGGTCAGCAGGGGCGCCGATCGTAGGGACAAAGACGCTATAGTCGTTGGTTGCGCAATCATTGAGCACCCTCGCCCATTCGTTGAAAACCCTGGACACTTCCTCCGGCCCGTCATGCCTAGCCTGACAAAGCATGAAGAGCGCCTCGCCAACAGCCTTCAGATAGCTCGAGACATTGTCAGACGGGAGCCCCCCGAGCCTGACAGCAGCGAGGGCCTGCAAGGAAGCCATGAGCAGGATGGAAGGAGGATCCGAACGTTCCGAAGCCGAATCGAAGCAACCCATGACATCATCACGGACTCGAGATGAAAGAATGCCTTCGGGCAGCATCCGGGCGAGTCGCTGCTCCTGCTCGGAGCGGAGCAGGCGGACTTGTTCGGCCAATGATTCGGCATTCTCCTGACTCCGTTGCGCCTGGGCCTTGGCCTCCACGAAGGACTTCCTCAAAGCGCCCTCGCGTTCCATGGATTGGTTCAATTCCTTTTGGAGCAAGTCGGCCTCGGCTTTCATCTCCTGCATCACCTTACGTTCGACTTTCATATCTTCCCTAAGTCGGTCCAGCGTAGCCTGGTTCTTCGATGCCTGGGCGATAGCTGCGCCCAACTCGCCGCTGAGCCTGACGTTATTCGAAGCGGTTCTCTCCAATGAAGCGCAAAGTTCCTTGGCCATGCCGCCCGAACCCGAAGAGGTTCCGCCTGAGAACAACAGGATGAGGCCTGCTACCATGACCGCATGAACGGACAATTCAGCCAAGGTGGCGGACCTGAGCGCCAACATCAGCGCTAGGGCGAAGAAGAACAGGACGCTCCCGATGATGCGACGATTCTCCAGGAAGAACTCGGCGGGACCGTAGTTGGGCAATTGGACGCTCATGGTATGAGATCAACGAGTGAAGAGTCGACCGGTATCCAGCCACGAGACTTCGGTCACCGGTTCGAGGCGGAGTCTCACCTTGCCGTTAAGATCGGTATCCCCCTTGAGCGACCTTACGTTGACGATTTCGAGGGCATCGGCGCATTCAGCGGTGGCCGGCACACGCCGGAAAACAACCCTCACCTTCTCCGGGATCTCGGAATCCTTGCCGAGCCATCGGAGCTTATACACCGGCTCAGGCCTTTGTGATTCCCCTGGGAACAGTTTGCGGCCGATCCAGCGATTCTCACCCATCCCTAGTATCACTTCCTCGGAGGAGACTCCAGGATTCGGGAAGACGATATCGGCGATGAAGGAACGCGGAACTCCGTTCTCCGGGTCATAGCTCAGTTCGCCCCAATGGTTGGATAGGCCGTCCTCCTTGGCTATGTCCATCTTCCAGCCAGGGATGAGACCTGCGGAGATGGCACGAGAAAGGGCTGCGCCGACGCAGGTCACGGTCTTCGCGTCGTCAATGCGCTCGTTCGCGTCGGATTCAAGGATGTCGGAGGCCTTGCCGCCGGCATCACCCGAATCGAGGCTGATCTTCCTGCGGAAAGGATACCACGTACCCGAACGGAAGCCCGAGGCGAAATGGATGCGCTCGAGGGGGATGGGCATGAGACGTTCGACCAGCTTGCGTATGGCAGGTTGCTCCGAGGGCTTTCCGCACACGAAGATCATGTGCACGTCGAAGGACGTGACGACATCGGCGAGGCTTTTGATGAGCAGGCCGAAATGCCTCTCGACGAGCCTGTCGAGCGCGTCTTTTCCGAACTGCAACTCCGCGCCATGCGCATGAGCAAGCGAGAACTCCGCGCCGAACTTAGACCAGACATCCGGGGTGATGTTCGCTTCGCTGGGCTTGAATTTCGTCTCCTTGCCCTGAGCGTGGAGATTGAGCAGCTTGATGGCCAAGGGCACCAGCACGGAGACATGCCAGCGCACCCTTTGCGTGGTTCGCAGGGCCTGCTGATGCTGGGACCCCACCGGCTGAGCGTTCGCTCCCGCATCGATGCCGACTTCCTCGAAGACCTCGCGGAACTTCGCGTTCGAGACCCTGGAGGTCTTGTCGTTCGAACCGGCCAACTTCGGCAGAAGGATTTCCTCGATGATGAGCTTAAGCAGGCCATCGCCGGATTCAGCATAGGAGTCGCGGAATTTGACGGTGGCACGCAGATCAACATCGACCCCCTTCTCTTCGTCCACGTACTCAACCACCGAGACATCGGTCGTACCGCCGCCGATATCGAGGTTCATGACCTTGATGGCTGGCATCTTTCCGGGACGGTCGACGCCGTTGAGCTGGATCCAGTTTTCCCCGCGCTTATCGTTGGTGAAACTCTTGATGCAGGAATAAATCAGAGGCAGCTGGCTGGCAACCGACTCGTCCAGGTTCATCTCCAACCTGACAGGCGAAGTGCCTGACGGATACTGGGTCAGCGTGAAGATGTTCAGAGCCTCCTGCCATTTCGCGCGATAGGCCTCCAGCTCCGAGCTGGACCAGCCCGAGGGATAGGTCCCGACCACCGTCCGGATACGCCTGCGCCGGGTCGCCTGGCCGCCCACGGTCCAGTTCGGACTATTGATGTAACGCTGGGCCGTCTCCATGATGGCCAGGATCGACCAAGTCAGGGTATTCCTTCGGGGATAGACAGGTTTGGGAGGAGAGTCCATCGGAGCACCCCGCCGGTCACCATCCCTACCCCAGAGATTCGGAGGTCTGTCAAAAGACCATGCCGAACCGTCGTGAGGCTGAAAACGCAACATCAGGCCGGCCAAAGGGATCTTATCGTCAGTGTTCAGCTTGTACGCCTCATCGCCGAAGTTCGGCATCATGGACCAAGTGTCTCCATACTTGGCGGAATCGAGGACGATGTCATCCCAGAAGAACCGTTTCGCAGAACTCTGCTGCATGAGCTGCCCTTGCTGCAGGCGCTTCTCGTATTGCTGTCCGACGGCAGAGGTGCCTTTGACCATCTCCGCGACGTCGTCACCGAAGCACACCGGGGAAAGCTTCGTGAATACGTTCGGGATCTTGAACTCCAACGTAGCGGGCGATTCTTCGGGCTTAGCCCAGAATTTCCAACCCACAGATGTCTTATGGTAGCTGCGAGGCATGCAGGACACCAAGGCTCTGTCATTCGAGGATGCTCCCGCGAGATTCCAGTCGAAGGCCCTGAATTCAGGGGTCTTCAGGACGAAGCGAGAACTGACCATGGCATGCTCCACGCTGAAATCGGAGGTGTCCGAGAAGAAAGGGATCCTGAGAGGCAAAGGCCGACATATTTCGGCGAATCTTTCGCTTGAATTCATGGCGCCTGAGGGCTTCTGGCGTTCAAGCACCAAGGCGCAGGTCCGGGAGTTCCCGAAATCAAGGATCAGGTCCACCTCGATGTCATCGGTCGACAGTGGGAGCCACTTGACATTGAAAGCCAATTCAAGGCCGTTGAACCTGATCTTGAACGGGCGTGAATGGGTTAATTCATGAGTCGAGGAGGCGACGTATGGATTTGCGGCATCCATCAGCTTGTCATCGCTAGGCTTGAAGGCATCAGTGGAGAAATACCAGCCTCGCTCTTTGTCACCGATATTGGTCTCGATCGCTATCCATAGGCCGCAAAGAGTCAGGTTCTCGGAGACCCAGCAGGTCCCCAGACGATGCCTTACGAAAGGCGTAGGGCTGGATGAAGCTTGCCATCCCGACTTCTGGGATTCGGACAAGTTGGCCTTCCAACTTTCACCCCAACCGACAATTGCCTGGTTATCCTTGATGATGTCATACAGGGCTTTCCCCCTGGGGCCACTCGCCTTGCCCATGTTCTCGAGCTTTGTCTCGACCGATTCGCCGATATCGTCCTTGACCATCAAGGGGAAGAAAAACAGCTGAAATCCAGAATCAGGTATGACCGAAAGGGTGTCGCCGATTTTATTCATCTTCGTAGATTAGAGCGTGGCGTAAAGTTCTACCAATTCGCGGTCGCCCGGCTGAGCGGGTCGTTTACCGGAGGTCGGCTTGAAGTTCGAAAGCATGGTCAGGAAACCGGTGATGATCTGATTCGTCCGAGGCTGAGCGGCCCCTCCGACGGCATCATCACCCTGACGCAGGCTGCGAAGCTTGGAAAGCGGGTCGGCGGGAGCTTCGTCAGGGAGGTGATGGGCACCCCTTCGGATTATGTTACCCATGGCTACGGCCAGCTCGCGACGGGCCGACCTGCGCACCACCTTCGAAGTGATGTCGTCCAACTCCTCGTTGATCCAGTTGAGCAGCTGGGTCTTTCCGACATGTTCGGAGATGGCATCGAGGAATTTCCGGAACTCATCCTCCGACTCTAGTCCGAACTTGGACCATTCCGAGCGAAGCTCCTCCCGGATACGTATGATCGCCTTGTCGCGCCAGATGCCCCACTGTTCCTTGACGAATTTTTCGCGCAGTTCGGGCTTCTGCTGCGAGAATGATTCAGGGACAGGCTGGAGCTCCTCCTCCCGAACCCAGGAAAGGAGTCGGATCCAATACCCGAGCAATGTTTCATAGTTCTCGAGCTCCTTGAATTTCTCGCATTCGACGAGATCCACGGCGTTCCCGACCAGTTGACTGAATTGATCGTGCACCTTCCGGATGACACGGGCTTGCGCGGCGCCATCATCATCCCCCGTCGGCAAAGCAGGTCCGACCAGCATACGCAGGGTCTTCCTATCCTCATTGGCCCTGGCCAGAAGAAGTTTACCACGCCCGGACGCGGAGATTTCCGCGATCTGCTGTTCGAGGAAGAACTCAACCCCGCCGTCCTCCTTGCCGATCATCTCGTCGAAGGATTGCCTCGAAACCTCGTCTCGGAAGACATTGCGGAACGATGCCTGAGAGCGGATCCCCTCAGCCGCCCGCGCCACCTCGGAATCTTTGGCGAAATGATAGTCCGTATCCTTGGTGAAATGCTTGTAGGTGGTGGCGAAGAACCGGGAATAGCCCGGGGCGCTCAGGGGCATGAGCTGCTTCGGCATCTCGACGAAGATTCCGTCCATGCTGGCACGCGATTCATTGATATCCCCTTTGTTGATCACCTTGGCGAAAGCCGTTAGACAGATCGAAAGGGGCAAAGGAGCACGGTCACCGGAGAGGCCCTTGCCAGCCCGGAAACCGGGGTCAGCGCATTCCCACCAATGTTCGATGCCGGTCGTCAGCTGTCGCGGGCTCGAAGGGTGAGGATCTGCCCTTACCATGAGGGCAAAGGCGTCAATCGAGACATCCCTGGCATAGCCATGAACCATCGACTCGGTCTTGCCACGCTTGAAGACGGTGGTCAGCCAACGCGGGTCGGAGGGGGGAGTGGTCCGGGGATTGATCGCCGCGCCTGCCGTGGCGTTGCCATGCCTGTTGGACACGCCCGGAAAATCAAGCAGATCGGCCTTCGACAGCAGCCTGAAGAAGGCTGATTTGGCATCGTCAGTCGATGCGGGTATCCGGACAGGAATATCGACCTCCCTCACCATCGCCTGGAAGAGCCCGAAAGCGTCGTTACAAATCTCTTCGGAAGACTCCTCCGAAAGATCGGCAACCTTGATCAGCACGTCGCCGCCGACGCGCCTGAACGCAAGCCTCCGAATCGAGTCCGCGACGGGATTCTCGCCCTTGGGGTACTTGTGATAAAAACCGTAACTTGCGATATCGATGACAAGCGACGCGACCTGGGGAGTGCAATAGACCTTGCCCGCCGGCCAGTTCAGGGAATCGGACTTTGCGCGTATCCTGTCGAAGATCCACGACAAGGGGGTGACATCGTCCCAGAAAAGCTTCTTGGCTATCTTCACGACCATGTCGGGATCGCGCAAGGCCTGTGACTCATTGAGCAACTTCGCCCTGAGCCGGCTCCAATCCTTGGATAGCTTCTGATAACGTGGGTGGCGCGTGGCGACGAACAACTCCACGATGCGGAGGACGTCGCGCATGAGCTCGAAGGCCTGCTGGCTGACGATGGCCTCCTCCTCCAGCGGAGACTTGAGGAAGTTCTCCTGAAAAGACTCCGCCGACCACTCCAGATCGTGACCGTCGACCGTGACCACCGCGCACTCGCTGAGGTAACCGCAGGCCAGTGCGTGCATGACATCGCCGAGCGAGTTCATGCGAAGGGATATGGGGTACTTGGCATGCTTGACCTGCGAGGCCGACGAATAACGAGTGACGCATCCGGTGGCATCGCTCCCATGATGGTAAGGATTAAGGACGACCTGAGAGCCCACTCCGTCCATAAAGACGGTCGGAGACGATTCATCCCAGGTGAGACATGGGCTGCCTTGGTCGCTCTTGCCAAGATCAAGATAACGAGAAAGAAGCGTCGACTTACCGGACTGGGAAGGCCCCCAGACGGCCAAGGTCGGGCGTGGAGCCTCAGCGCCGCCAATGCAATCAAGCTGCTCCTGCCGTTCGGCTATGTCGTAGGCCTTGTCGAGCCAGTCCGCCCTGGAAAGGGTGAAATTCCCTTGGCGAGCAACGCCATGGTTCCAGTACCAGTCCACGATGTTCTTAGTTGTCATCAAAGTTAGTTTATTTCGATGGGGTAATCGTGACGCAATCGAGCGTCTCGCCGTAGCCGAAGGCTGCGAACTTCCTGACGGAACCTTCATCGACGTCGGGATTCTGGAGGGCTAAGCCGACCTCGCCCTGCGGATGACCATAGATGGTGACCACGCGGAAGCTCATCTTGGCACCCAGCATCCCAGGCTGCTTCAGCATGAGTACGGAACCTTTAGGATAGGATTTTCCTGCGACCACGTATAGATATCCACGATCAGGAATCATCGAGACGACCCTGACCTGTGAGATGTCGGCAGGCGCACGCAGCGCCTCCGCGCCTGGCCAGAACTTCGGCGACTGCTCGGCTTCGTTAAGCCTCGAGCTCAGCTGGTTGTTCATGGCCTGCAGCTCGGACACCCTTGTGGATGCGGCGGCACCGGCCATCTCCAGCTTCCTGACCGAATCTTGGGCGTGCTTCAGCTTGTCGGTGGCGTCGTAGAGTTTCTGCCTCTCATCCTCGAGCATGCGCTCCAGCGATTTCTGACGTGCTTCGCCGACTTCCTTGATGGCCTTGAGCTCGGTCAGCAGCTTGGCAGACTGTGCGCGCGCAGAATCAAGATCTGCCGTCACCCTGATGAGATTACCACGTGCATCGTCGGCGTCCTGATAAGGCATCCACCAGAAGAACACGGCGGCCAATAGGCAGAAAAGCAGGGATAAGATTGCGTAGCGGCGAACGGATTTTGTCCGGCCGATCTCAGCAGCTATGACCGCACGACCGGTCGTACCAGGGAAAAGGTCTGCCAATTCTGGGAAGTCTACCGCCGGAAGCCACTTCTCATCGCTGTCGAAAGATCTCGTTCCGATCACCTGCACGAGTTCATCAGGATCAAGTTTTCGCCCGGAAGAGTGCATGACCTTGAGCTCTTCTAGTGTCACTCCGGGTATGACATGCCCGCTCTTGGTTTTTCTCTTATAAAGCGCGGGCTCGCTCATGTCTGGGACGGGGTCTCTCCGTGATACGCCGTTTTCTTGTTTAATCCAGAACGTTCTATGGCCTTACAGGCTAAAGAATGACTGGAGAAAGGAGCGTACCAAGGCTGCGCAAGGGCCACAGGAACAAGACCCTGCCCTGCCCGTCCCCCGAGGCGCCTGCCGGAGAGGCCGCTATGACTACCTTGACCGCAACGGTCAGCGATTGGCCTTGAAGCAGGCCTCCAGCTCGTCGTTGCAGCTACCGTAGAACATCCGCTCCTTGGGACCCTTCGTGATGGTCAGGGCATACTCGAAACGGGTCGGGGCGTAATAGGGCTTTCCGATGAGGGTCAGCTGGACGCGCCGGCCGTCCGCTCCCTGTCCTACGAACATGGCACCCAAGGAGGTTTCGTTACGCCGGGTCCCGAGGTGCCGCAGAGGAACCCATTCGAGCGTGGAGGGATCCTTGACGGAGAGCGAGCCGCCGGAGGCGGTCGAATCCCAGGCGACGACCGACACGGTGGGCCGACCGGGACCTGAGCCATCGATGGACTCCCAGCTCACCCGGGTCACGCTCTGTCCGGCCATGGCGAAGGGGGCGAACAACAAGCCCACAAGAAGCAGGAAGAAGGGTCGGTTCATGGTCATGCGCTCTCGGTGATAGTTCACGGTCGAACCGAAGCCAGCAAAACCCCACGCACAAGCGGGAGATAAAACGCCCCTTTAGTTGTAAATTATTCTTAAAAGTCAGCCAGGCATCCGACCTGCCCGGCCCCTTGAAGCCTGCACTTTGACGAAGAGCGACCCGAATAGAATGTTTACAGAGACCAGCACCGTCCTAGAAACACGACGATGGCCCGCAGGTACAAACTCAGCCGCAAAGGCAAGATCGTCGGCGACTTCCCCCTCACCGAACTCAGGGCCATGCGCGAACATGGCATGCTGCAGAAAGACGACCATCTCTGGGGCGACGGGATGACCGAATGGCAGAATGCCTTGGCCTTCCTCGCGACGGTCCAGGAAGCGCCGGAGCTTCCGCGCACCGCCGAAAAAGAACGGGCCAAGACCGCCGTCCAGGCGGTCATCTGGATCTCGATCGCCCTCACCCTGGTGCCGATCCTCTGCGTGGTCGCCTATCTGGCCCTTAACCAGAACCGAGTGGACGTGGGTGACGCATACAAGCCTGCCAACCCGCCGCAGGCCGCCCAGACGCCCGCCCCGGCCGTCTCCCCTGCCCCGACCCTCCCGAAGCCGATGGTCGCGGCTAAGAGCGAGCGGCCCGGAGTCTCCCGGGATTACACCTTCGCCGGCTTCGGCTTTGACGGTAATGAATTGTTCGGCTCAAGCGTGATCGCCTATGCTTCGGTCAAACCGTCGGAGGACGATGAAAACGAAGGTGAGCCGGACGAGGCGGATGGCTACGGCGAAGGGTTCACCAGCGCGACCATCGCCATCGGGGGCGTCCGCAAGGGAGATAAGTTCCTCGTGGCCATCTCCGGAGACCGCTTCATCAAGCCCAGCAAGATGGAATTCGTCGTCGAAGAAGACGCCGACTACGTGTCGGCAGCCCCGAAGATGGTCTACGACTACGAGGCGCTGGCCAAGCTCCGGCAGTCGACGCCGTTCAACGTCACCTACACCATCCAACGCCAGGGTGAGGCGGCCAAGACCCAGAGCGACACCTGGATAGCCCACCAGATCAACGACTGCCAGACGGCCTCCGCCAGTTACTACCTTACCAAGAAAGGCGTCATCCAGGCCGCCCCCTACAACAGCGCGTTCGGCTTCGCCGGCTTCGTGAACGAGAACCATCCGTGGATCGACGGACTCTTGGGCGAGGCCATCCAGACCAGGCTCTGCGAGGGTTTCTACGGTTATCAGCTCGGCCCCAAGGGGGTCGGCCGTCAGCTTAACGCCATCTGGACCGCCCTGCAGAAACGCGGCATCCGCTACTCCAGCATCGCGAGCTCGACCGTCAGCGGAGACAACCGCTTCCAGCATGTGCGCTTCGTCGACGAGACGATCACCTCCTCCCAGGCCAACTGCGTCGACGGAAGCGTGGTCTTCGCCTCCATCCTCCGCAAGATCGGCCTCAACGTGAGCATCATCCTCGTGCCCGGCCATGCCTATGTTGCGGTCCGCGATGAGAAGAACGAGAAGTTCCTGTATGCCATCGAGACGACGATGCTCTCCTCCGAAACCCTAGCCGCCGCCATCTTCGAAGCCTCGAACAAGGGCGAATACGCGCTGAATAAGATCGCCGCAAAACTGGAGGACGAGAACGAAGAGCAGTTCATCGAGATCAACATCCAGCAGGCCCGTGAGCTCGGCGTCCAGCCGATCCCCTTCACGCGCTGATCCGCGGGAGCTGTCAGGCGACCAGCTTTTCGGCGTCTTCAGAGGAAACGCCCAGCACGCCGACCTTGAGTCCGTGCCCCGAGAGGTATTCGCGGATCTCGGTGTCCAAGGTGAAGACGAGAGCCGTGCCGATGAAGGGCACGCCGCCGGCCACCGTGTAGAGCATGGTGAAGTCCGCATGCATCAGCCGCCCTACCCGCAGCGTCGCGGCCGCAGAACAAAGGCAGAGCGACAGGCTTAACCCGATCAGCAGCTGGAACCCCAGACGGTCGACCCAGGGAGAGGGGTCGAGCAGCAGCTTGAAGGCGAAAAGATAGGTCAGGCCCAGGACCGCCTGAGCGATGCCGAGCACCAGCATGAAGCGGTGGAGGCGCGCCACGACATAGATGTCGCGATTCGAGGGCTGCGGCTTGGCAGTCGGCGAGGATTGGGCGGCGGGGTCGGTCATGGCTCAGGGAGTCAACGGGAACCCTTGGAGGAACGGGAGCCACGGCTATCCGCCCCCTTCGGCGGAGCTTCCCCGCAGAACTCGCAGGCCGCCCCGAGGAAGGGAACCTCGTTCGCCGCGCCGCAGGCCTTGCAGGTGAAAGAGAAGCGACGACCACGCGGCTGGAAGAAAACAGGCGGAGTGACCTCGACGGGCTTCGACTCGAGGTTGGTCGCGACCGGCGCCACGCACCCGAAGAACGCTGCCCAGGCAGGGAGCACGCCGGGCTCTCCGCAGAGGCCGAGATCACGTTCGAAAAGATAGACCAGCAACATCGCCGACAGAGAAAGGACGTTGAGCACGCCGAGAATGAAGAAAGCCCAATCCCAGAGACCCATCTGTCCGGGCCTGACACCCGCCTCGGGATTGATCCCGATGAAGAACAGGATCACCTGGGCGAAGAGGAGCCATCCGGCCACCTTCGCCTTACCGATGATCTTCATGAAGAACAACACAACGACGGGGCTAAATCCCACCTGCCTCGAGGTCAATCCCAAGCACCCTCGTCAGGTCAGCCAGCGGCGGAGCCTTGCTTCGGAGCATGACGGGCCATGTCCGCCCGGATCTCGGAAGCCCGTTGGTAGGCGGCATGGACCTTCTCTGGGCTGTATTTACTCCAAGCCTCCGCCCCAGAGGCCTCATAATCGCAGGCGAGATACCAGGCATATCCTTCGAACAAAGACTGGGCATCAGGCTTGCGCTCCACGCCTTCGGCCCGATCACCCCAATAACAAGTGCCTCCAAGCACGTTGATCAGCTCGCGCTGGGCCCATGCGTGGCCTCGCAGGCTCGCCTGCTCCAACCACTTCCGAGCTTCTGGCTCCGACACCGGAGCCCCATCGCCTTCGATATGACATTTTCCGACTTGGTACTGAGCAGGTGAAAAACCCTGCGCGGCCGACAACAGGAGCCACTTCAGGGCGCGGCCCGCCCTACCCTTGTACTTCTTGAACTGATCGGCTTGCCAGAACTGAGCCGCAGCGTCACCCGATTCGGCAAGCGCGGTCATGGCGGCTTTCTGTTTTTCCATCAGACGGGTGATACGAGCCGCTCGCGCTTGGACGATTTTCTTCTCCGCCTGCTTCAACGGCTCCTTCACGAAGACGTGCGGATTGAAAACCTTGCAGACGTGGGCCGCCAGGTGGGCGGTTTCGCCCTCGCCATAGTAGCTGCCGCTCAAGGCGGCGCATCCCGGCACATAAACCTTTGTCCTTGCCTGCAGCCAGGCGAACAGGGCCTCTTCGTTCAGGTGGTCTAGATAGCCCTCGACGACCGGGCGCATCACCCAGTGGTAGATCAGACGTTGGTCGACCACGTTGGTGCCCTCGCAGTAGGTGATCGCAAACTGGCGATCCAGCCAGGCGAGGCCTTTCTCGAGGTCGGCCGGCATACCAAGCCCGCGCAGATGCATCTTGGCGATTTGTCCGCAGGACCAGTTGTCGCCGAGCTCAGCGGCCTTCTGATACCATTTCATCGCCTCGGCATAGTCTTGCGGCGCGCCCTCTTTACCGGCGAAAAACTGATCCCCTAGGCTTCGGGCATCGGAAGACGAGCCGCCGGCGACGGCGAGCATCCGCTTTTCGCGGAGATGTCCCTGCCAGCGTCGGTTCCACTCCTCCGACGTCGCTTTGTCGGGCACGATGCCGCGGACCTTCGGATCGAGATGGGCGGACAGCCAGCTGGTCTTGTCAGACGGTTCGTAGAGCATCGAGATCGACTTAGCGATCAGCTTGTCGTGCTCATAGGCCTTGAGATGCCATTCCAGCGTCTTCGGTTCATCTTCCGGCCGGCCTTGGCCGGCCGAGATCTGCCAGGCCATCGAATTCAAGGACGGCGGATAGCCCAGTTCAGCGGCCCGTCGGGTCCACTTACGGCTGTCCTTGTTTTCTGTCCAACGGTGTTCTCGCTCCGGGCCGTAGACAAAAGCCCACTGGGAATGGGCGAAGCCGGCCTCGTCCAAGGCCGACTGCCCGCGATGGCGTTCCATGCAGAGGTTCTGGGT
>JACCEE011823908.1_pt1 | contig 15340 bp, 12 predicted proteins | sample 7449931 | NCBI WGS metagenome assembly JACCEE01 (sample SAMN15323457, study PRJNA562643) | freshwater metagenome | isolation source: river surface water | place: USA:Blue River Watershed | collected 2017-08-19 | reverse complement strand
TAGCTGACGCCGCGGAAGGTCGGCGTCAGCGCGGCGATCTCGGCCATGATCTCGGACGGATGCCCATAGTTCATCGGATAGCCGAGCGCATTGGCCAGCAGCTGCGTGACTTCCCAGTCCGCATAGCCTGCCTTCGGCGGCATCACCTTGCGCACGCGCGAGATACGCCGTTCCGCATTGGTGAACGTGCCATCCTTCTCGAGGAAGGACGAACCGGGCAGGAACACATGCGCATACTTCGCGGTCTCGTTCAGGAAGATGTCCTGCACGACCAGGCACTCCATCGCCATCAGCGCGTCGGCGACATGCTGCGTGTTCGGGTCGGACTGCACGATGTCCTCGCCCTGCACATACAGGCCGCGGAAGCTGCCGTCGAGCGAGGCCTCGAACATGTTCGGTATGCGCAGCCCCGGCTCCGCGTTCAGCGACACGCCCCAGTGCGCCTCGAATTCGGCGCGCACCGTGCTGTCGGACACATGCCGGTAGCCCGGCAGCTCGTGCGGGAACGAACCCATGTCGCACGAACCCTGCACGTTGTTCTGCCCGCGCAGCGGGTTCACGCCCACACCCAGCCGGCCGACATTGCCAGTGGCCATCGCGAGGTTCGCAATGCCCATCACCATCGTCGATCCCTGTGCATGCTCGGTCACGCCCAGGCCGTAGTAAATCGCCGCATTGCCGCCGCTCGCATACAGCCGCGCGGCGCCGCGCAGCACGTCGGCCGGCACGCCGGTCACGTCGGCCATCGCTTCCGGCGAGTTTTCCGGGCGCGACACGAAGGCCTTCCAGTCGCCGAACGACTTCAGGTCGCAACGCTCGGCAATGAAATCCTCTTTCAGCAGGCCCTCGGTGACGATCACGTGCGCCAGCGCATCGATGACGGCCACGTTGGTGCCCGGCTTCAGTTTCAGGTGATAGTCGGCGCGGTAATGCGCGCCCTGCACCATCTCGGTGGTGCGCGGGTCGACCACGATCAGCTTCGCGCCCTGCCGCAGCCGGCGCTTCATCTGCGACGCGAACACCGGATGCGCGGCGGCGGGATTGGCGCCGATGATCATGATCACGTCAGCCTGCATCACCGAATCAAAGGTCTGCGTGCCGGCCGACTCGCCGAGGGTCTGCTTCAGCCCGTAGCCGGTCGGCGAATGGCAGACGCGCGCGCAGGTATCGACGTTGTTGTTGCCGAAGGCGGCGCGCACCAGCTTCTGCACCAGATAGGTTTCTTCGTTCGTGCAGCGCGACGACGTGATGCCGCCGATGGAGTCGCGACCGAATTTCTGCTGGATGCGGCGGAACTCGCCGGCCGCATAGGCGATCGCCTCGTCCCACGACACTTCCTGCCACGGGTCGCTGATCTGCTTGCGGATCATCGGCTTGGTAATGCGGTCCTTGTGCGTCGCATAGCCCCACGCGAAGCGACCCTTCACGCACGAATGCCCGTGGTTGGCGCTGCCGTCTTTCCACGGCACCATGCGCACGACTTCACTGCCCTTCATCTCGGCCTTGAAGCCGCAGCCGACACCGCAGTACGCGCAGGTGGTGACCACGCTGTGCTCGGCCACGCCGATGCGGATCACGCTCTTCTCGGTCAGTGTCGCCGTCGGGCAGGCCTGCACGCAGGCGCCGCAGGACACGCACTCGGATTCCATGAAAGCTTCGTTCTGCCCGGCGGCGACGCGCGAGTCGAAACCGCGGCCGTCGATGGTCAGCGCAAACGTGCCCTGCGTCTCTTCGCAGGCGCGCACGCAGCGGTTGCAGACGATGCATTTCGACGGGTCGTAGGTGAAGTACGGGTTCGACTCGTCCTTCTTCAGCTCGAGATGGTTCTCGCCTTTCTTGTAGCGCACCTCGCGCAGGCCGACCAGACCGGCCACGTCCTGCAGCTCGCAGTTGCCGTTGGTGGGACCGGTCAGGCAATCCAGCGGATGGTCGGAGATGTACAGCTCCACCATGCCACGGCGGATGTCCGCCAGCTTCGGCGTCTGCGTGCGCACCTTCATGCCCGGTTCGACCGGCGTGGTGCACGAGGCCGGATAGCCCTTGCGCCCTTCGATCTCGACCAGGCAGACGCGGCAGGAGCCGAAGGCTTCGAGCGAATCGGTCGCGCACAGCTTCGGCACGTTGATGCCGGCCTCGGCGCTGGCGCGCATGACCGAGGTACCCGCGGGTACGGTGACAGCCACGCCGTCAATCTCGAGCGTGACCAGCGTGGCGGACTCCCTCGCGGGCGTACCGAAATCCTTGTCATCGATGGCGTTCATGCAAGCTCCTTGGCCTTGTCGGCGGCGACACCGAAATCCTGGGGAAAATGGTTCAGCGCGGACAGCACCGGGAACGGCGTCATGCCGCCCATGGCGCACAGCGAGCCGTTCATCATCAGGTCGCACAGGTCGCGCACCAGATGAATCTGCTGTTCGCGGTCCTCGCCGGCGATCACCTTGTCGAGCGCCTCGCGGCCGCGCGTCGAACCGATGCGGCACGGCGTGCACTTGCCGCAGGATTCGATCGCGCAGAATTCCATCGCGTAGCGCGCCTGCTTCAGCATGTCCACGCTGTCGTCGAACACCACGATGCCGCCATGACCGAGCGTGCCGCCGATCTGCAGGAAGGCTTCATAGTCGAGCGGCGTGTCGAACTGGGTCTCGGGCAGGTAGGCGCCGAGCGGACCGCCGACCTGCACCGCACGGATCGGCCGGCCCGAGCGCGTACCGCCACCGAAATCGACCAGCATCTCGCGCAGCGTGACGCCGAAGGCCTTTTCGACCAGCCCGCCGAAACGGTCGTTGCCGGCAAGCTGTATCGGCAGCGTGCCGCGCGACCGGCCCATGCCGAAATGCTTGTAGTAGTCGGCGCCGCGCGCGAAGATCACCGGCACGGTCGCCAGCGAGATCACGTTGTTGATCACGGTCGGCTTGCCGAACAGCCCGGCGATGGCCGGCAGCGGCGGCTTCGCGCGCACGATGCCGCGCCGCCCTTCGATGCTCTCAAGCAGTGCCGTCTCCTCGCCGCACACATAGGAGCCGGCGCCGACGCGCACTTCCAGATCGAAAGCCTGGCCCGAGCCGCGGATGTCGTTGCCGAGGTAGCCGTGGGTGCGCGCGACCGCGATGGCGTCGTTCAGCACCGTGATCGCGTGCGGATACTCGGAGCGCACGTAGATGTAGCCGCGGGTCGCGCCGACGCCGAGGCCGGCGATGGTCATGCCTTCGATCAGCATGAACGGGTCATCTTCCATGACCATCCGGTCGGAGAAGGTGCCGGAGTCGCCCTCATCCGCATTGCAGACGATGTACTTTTGCGCCGCGACGGCGGTGCGCACGGTGTTCCACTTGATCCCGGTCGGAAAGGCAGCGCCGCCGCGTCCGCGCAGGCCGGAATCGGTCACCTGCTGCACGATCTGCTCGGGCGTCATCTGCAGCGCCTTCTGCAGGCCGGCGTAGCCCTCGTGCGCGAGGTAGTCGTCGAGCGACAGCGGATCGGTGATGCCAACGCGCGCAAAGGTCAGCCTCTCCTGTCGCTTCAGGAAAGGCAGCTCGTCGGTCTTGCCGAGGAACAGCCGGTGCGCACCGCCCGTGGTGAAGCCTGCATCGAACAGCGAGGCCACGTCGCCTTCTTCCACCGGGCCGTATGCGAGGCGCACGCCGGCGTGGTCCACCTCGACCAGCGGCTCCAGCCAGAACATGCCGCGCGAGCCATTGCGCACCAGCCGGATCGCGATGCCGCGCCGTGCCGCCTCGGCGGTGATCGCAGCGGCGACCTCGTCGGCACCGAGCGCCAGCGCGGTCGAATCGCGCGGGACGAAAACGGTCACGCTCATGCGTCGCTCCTTGCACGCGCCAGCAGCGCATCAAATTTTTCCGGGGTGATGCGCGCATGCACGCGATCGCCGACCATCATCGACGGCCCGCAAGCACATTGTCCGAGGCAGTACACCGGCTCCAGCGTGACGCTGCCGTCGGCCGTGGTCTGGTGGAAGTCGATGCCGAGCGCGTTCTTCGCATGGTCGGCCAGCGCGTCCGCGCCGACCGACTGGCAGGCCTCGGCCCGGCACAGCTGCACGACGAGCTTGCCGGCCGGCTCCTTGCGGAAATGGTGGTAATAGCTGAGCACGCCGTGCACTTCCGCGCGCGACAGGTTAAGCCGTTCGGCCACCAGCGGGACAGACTCGGCCGGCACATAGCCATACTCCGCCTGGATCGCATGGAGTATTGGCAGCAGCGCGCCGTCAGGCGCGCCCAGCTGCGCGAGCGCTGTGTCGACACAGGCGTCGTAGGAGGCTGCGGGCATCGGTATCTCCGGTATTTTTATATGCCTGAACAAACATATTGTGCAAAGTTAAAAACCGCTTTGCATTCAATGATTTGCCGGATATTCCAATGCCGGATAGACGATGTCAATATGCTTGAATTAGCCTATTTTGAGGCAAAAAAAAGCCAGCGCCGGACAGCGCTGGCCATGACGCGGGCTGCGCGTCAGTCGTTCTTGATCACGATGCTGGGGAACTTGCTGGTCATGTCCTTCGCCTTTTCGGCGACCTTGACTGCCACCTTGCGCGCGATCTGCTTGTAGATCTGCGCGACCTGCCCGTCCGGGTCGGCGACCACGGTAGGCCGGCCGGAGTCGGCCTGCTCGCGGATGCTCATGGTCAGCGGCAGCGCGCCGAGGAAGTCGACGCCGAAGTCGCTGCACATCTTCTCGCCGCCGCCCTGCCCGAAAATCGGTTCCGCATGGCCGCAGTTGCTGCAGATGTGCATGCTCATGTTCTCGACGATGCCGAGGATGGGGATGCCAACCTTCTCAAACATCTTCAGGCCCTTGCGCGCATCCAGCAGCGCGATGTCCTGCGGCGTCGTGACGATCACGGCGCCGGTGACGGGCACCTTCTGCGACAGCGTCAGCTGCACGTCGCCGGTACCCGGCGGCATGTCGACAATCAGGTAATCAAGGTCGCGCCAGTTGGTCTGCTCGAGCAGCTGCTGCAGCACCTGCGTGACGATCGGGCCGCGCCAGACCATCGGCTGGTCCGGGTCGATCATGAAGCCGATCGACGCGACCTGCACGCCGTAGTTCTCCAGCGGCTCCATGGTCTTGCCGTCATGGCTTTCCGGCTTGCCGGACACGCCCATCATCATCGGCTGCGACGGGCCGTAGATGTCGGCGTCCAGCAGGCCGACCTTCGCCCCCTCGGCCGCCAGCGCCAGCGCGAGGTTGGCCGCGGTGGTCGACTTGCCGACGCCGCCCTTGCCGCTGGCCACGGCGATGATGTTGCGCACGTTGGTCATCAGCTTCACGCCGCGCTGTACCGCGTGGGCGACGATCTTCGAGCTGATGTTGACGCTGACGTTCGACACGCCCGGCAGACCGCGCACCGCCTCGATGACCAGCTGCCGGATCAGGCTGAACTGGCTGTTGGCCGGATAGCCGAGCTCGACGTCGAGCGACACGTTGCCGCTGTCGACCTGGATATTCTTGACGGCCCGGCCGGCGACCAGGTCCTTGCCGGTGTTGGGATCGATAATGCGCGACAACGCGTCGCGCACGGAATCTACGGTGGTGCTCATTGCCTCTCCTATGGGAAGCCGCAAGTCTAAACGAAAGCGGCCGCACCCGTGGGTGCGGCCGCCGGACCGGACGCGGCGATGCTTAGCGGAACATCGCGGCGGACTTCTGCAGCGTCACCGAGATGCCGTAGACCAGCGGGATGCCAACCGCCAGCCACGCGAACCAGGCCAGTGCCGGGCTGTGGCGGTCATCATGGCCATCACCCTTCTCGTCGACCTTCAGCGAGCGTTCGTGCGCAAGCTTTTTCTCATGCGCGAGCTCTTCGGCCGACATGAAATGCCGGTCCGCCACCGGGCGGACCATCAGGTTGGCCAGCAGCCCGACCACCAGCATCGCGGCCAGCACGTAGAAGATCGGGCCGTAGATCTGGTCGAACGGCACCTTCTGCTCAAGGCGGATGTCGTGCATGTAATTGACCACGACCGGGCCGAGGATGCCGGCAGTCGACCAGGCCGTCAGCAGGCGGCCGTGGATGGCGCCGACGAACTGCGTGCCGAACATGTCCGCCAGGTACGCCGGAATGGTCGAGAAGCCACCGCCGTACATCGACGCGATCACGCAGAAGCAGGCCACGAAAATCGGCATCGACTTCCATCCGGCGGCCATCGCCGCCAGCACATACAGCGCAATGCCGAGCACGAAGAAAATCACATAGGTGTTCTTGCGCCCAAGGTGGTCGGACGACGACGCCCAGAAGAAACGGCCACCGATGTTGAACAGCGAGATCAGGCCGACGAAACCGGCGCCGACCGCGACTGCGGCAGCCAGCAGTTCCTTGTTGGCCTTCAGGTCCGCGAAGCCGAGGTCGGACACGCCCACCAGCGCGCCGGCGAAGGTTTCCTGCAGCATCGGCGACGCCGCGCCGATGATGCCGATGCCCGCGGACACGTTCATGCACAGCACGATCCACAGCAGCCAGAATTGCGGCGTGCGGTGCGCATTGCGCAGGTGGACATGATTCGCGGCGATCATCGCCTTCGACGACGGCGGCGGCGGCTCCCAGCCTGCCGGCTTCCAGCCGGTCGGCGGCACCCGGTAGCCGAAGGCGCCGGCGAACATGAACATTGCATAGACTGCCGCCAGCGTGATGAAGGTCTGCCAGACGCCCGGATCGCCCGGCGTCGCAAATTTCGCCATCAACAGCGTGGCCAGCGGCGAACCGATCATTGCACCGCCGCCGAAGCCCATGATGGCCATGCCGGTCGCCATGCCGCGACGGTCGGGAAACCACTTGATCAGCGTCGATACCGGCGAGATGTACCCCAGTCCGAGGCCGATGCCGCCGACCACGCCTGAGCCCAGCCACATCATCCACAGCTGGTGCTGGTGAACGCCGAGCGCAGAGAACAGCAGGCCGCCGCACCAGCACAGCGCCGACACGAAACCCGCCTTGCGCGGGCCGGCGCGTTCAAGCCAGCCGCCCCAAATCGCGGCGGCGCAGCCGAGCACGACGAAAAACAGCGTGTACATCCAGCCGAGGTCGAACTGGGTCCAGTTGCAGTCGGTCGCGAACAATGCGCGGCCGGTGCCGGCCAGCTTGTCGGCAAAGGTGGTCGCGCCGGCCGCGCAGGACGGCAGCGGCGTGCCATCGGGGCCAAGCAGCGCATTGCCCAGCGGCTTCCAGAAAACCGAAAAGCCATAAGCCATGCCAATGCAGAGGTGGATTGCAAGCGCTGCCGGCGGAACCAGCCAGCGATTGAAGCCTTCTCCGGCGATGGTGTGCTCTTTGTCCAGCAGGCCTGCTAATGCCATATCCCCCTCCAGATCGGCCGCGGACAGGCGCGGCCTCGTTTATTGGTATGCATTTCCGGACGACGCGCAAAGCGTCGCCAAGATTACACCCGGCATTCTACGTTGCAATATGCTACTGTAGACATAATGTTCAAAGTTCGGATCAATCCTCATTGGGAAATCAGCCGCGGCGACGGCCAGCCTCTGGATACGTCGGTACTATTGTCGTTGCTGCGCGCGATCGATGACACCGGCTCGATCGCTCGCGCGGCGCAGCAGGTCGGGCTGTCCTATCGGTACGCATGGGGCTTGCTGCGCGAGTCCGAAGAGACTTTCGGCTGCAGCCTGATGCAGACGGGCCGCGGGCGCGGCACGCGCCTGTCGCCGCTGGCCGAAAAGCTGATCTGGGCCGACCGGCGCGTTGCGGCACGGCTGTCGCCGACGCTGGACAGCCTGGCATCCGAACTCGAAACCGAGCTCGGCAAGACGCTCGGCGCCAATCCCGCGAAGATCCGTCTTGACGCCAGCCACGGCTTTGCGGTCGCAGCCTTCCTGAAACAGGCGGAAGACGCCGGCCTCGCCATCGACCTGCGCTACCGTAACAGCACCGATGCGGTGGCCGCGCTGTCGCGCGGCGAATCCGACCTGGCCGGCTTCCATGTGCCGATCGGCGAATTCGAGACGCCGTCGGTCGAACGCTACGGCAAATGGCTGGCCCCGAAAGACTACCGGCTGATCCATCTCGCGGAACGCACGCAGGGCCTGTTCGTCAATCCCGGCAACCCTTTCGGCATCCGCGGGCTCGACGACCTGCGCCGGCATGAAGTGCGCTTCGTCAACCGGCAGGCCGGCTCCGGCACGCGCATGCTGCTCGAATTGATGCTGGCCAAGCACGGCATCGCGCCGTCGATGGTGAACGGCTACGAGAACACCGAATTCACGCACTCGGCGGTGGCGGCATTCATCGCCAGCGGCATGGCCGACGTCGGCTTCGGCGTGCAGACCGCGGCCGAGCGCTTCAAGCTTGATTTCATCCCGCTGCTGCGCGAACGCTATTTCTTTGCAGTCGGCGCCGACGCGGTCGAACAACCGAAAATGCGCAAGGTGATCGACGTGGTGCGCTCTGCCTTCTTCCGCGAATCGGTGCAGCAGCTGGCCGGTTACGACGCCACCGACACCGGCGAGATACTGACGCTGCAGCAGGCGTTCCACTCCGCGCCGCGCCGTCAGACCGCCTGAAGCACGCCGATGGAGATCCGCAGGGAACAGATCACCGGCCTGGTACTGGCCGGCGGGCGCGGCACCCGCATGGGCGGCGTCGACAAGGGGCTGCAGAAATTCCGCGGTGAGCCAATGGCCCTGCTGGCAGCGCGCCGGCTGCAACCGCAGGTTGGCGCGCTGCTGATCAACGCCAACCGCCACGCGGACGAATACGCGAAACTCGGCGCGCCCGTCTGCGTCGACGCTATCGAAGGATATGCCGGGCCGCTGGCCGGCATGCATGCGGGACTCGCTGCCTGCGGCACCGACTATCTGGCGACGGTGCCCTGCGATTCGCCGCTGCTGCCGGCGGACCTCGTGAACCGGCTCGCCGGCGCGCTTGCGCAGCAAGGCGCCGATGCGGCCGTCGCGCTGGCCGGCCCCGCCGGGCAAGCGCACCGGCATCCGGTGTTCCTGCTGCTGAAACGAAGCCTGCTGCCGCAGCTGACGGCCTACCTCGAAGGCGGCGGACGCAAGGTCGGCGAATGGCTGGCGTCGCTGGCCTGTGCCGAAGCACGGTTTGACGACGAACAGGCGTTCGCGAACGTCAATACGCTGGCCGAGCTTGACGCACTGGCGGCCGCGGCTCCCCGGCAGCGCGAAGGCCAGCCGCCGGACGAGGCACGCTGAGCCCGCCGGACCGTCATTTCTGGCCGCCGTCCCTTGGCTTGAAGTGTTTGTCGCTGATGCGGAATTTCCCGCGCCGGTCGCCCATCAGCTGGCGCAGCTCCGAGATCGACAGCGCACTTACCTCATGCATGCGGATCAGCAGCGATGCGGTGACGGGCAGGCGACGATGGCGGATTTTGCTGATCACCGGCGGCGACACCTCAAGCGCGCGCGACAAAGCCGCGTCGTTCTTCAGGTTCAGCCTGCCGATCAGCGAAGCCAGCAACTGGTCGGGATCGTAGCGCTGCATCGACTGCATCTTCACTTGTTCCATGGCGTCCTCATGCGAGTGATAAAAATCCACTCGCATTCTGACGACATGCATTTCCGGTCTCTTGAGGCGACACAACGCCCTGCCGGCCGCGATGCACGCCGACACGCTTCGCTGCGTCAGCGCAAATTGCCGGCGATAGGCAGCGCCGTCTTGTACTTCACCTGCTTCAAAGCGAAGCTGGACTTGATGTTCTTGATGCCGGGGATGCGGGTCAGGTTCTCGAGGATGAAGCGCTCCAGCGCCTGGATGTCGGGCACGACGATGCGCAGCAGGTAGTCCTCGTCACCGGTCATCAGGTAAACCTCCATCACCTCGTCGAAGTGGCTCACTGCCTTCTCGAAACGCTCAAGCGCGCCGGCCTCCTGCTTTTCCAGCGAGACGCGCACGAACACGTTCACCTTCAGCCCGAGCGCATGCGGGTCGACCAGCGCAACATAGCGCGAGATCACCCCGTCGCTTTCCAGCCGCTTCACCCGCGACAGCGTCGGCGACGGCGACAGGCTGACCCTTGCCGCCAGCTCGACGTTCGTCAGGCTGGCGTCCTGCTGCAACTGCTTGAGGATGCGGAGATCCGTCGAATCGAGGTTTTCCATGGCAGGATTTCACCGAAGTTTAGATGCGCGATATTTTATGCCGTTCGACATCGGGAAACTAGATTTTTCGGCAGCACCTGCGGGCGGGCTTCGGTTACCTTTACGCCATCAGCAATAGAAGCCCGACAGGCCTGTTCCGCAATGAGGCGGCAGGATCCGCAAAGGGCCGAGAAGACCGGAGCCACGCATGGACATGATTACCCCTGAACACCTGATTCGCCAGCTCGACATCGACGAGATGGAGACGGCCGAATGGATCGACGCGCTGAAATCGGTGCTCGCCACTTCGGGCCCGGAGCGTGCGCGCTTCCTGCTGTCGCAGCTGGCGGCGACCGCCCGCGACGCCGGCCTGAACTGGCGCGACGCGCGCATCACGCCTTACGTCAACACCATCCGCCCGCAGGACGAACCGGCCTATCCGGGCGGCTCGGATGCCGTCGCGATTGAAGAGCGCCTGGCCGGCATCATGCGCTGGAATGCGCTGGCGATGGTGGTGCGCGCGAACCGCGCGTACGGCGAGCTCGGCGGCCATATTGCCAGCTATGCGTCGGCGGCCGATCTGTTCGAAGTCGGCTTCAACCATTTCTTCCGCGCACGCAGCGGCGATTTCGGCGGCGACCTGGTGTACTTCCAGCCGCACTCGGCGCCGGGCATCTATGCACGCGCCTTCCTCGAAGGCCGCCTGAGCGAAGACAACCTCGCACACTACCGGCAGGAGATCAGCGCGCGCAGCGCCGGCATCCAGGGCCTGTCGTCCTACCCTCACCCGTGGCTGATGCCGGATTTCTGGCAATTCCCGACCGGCTCAATGGGCATCGGCCCGATCAGCGCCGTGTACCAGGCGCGCTTCATGCGTTATCTCGAGCATCGCGGCATGCTGGAAGCGCAGCCGCGCAAGGTGTGGGGCGTGTTCGGCGACGGCGAGATGGACGAGCCGGAATCGCTGGCAGCGCTGTCGCTGGCCTCGCGCGAAAAGCTCGACAACCTCGTGTTCGTCATCAACTGCAACCTGCAGCGTCTTGACGGCCCGGTGCGCGGCAACGGCCACATTGTCGACGAACTCGAGACCCTGTTCGGCGGCGCCGGCTGGAATGTGATCAAGCTGCTGTGGGGCTCGGACTGGGACCCGCTGTTCGCACGCGACACCCACGGCGAGCTGGTGGATGCACTGAACCGCACCGTCGACGGCCAGCTGCAGACTTTCGCTGCCAACGACGGCCCGTTCAACCGCGAACATTTCTTCGGCCAGTCGCCGGGGCTGAAGGCCATCGGCTCGATGCTGACCGATGACGAGATCGACCGTCTCAAGCGCGGTGGCCACGACCTGCGCAAGATCTTCGCCGCCTACCATGCAGCGACCAACCATCGCGGCCAGCCGACCGTGATCCTCGCGCAGACCAAGAAGGGCTTCGGCATGGGCACCGCCGGCCAGGGCAAGATGACCACGCACCAGCAGAAGAAGCTGGAGCAGTCGGACCTGATCGAATTCCGCGACCGCTTCAAGCTGCCGCTGACGGATGCGCAGGTCGAGAACCTGGAGTTCTTCAAGCCGGCTGACGACAGCGAAGAGATGAAGCACCTGCAGGCGCGCCGCTCGGCGCTCGGCGGCCACATGCCGCAGCGCGCGCATGACGGCGCGACCCTGCCGGTGCCGGCACTCGAGTCCTACGCTACCTTCGCGCTGGACGCCGGCATGAAGGAAATGTCGACCACGATGGCGCTGGTGCGCATGATGGGCTCGCTGCTGAAGGACGCCGGCCTCGGCAAGCACGTGGTGCCGATCGTCGCTGACGAAGCGCGCACCTTCGGCATGGCCAACCTGTTCCGTCAGGTGGGCATCTATTCGGCACAGGGCCAGCTGTACCAGCCGGAAGACATCGGCTCGATCCTGTACTACCGCGAAGCGAAGGACGGCCAGATCCTCGAGGAAGGCATCACCGAGGCCGGCGCGATCTCGTCGTGGACCGCAGCCGCCACCAGCTACTCGGTGCACGGCCTGCCGATGCTGCCCTTCTACATCTACTACTCGATGTTCGGGTTCCAGCGTATCGGCGACCTGATCTGGGCGGCGGCGGACCAGCGTTCGCGCGGCTTCCTGATCGGCGCGACCTCGGGCCGCACGACGCTCGGCGGCGAAGGCCTGCAGCACCAGGACGGCACCAGCCACCTGGTATCGGCGACGATCCCGAATTGCAAGTCCTACGACCCCGCCTATGCGTATGAGCTCGCGGTGATCGTCGACGACGGCATGCAGCGTATGCTGCAGCAGAACGAGGACGTGTTCTATTACGTCACCGTCACCAACGAGAACGAAGCGCAGCCGAGCATGCCCGCCGGTGCGCGCGACGGCATCCTGCGCGGCATGCATTGCGTGCAGCCGCGTGAAGGTGCGGACATTCGCCTGCTCGGCGCCGGCCCGCTGCTGAAAGAAGCGATGGCTGCGGCCAGCCTGCTCGAGACCAGCTTCGGCGTGAAGGCCGAGGTCTGGAGCGTGACCAGCTTCTCCGAGCTGGCGCGTGACGGCATGGCCAGCGAGCGCGCGCAGCGCCTGCAGCAGGAACACGCCCAGCCGTGGATCACGGAAAAGCTGCAAGGCTCGAATGCACCAGTGATTGCGGTATCGGATTATGTTCGTGCCGTGCCGGAATGCGTGCGCGCCTATGTGCCGGCGCCGTTCGTGACCCTGGGCACCGACGGCTTCGGCCGCAGCGACACGCGTGCGGCGCTGCGTGACTTCTTCGAGGTTGATGCGAAGTGGATCACCTATACCGCGCTGGCCGAGCTGTATGCGGGCAAGAAGAGCGCGGACGAGATGCGCGAAATTGCGAGCAAGCTGGGCGTCGATCTCGGGAAGGCGATGTCGACGCAGCTGTAACAGCGACGACCACTCCACGGAAAAAAACAAGGGCGCCCGGGGCGCCCTTGTTTTTTATTGAAAACTTCGCCGTCCGGCATTCACACGGAAGGCGACAATGAGGTGATATCTCGCGCAACAGCACCGAGGCTGCCATCTGACAGCAGATTGACAACAGTCTCTGTACCGACGATTTCGACAGTGCCGGACAGGCCATACTGGTAAGCGAGGTCGCCGCCAAACGCCGCGGTATCGGATCCGCCAAGCTGGCAACTGCCGATCGTGTTGGCGAGAGTCCACGCAGTGACCGCAGGATCGGCTGCACGCGCCGCATCGAATGCGGTTACCAGCGCAGCGAAGTCAAAGCGTTCCACCCGCTGATCCTTTATTGGATCACTGCCGCCTTGCCCATCGTCGTGCCAGGCCTCGGCGAGTTTCGCTATTCGTGCAGCTTCGCCAGCTTCAAGTATGCCCTGCCCATACTTCGCCTAGGGCTCAGCTTCGCCAGTTCTCAAATTATCGACTGCCTCCTGCATGGATGAGGCGACATATACAAACATTTGCCGCTCTGACGCGCTGCCCGAACCCTCAGCAAGGCTTGCCAGGCCTCGGGAATAATCTGAAGCAAGGTCAGCCATTTGCCGCCCGAATTTTTCGTATTGAGCTGCACTGACACTTTCCATTTTTGACAGCAGATATTCTGCATTTTCAATCGCCATTGATACGGCAGTCCATGAAGCAGTCAAGTTTTCATTTACGGACTTTAAAACAGCCTCCAATGCCTCTACCGGATCAACATTGCTCACTCAAACCCCTGCTAGAAAATAATCCAAGAACAGAAATAATAAAAAAACTTAACGAGCAAAAAGATATTATGAATAGCCCACTACACCAGTACGCCAAACAAAACCTGCTTGTCGGAATTTGACGGAGCAGCGTGGCACGCCGCCCGCTTAAATGCGACCAATCGTTATCAAAAAAAATCACATAAACAGAAACAAAAGCAAGAGCGCTGCCAATCCATAAGCAACGAAATTTTCCTTTACTACAGACATATTTAATTGCGCGCCGCATCAACTCCCTTGAAAGACTTGCGATAAGCCCCAGACCATAACCAAACGCCACCGCGACCAGATGGGTCATAGCCAAGGCGGCTGGAAAATCGCTGACTTTTCTTAAACCTTTTACTTGTCCAAGCCAATCGCCGATTCTGTAGAGCATCGGATCGGCACTATCTACATTCGCCGGAAATAAAAATGCCGAAGCAACGATGCAAATCAAGGCAGAGCAAAACAAAAATTTAATATTTTCAAGACTCATGATTTGCTCCTGAACTTCAATGCATGGAATTATTTTCACTTCCCACAGCCACAAATACAGCACCCCTAAAACAAGGTGAATTTTCGGGAAAATATTTACCCCGGATTTCAGATAAATTTTCACAAGACCGGAATAAATCGCCGCCACACAGCTGCGCCCCAATTCTTGAACCACAAGAGACAGGACGTCCATCGCAATGGACACGTGAAGTAGACGAGATGGGTTAGAGAGCGATGTAATCCAACAGCGTCGTCGCGTTTGCGCATCGCCAAACGTGATTTATCCGATTCCTCTCGGAAAAAAATTTTTTGGCGCAAGCGATGAAGGCAAGGTGCAAGCCCGAATGACAGTCGCGGCAAATCCCGAGCTGCAAGTGCTCAGGAATCCTTACTGTTCAGGCTTTCGAAGCATGGCGGTTGACACCACCGGCAAGCAGCAGCAAACCCGGAAGGTGCGCGGCATCGCCTGTTACGCGCGAGACAAGCCGGCGCCGCACACCGCACGCCGCACGCCGCAGGTATGGAATCAATAAGCGTGAATTTTCAGCGGCGAAGCCAGGCAACCCGAACGGACTCGTTCCGCAAGCCGCGAGAGGAGACGAACCGGGCGACTACCCGGTTCGGAATGTTTCAAGAGAATTGCCGCTGCAGAACGCAGCAGCGAAAAGAATCAGCGCAGCCGCGAAGCCGCCTGCAACAGCCGCTCGGCCTTCACCATCACCGGCTTGTCGACCATCTTGCCATCGACCGCAACCGCTGCACCGTTGGCCACCTTCGCCGCATCCAGCACCCGGATCGCCCATTGCACCTGCTCCGGAGTCGGCAGGTAGGCGTCATGCACCACTGCCAGCTGCTTCGGATGGATGCACAGCTTGCCGCCAAAACCGAAACGGCGGCCGCGCAGCGTCTCGTCGCGCAGGATGTCGGCATCCTCGATCGCGGTCGTCACGCCGTCGACCGGCGGTGCAATACCGCCGAGTCGCGACGCCAGCACCAGCTGCGAGCGGAAGTAATCGAGTTCACGATCCTCACCTTCAATGCCGAGATCCACACTGAAATCAATGCTGCCAAACATCAG
>JACCEE010327502.1_pt1 | contig 15340 bp, 7 predicted proteins | sample 7449931 | NCBI WGS metagenome assembly JACCEE01 (sample SAMN15323457, study PRJNA562643) | freshwater metagenome | isolation source: river surface water | place: USA:Blue River Watershed | collected 2017-08-19 | reverse complement strand
ATCAGATAAATATATAGCATCAAGATCAAAATTGCTGCTATTTACCAAAATGGCAACATCGTTTGTTGCTGTTTTATTGATCACGAAGCAAAATCCCGCCCGAAGGGTCTTCCTAACGACCATATTCATGTTGTGCGCGTAGCGCATCAACATGGAATTGGATTGTTAGGCACGGTCAGTCCATGTCGGCAGTCGTTTGTATTGTCAGATTGAATTATGATGATTTTCATATTTATTGTGTTTCATCATTCTCGCTAACCGCGCAATGCGGTTGAGCAGCGTGTTAGGCAGCCCAGATTATATGGAATTTCAACAAAACACAATCTCATTATTTCATGATGAATCATGTTGTCCTTTTGTTTTCCTGGCTCTTTTGGGGGGCAGCTTCTTGTTCTTGTCATTCTGTCGTTACGGCTGGCCATTTGTTGTTTGTGAGGTTGGTTATTGTTTTTTTGTGGGGGCTGCTATTTTGGCATAGATTCAAAATAGCTTCTACCCGTGCCAGATGTTTTTGATTCGTTCGCAAAAACTTCCTTCTAGTTTCTAGACCAAAAGTCTTTGCTTTCAAAGGCGAATATATTCTTGAAGCACAGCTCGAATAACGATCCCCATTGAGTCCATTGTTGAACACCGCAAACTGCCCGAAGATTCAAGATGTATCCAGACTCTTCAAAGGCGTAGTAGTGGATTCTTCCTATGTAACGCTCCTTGGCTTTCATATGCTGAATGCGAGCTTCAAATCCGAAATTCGGCAATGGAATCAATGGATCAGTAAATCTTTCATCAATCATTATGGAATCATTTTCTTCCGATTGCTGTTGATAAAGTGCAAATTTTTCCCGAACCTTTGCTGGGCCTCCAGGAATCACATCAATGATTCCGCGAACTTGAGGCCCACCATTTTTCCAGTCTTCATCGCGTTTATGTCGAACTACCCATTCATTCATTTCTGGAGGATAGATCATAATCCATGTTTCAGGCAAGGCAAGAGCGATATTTATTTTGGGGCTTGCAAACCATAACCAATCCTCACATGGAGGTTTGTGATACATAAGCAACTGCTTTACAACAGCTTCCATAATTCCTCTCTTACAAAACTCAGCTTATGATCTTTCACCATGAACAAGGCCCAGATCCCAAGATCGCTGTTTTGTAAGTCACACTAAGGTGACTGCAATCCCCTCTCTTTAACACGTCAATCCTCATATTTACGCTGTCATTCGGGAAATAGGTGAAAATAAAGTGGTATTTCTCCCATGGCTTACGAGGAGGAAGCCGCGATAAAACAGCTATTTTCTTCAACCGTGCAGGTGGATCAGGAATGTATGGACCGGTGTAATATACTGTACCATCTGGCGCTGTGCTATCATACTTTGAATCCCATTCTGCAGCACCTCCAAACGATTGAATCGCAGTATCGGGAATTGGTGCCGAAACACCTACGTTCACAGCGTGTCCATGAAACGATCCAGCCATGAAGTTATGGCTCCCAAAATAAAACTCCCCAGCGTAAGAGCGCTGTAAGGTGTCCACAACCGTGATGTCGTAGACAGCAAAATGCTCGTTATAGCCTAGTCTAGTGCGAAAGAGATATAGCCCCCATAGCAGCAGCAGCACTGGCAGTAGAAGCAGACGAGCTTTGTTGGGGGACATTCGGTGTTCCTTCGTAGAATACGTCGCGTGCAAATGGGATTGTCACCTTGGCTACGTATGTGTTTGGGTCGTAATTCGTGAGTGAATCATGGACATATTGTTTGATATTGTCCCGATAGTACGAGCCATCTTTGCTAGAAAGCGTGGTTCTTGCAGTATCATCTTTTCGAGCGAGCCATAACTTCGCCAAAGGTGATGGGATTTTCAAATCATTCAGTGTTTGCTTAATCTTATCTAGATCTTGGAGTGCGATATTTTCAGTCGATTTTAGATTGAAAATAGTCCAACCACTATCAGGAGATTCATCATTAAACTTGGCCCCAAAGAATTTTGCGAATTCCACCTCCTCATGTGGCTTCCCTGCATCAACATGAATTTCACGCATTGGGGCGCATCCTTCGACAGCCGCATCGTACATTGCCCAACACGCGACACGCGATAAATAATTCCAACGAGTATTCTTCTCACGGATTACAACGGTTGCATCGCGATCTTTGTTTTGATGCCGCTGCGTATCCTGATGATCCTGATAGTCTTTATTATATCCACCACCTACATCGGAATGAACGCCGGGGAAAACAGTTTCACGCCAGTTCTCAGGCAATTTAGCGTAGCGATTTTCCTTTACGCTGGTCAAGGGAAACGACATGCGCCGTTCATCTTGGGCAGTGAAATGAACCAAACGCCGAATCCAAGGATACACCGCCGATAGGTTATGCGACCCCGTCAAAGGGGTTCCAGGAATCGCGATGGAACCAACCGTGTCAAACAAACCAACAAACCAAAACTGTTTGAAGGGCGGCTCCTTCATGCCAAGCATTCCCTGTGTATTCCACATGACTTGGTTGATAAACGAAAGAGCCGTAGCCGAACCACGACTGAACCCAAACACGAAAATTCGATATTGTTTGTCGGGGCATTTCTCAATCACGCCCTTCAAAAATCTGCAAGCGCGTTCTACTCGATTCTGAATTCCCCGACCAAAGACCATTCCGGTCGCTGAATCGGATTGAATCCAGTCTCCAGTAGCTACGCCTTCCAAGTACACGGCATAATTCTTCACTTCATCGTGTTGAAATAGATCGTAAAGTTTGGAAACATTCGTATCGGAATTCTTCGGCTTGTCTCGGTCACGGTTGTTATCCGTTCCATCAAAGAAAATCCCGATATTGATTACAGGCTTGCCCCACGGCAATCGATCTTTGGGAATAGGCTTGAATGGCGGCGTTGGAAGCACATTGATTTTATGCCGCAAAGGATTGTAGATGATCGAACGGCCTTGCTTTTTCGTCATGAATTATCCTTTTCGGATAGTTCGGTGTTTGTCTCATCTAAAAACCACATGACATCCACGCCACGTTTGGACCAGTTCGATCCTTCACCTTGGGAGTTTGGATCCAGACATCCCCAGATTCCATCAATTGCCATAGGGCCGAACTTGATCTTGGACGCATCGAATTCAAACTCGTCTTCGGATTCGGCAACCAGATCCAAGATGGATTGACCAATTTCTGCCCACGTTACTGGCCCCGCTATGCCGTCGGCGGTGATGTCTCTGGATTCTTGAAAATGTCGGATCGCGGCCTTTGTCTTTGGACCTTCGATGCCATCGACCTTGCCTGGATCACAGTCAAGCGAGAACCCCTCGCTGAAACCCTTGAGGCAGGCTTGTAGATCGAACACTGTGGCCAAGTCAGATGCTTGTTTCCCGAATGACTTGACATCTCCGAGAAGGAGAAGCTTTACAAGTCGGGCTCGATTCGAGGAAAGGGATACATCGGCGTCCGACTCCGAAGGAGAGCGGTGACCGAGGACAATCCATTCCCCTTTGGCACTGCTCCTGACCAATTCGCGAAAATGGCAAAGTGCCGAGATCAAAGCACCAGACGCATCGACAATTGGAACCGACCCTTTGTCCCCAAAACACTCTTCTCCGAAAGAGATACAATCCGAGTTGGTCAGATAGGAAAGCTCAACCTCGGAGCTTGGATTGGGTTTTTCGGCTTCGGGGTGTGTTGCTTCGAGCTGGTACTTGATTTTGATGCCGGTCGGCGGGCCTGAGCGCGGCGCGGGTAGATCTCCCTTGATCGTCAAGACCTGATCGGCTTGGCTGAATTTCAGCAAGGCGTCAAATCCTGTCGGGTCTTTGTCGGTTTGGTCCTTTCCATCCAGCGTGAATTTCATCTTGATTTGGAAGGTGGCCCGAAGCTGGGTTGGAGAACAATTATTCACCGTCTGACATCTGCACGATGCCTCGAAGGGCTTGCCGATGGCAAGATCCGCAACCGGCGTGACGAACTTGCACTCGGAAAGGACAAGCGAGAAATTCGACTTGCCGGAATCAGCGGGCCACGGATCTTCTTCCCGAGTCCGTTTCAGGTAATCGGAAGATGTAGTGCCTTCGCGTGCAGACGTTGACTTGGGTGCAAAGATCGACATATCGACACTGCCGGGCTTGGCCGTCGATTTGTCTAGAAGACTTGAGCCGAAGCCCCCATTTTTGGCGCGGAGATCCGACATGATTATCGTGCCACCCATCGACGAGTGACGGGCACTTCACCAGGGGCACGAAAGACGATCAAGGTCACGCCGTGTGGAAGTCGGTCGGTGGCAACAGCGAAGGACTTTCCAAACGATGGCGAACCGATCAAGCGACCATCAAGCGACAGAATCTGCCATTCTCCTTCGCGGTCGGATGAACCAGACAATAGCCCGTTCTTGAGCCCCAGATCAAAGCTCAATTGATGAAATGAAGTCAAGGAGGAAGTCGGGATCGTCACGTCTTTTAGAAGAGTGGCAATGACCCCAGACATGATGCTATCGATGGCACTAATGGAAACCTCTTTCCACCGAGTCCCGCGTACTGTGACCCTTCCAGATAGACATTTTCTGTCTGGGCAATCCAAAAATCCTGAACCACTTTCACCAAACCAGCCAGTGACAAGAGGGCTCCAAATCTCCTTGAAGTCGACGGGATCCCAGTACTTAATCTCTACTGGTGTGTAGGAATGGGATAAGGAATCTCTTCGACTTACGGTATCACAATCTCCACTACAAGGATCTTTTCCCGGATAACCAAGCATATGGTAGTTCCGGTTCTCATCTCCAGGTTTGAGCGGCCCCACAGCGGCCCATCCCAGTTCCTTGCCAACATCACGTTCAAGCTCCATCACGGCCCAATCATCGTCGCCGTTGTATTTGTAACCGTGTTCGTTGGCGTATTCGAAGACCGTACGTGAAACCCACGACTTGAGCACACGTACGGGCTTCAAATACCCATCGGGTGAAGTCGAATCTGGGAGGTCGTGCCCACGATCATAGCCGGGACGCACATACAACGAATCGTAAACCCAGCCTCCTTCGATGGGTTCGGAGGCGCGGCTATTGACACAATGAGCGGCGGTTAGCGCGTAGTTTGGACCAATCAAAATACCGGAACACACTTGCCCAAAAGATCCTCCGACATTTTGGTGATCGAGCCGTAAGGCAATGCGTCCTGGCCACCCCGGAGGAGTATTGGTCTGTTGAAGAACACTCCGATTTCGAACCGTGGGAGGATCCCAAATTACGGGTGGCGTTGGCAGGCCATCAATTCCAGGTCGTGTCCCGATATACGAACCTGCGGTGCTATCAAAGAGCTTGCTGTGGACTTGGATTAAGGTCGAGGTATGGTTGATATGGTCGCGTACCACCACTGGCCAAAGCGTATCGCTTGACCATCCCGCTTGGGACATCCCACTAACCAAGATCAAATACCACTGCAAGCACCTGGACATTTTCCGCCTCCACAAGCCCCCAAAACAACGGCCAAAGAGTCGGCCCTCTCCCGTTAACGGAAGAAGGCCGGAGGGTTCAGACCCGCTTGGCTTGGATCATTGCAACCACCAGTTCAAGCGAACCGAACGAGCGGTTGAGGCTTGTACCTTGAGGTACAGATTTTTGCCACGGCCAGGATCAGCAAAGGGAACCGTTTGCGAGTATCCAGTAAGGCTGGTCGCCGTGCCTGTAGGCAAAGATTGGACGGAGAGCCCCGAGAGAGCTACACCGTTGTCGCTGTTTGCCTGGAACTGGATCTTAGACCAACCCCATTCCCGCACGACAAGCGAATCTTTGACCACAAAGCAGTTGGTGCCAACCGTCAAAGCGACAGTTTGATTCGAGCTTGCCGCCCCAAGACTGCGGCTATTGCCAGCCGTGCATGCACCGGAAGCCGACTGCACCACGAGGGTTTGCGTTACAACCGTTTGGTTGCCGCCAACACCATCGGAAACAGAATCGGCAACGGCATATGTTCCGGCGCTTGGGAAGGTGTATGAAAGGCTTGGACTGTTGGTCCCTACCACTACTCCGTTGACGGTCCACTTGTTTGTCATACGATCGCCGTCGGGATCAATTTCATTGGCGACAAAATTTGCCGCTACGCCTGACACAACCAAATCAGGAGAGGAAAGAGTTACAACAGGAGCTGCATTGATTCTGATTCCTGGAGGATCGAGATCAGGGTTTCCGACTAACAGCCTTCCGAGTGAATCATAGATGTTGATGAAGCTGTTTGGCCCCCAAGTGGTTTTCATGCCATTGAACGAGTAATCGTTGGAGGCTTCCCAAGGTCCGGACCAATCAGATTTGACGATGTAGCCACCTTCACCGCCATTTTGACCATTGCTGCTGGATTGACCGGGCTGCAAGGTCTGTCCGGCGAAATCGAACTGCACGTAGTTCAAGCCGGGACGATTTGCGACAGAACCTGTCGTGACCTTGGAGTTGCCCGCCAAGTAGGTTGGTGAGAAAGTCGGGATGCCACCTGGAGCCTCCGACAAGCTAAAGAAGTAACGAGCGCGAAGCCCCTTCCATGGAACGGCAGTGCCATTCTTGAGAAACAGCGTGATGCGTGTTCCTGCGGAGCGATTGACTTCACCTTGGAGAGTCCAAGCCTCAAGTCCGGAAATTGTCTTCTCGGCTTTGGCACCGGGAACCCAAATGTCCTGGCTTAGAATACGCGGTGCGAAGTACGGATACTGCGGACGCAAGGCGGCGGGCAAATAGTTCTCGCCCAGAGCAAACGAAACCTTGCCTGTCTCAGGATAAACGACCTTGACGGTGAGGTCCGAAAGTCCCGGCTGAATGACTCCGGAGATCATACCGGCATAGGCCATTCCGTTCCACTTCAACGGGATATTTTGGGTCACTCCCGTCTTACGACTGACCAACACGGCGGTCACGTCCAAACCTTCGATGGGGCGTCCATCTTCGACAATGACTGTGACGGGAAGACGTCCATCGGCCTTGATGAAATCAGGATTCACCGAAACCTTGACTTTGAGCTTGGAGGTCTTTGTCGAGATCGAGGGGTAGATCGTGATCGGATGATCGTAGACTGGCGACTTGATCCGGATCTTCCAATCGCCTACCGGGAACTTGGTCAAGTCCACATCGTAGGTCTTCATGTTCCCGAGGGTACGGAAGACGATGCCGGGGTAACTGCCTTCGTCGTACTGGCGATGATTGGAATCGAAAATCCAGACCTTGGGAACATCGGTTCCCGACCAAGCGACGGCGAACTGTGCGTTGGTCATGTTGGCATCGACAAGCAAGGGATATTCGCGGTCGGCATCCTGGAACAACTGCGAAGCCGCGATCTTGTTGGTGGTGAAATTGTTGATCGCGTTGCTGATGAGATTGGCGGCTACGGCGAGCTTGGGGCCGGCTTCGCTGCTTTCGTCGAGCTTGCCATCGGAATTGTCGCCGTTGGTGAAGTAGGCGTGTCCAGGTTCGCCGTCCCAGCTTTGGCTCTTGATGGACAAGCGCTGCATGGAATCGCCATAGGCACTGGCGTGAAGGTCGTTGTCCAGCGACACGGCAAAGACGCGGTATCCGGATTGCAGGCCGATCAAGCTATTGAAGCCTGGGGTACGCTGTATGGTCTGCTCGCCATCGGAAATCAGAACAACATTGCGACGGAAAGGCTTTTCCGGATCGGCATCGAACCGGCTCTTTGCCGAGTCCAACGCGGCGACGATGTCCGTCAGATTCTTGACCCAAGGAATCGGATGGGCCGTATTGCTTTCAAAGGCGAGTTGTTTGGTTCCGGTAGGCGAATACACCGAAGTGAATTGCATCAAGGAATCCAGCGACGTTTGGGGATACTTGACGAGTTCAACGGGTGTGCTGCTGAACGTGAAGAACCCAAACTTGGAGTTGGCCGGATAGCTGACCGACCATTTGCCGGTTTGGGGGTGAGTGAGACGCCCGAAGAAGTCCACACCCGCATCCCAGCGATTGATTCCTTGGGGATTGGTACCCTTGATTGACAAAGTGGTGCTACCAGAATTGTCGAGCAGGAAGATGTTTCCGACGCCACGTCCATAGTAATCCACAATCACCGAATCAGGAATATGGCGAGCTGTCGTTTTTGTGGTAGGAGTGTAGGTGCAGTTTGTATCGCCTTCGCATTTACTGGTACGAATCGCCGTTTCTAGCGACCACATTCCACCGTTGCGCTGAACACCATTCCCACGGGTTGCGACGCTTGATATTTGCTCTGCTATAGCATAAGCAGGATTTATAGCATCACCAATATCAGCTTCCGGAGTAATCGTACTTGTTGGCAAGAACTTGTCTGAATATCCCTTCTTCAGAGAGAGATACCCGGAGAGATACGACATTGCATAACCGTTAAATGTGGTTAAGAAATCCCAACCAGGGTTTCCGCCGTATGTAGCATTATCTAAACTTACCCCATATGTACTCGGGTTTGCCAAGTAATGCGCATCAGTATATTGATCTAATGTCGTGAATACATGTCCTTCGTATTCATCCCGCATTCCAAAGAGATAGTGCCCGAACTCATGGATCAATACCGTGGATGGGTAATTCTTGAGAGTATTCCAACTCACACGGATATGCGCTCCGGCATTGGAGATCGGCAGATTCTTAGTGTCTTTGCGAACAAAGATCGGTTGCCGGTCATGTTGGAGCGGAGTGATTGAATCACTCTTGGTAGCGGTCGGAAGCCACCAACCCAGCCCCAAGTAACCACCCGTATTGGCGTCAGCACAGACACCAGCGGCATCACCAATACGGCCTAATCCTGGAGGGCAAATCGTCGAGGTAGAGTCGGCCAAGATGACAATATCGGCATCCACCATGTTTTCCAAGGGAACAACAATGATGCGGCCAAGTTGAACCGCTCCTTTGCTCGCCTCAAAAAGTTCGTTGGAAGTAGGCTTGAAGACGGAATCTACCAAGTATTTCGAGATCGGTAAGGAGGCTCCGCTCTTGTCCTTGAGCGTAATCCAAGAAGGAAGAGTGTCGTACGCCACCACCAGATCAACCAAAGCGACGCTATCCGAAGCATTCGCACCTTTGATGAATCGGAATTTGCGTTCGCTTTTGGTCGGTGAGGGAACTTTGACGGACAAGTCGGCATACGAAGCCACGTATGCCCCAAGTCCTAGCAGGATAGGAATGATTTTATTCATGCGCGGTCTATTCTTTCCAATTTAGGGGGTGAGAAGAATGGGGTAAGTGGATTTGCGGTGTCCATCTAAGACCCGCAAGTAGAGCATTCCCGACGAAGTTGGGACAGGTAAGGAAACCACTTCACTGGCATTGCCATAGAGGGAACCTACATAGCGGCCATTGGGTTGCAGAACATCAATTGTAAAGGGTTGATTGCCACCTTGGAAGGTCAACAGATGACTTGATGATTGATATTTCATCTGCAAACTTCCGAGTTTTCGACCATGAATCGATGTATTGGAAACTTGAACAATCACAACAAGCGAATCTGTTGCTGGATTTGATTGGCTACCCGCTTTTGCCTTTTTTCTGGTCGCAATGGTGAAGGCTAGGTCGGTGCTTGCCTTGTCTGGGCTAAAAACAAGGGAGGAACGATTGATTTGGATCCAAACTGGAGCGGGGTTATCGAGGAAATAGTATTCCAGTGTGTCGTCGTCTTTGTCGATTGAATCCTTGAGTTGGTAGACTGTTTTGGAATTCTTGACAGCTTCGAGATAGAGTGTATCGGTCCAGAACTGGTAAGGATTTGGAACGGCGGTAATATGAAGCATCATGGCGCTGGTGATGCTGTCTTTGGTGGCCGATTGCCAAACTCGGATACGACATTCACCCGATTTGTACGGAATAGGAACGATCAAGATGGTTCGAGAGGCACGATCCAAAATGGTCTTGGCGATATAGTCGCACCCCTGATCGAGAGGGAGTACGGGTACATTGAAACCGTAGTCTCCGCTGTAAAAGAGGCTATCGAAGGAAACTCGTACCGTATCGGAACTTTCCAAAATGGTGAGATCGGCGGGCAAAGGACGAACGACTCGCGGAGGCATGGCCGTTTTGACAACATTGATGCGGAGCCAGGCAGTAACTGAGGTCGAATCGTCTTTCAAAACATACTGGACGGAATCTTTACCCAAGTAGAAGGAATCAGGTTTGAATAGGATCTCATTTTTATTGGCACCTGAAACAATTGTCGAGCCATGTACAGATCTAGCAACAATGGTGATGGACAATGGATCTTTGTCTGGATCAACATCATTTGCCATGACTGGAATCGAAATGGGAGTCGATTCCCTTGCGGTGATGGTGTCGTCTTTCGCAATGGGCGCGTGATTCTTGTGTGCGATCTGAACTCTTAACGTATCGATTCGGTATCCGCCAGCGGTGTCGGTAACTTTGACAGACAATGAGCAAAGGCCAAACCGAAGCGGTAGTGCTTTAATACGAAGTGAACCCGAACTCACATAGGCTGTATCGAGATACGCAAACGAGGCAGAACCTATTTTCATGATGGTATAGGACAGTGGCCCGCTTTCTGGGTCTCGGAAATAGTTGGAAAACGTAAGCACCGAAGTATCGGGCTGATCTTCGCGCAAGCCAATCAATGGTAGAGATTGCTTGGCTTGGGGGAGAGAATCGACCAAAGTGATTTTGAGTGTGAAATCGAGAGTATCGTAGAAATGGTCTGTAGCCGGGATATTGCCTGAATCACGACAAATAATGCGGGTAACAGTGGTACCATTATGGTTTTTATCGCGACAAGTCAACAAGTCGCTTGCGAAGGTGCATTCGGCAAGGAGCGGATCGGGTGGCGTGAACTCACACTTGAGTTGATTACCCGTCAAGTAGTCAGAAATCCGCGTTGAAACCCATTGCTGCTGAGAAAGGCCGACTACACTGGCGGGTTGATGTAGCCAAGGGGTACTCTTCATGCGGAAGAACCACAGACTACCAGGTATTTGTTGAGTTGTAGTTGCCTCGGCAGCACCAATAGCACCCGCTATTATGTCCACCTGCCCATCATGATCAAAATCAATTGCAGATAATTTTGTCCCAATTTTCGTGTAAGGACGCATTTCTGCAGAAGCTATGATTCCATTTATTGATCCAGCAAAGAACTGCGATTTAGCAACTTGTCCACTTCCATCTAGGATATTTACAGAATAGCCACCTACTTGCTGATCACCACCAGTACTTTGCGAAAGTGCATATCCAACCGCAAGATCAGGAATTCCATCATGATTGAAATCATTACTAGCAATAGAAATTGGAAGACCAGTAGTTCCGAGGTCGATAGTTCCTGGCAAAACTGCATGGGTACTCACTTGGAAAGAAGAGTTTAGAGTGAATTCATGAATTCTTCCAACTTTTTTCCCGCCCAGCGTGTCACTTGATGCGAGAACTGCAAACCCATTTTTTCCATTAACTCTAATTTTTGCTATAGAGCTTCCAAATGATGAAGATGTATTAACTTCACCATATAGAGGATCTGAAACATCATCTAATGAGCTGGGTAAAACAGATAAACGTCTCCAACTCCAAGATGCTCCAGGTTTTACAGCAAGCAAAATTACTGCACCAACATTTGTTTTCGTGCCTGTTGACGTTGCCCAAGACGCTGTTTTCACTCCTAATGCCACAACATATTCACCTGTACTAGCAATGGTATCAATAACAGCCATTGTCGAAGCAATCTGAGGCTTTAAGAAAGGCAATCCCTTCAAGGCATCGTTTGTACTATCTATAACACTTGAGACGGTTAGAGACGGAGTTGATCCAGACTCACGACATAGAGTGATACCGTAAATACGTTTTATAACTCGAGAACTCACAATCAATTGAGAGCAATTTTGGCTTGTGGAAAACTTTGATAAGACCGCAAGTCCATCCCCAAAATTTTCGACGCCCTTCATATACGAATCAAGAAAACCTGAAAACGCAGGATTTCTTGTTGAATATGTGCTTGATGATTTCACTGATCCACTAGAACTTAAAGATAAAAGAACGAGGCTTCCTGAATCTTGGAATGACTTTCTAGAACTAGTAATGATGTCTTCAACACCATCCAAGTCAAAATCACCAACAGATTGAATATCACCGTCCCCAAATTCGGAAATTTTTGTGGCCGGGTATAATAATGTTTGCAAAAGCGGATCTGAGACGCTTGCTTGTTGCACAACAAATAAACCCGGAATATCGGCGGATGCCACACCGATGAGCAGGGATGTAGCGATGATGGCTTGTTTAATGATTCGAGTATTCATTCATACCCCTCAGATGGACCCGACGCGGACGATTCGGAATCCAATTTTGTCTGACATAGTGGTTCCAAGGACCGGATCGGCGCTTGGATTTGGAGTGAGTAAGCCTGTTACCAACGAAGAGAAGTCACCGCCTTCGGTCAGCCATCGCGTCTTGGGGCCGATGGGGGCACGCTTGTAAACCCACTCGGCGGCATTGCCTGACAGGTCAAAAAGCCCTTTGCCTGTGGGGAGCTTGCTTCCAACTATGCTCGGGCTGGTGGCATTCCAAACCGCGAACTGATCGACAATTTTCGGGTCGCTAGACGATCCCCACGGATACCCTGCTTGGCTGGCCGTGGTCGCGACCAACCACTCCGAATCGGTTGGCAATCGGTAGCCTAGCCGGGTCACAAGCACACCAGCCCGGCGGGTGGTGTCGGGGAGCAATGAATCCTTGAAGTACCCGCTGACCGGATCACGGCTGGTATACACATAGAATGTGTCTAGCCCCACCGCCTTGGACAATGCGTTGCAAAACAACATCGCGTCGTAGACAGTCACGTTCACAATAGGCATTCCAGGGCTGGCGGATGGTGCCGTATTGGTGACCTTGGCGTACAGACCAGCTGTTACCTCGAACCGTCCGAAGCGGATGTTCGGCAAAATGAAATCGGACAAAGCGACCATCGAATCGCCACGCTGCGCCGAAGCGATGTCGGACAAGTAAGACTTGCGGGGATCGGGTCGAAAGACTTTGACCGTATCTGTCGTGATGGAGCCGAGTTTGTCCGATACCCACACAGGAACGCGATTGGTGTCACCTGCGACCAAGTAGACCGTCGCTGAAACCAATCCTTCGGCAAGTGCCGCCGTTTTTCCCTGCACTAAGACTTGATCGAGGTTGTTGTCAGAAATTGACCATGCGACAGAGAACAACGACTGCGAGTCGGGCACGATTACGACACCGTCGGCAAGTCCCTTGCGCTGGACCAATGGTGGAATCGAAGCGGCCCGAAACACCTGCACCGAATCGGTGGAAACATGCTTGAGCTTGTCGACCACTCTGATTCTGACGCTGTTCACTTTGCCCAAAGTGAGAGGCAAAACCCGTTCGGCAATGCGTTGATCGTCAAGCAATAGCGGCACATTGTCGATGAGAACCGAATCGATGTTGACTCCATCGACCTTCCAGCGGAAGGAATAAGTGGACATGGTATCGACTACCGAGTCCTTGCCACTGGCCGGAGAAAGTCGTCCAATGATGGGAAATACAGCCTTACGCCGGTAGACTCGGATGGTATCGATAGACGTGTTGTTGGAGGAGTCGGAAGCCTGGATGACAACCATGGCTTCGGTCCCCTCGATGAGACGAACATTTTTCTCGACTGCCCCATCCACAGGCGTCACGGTTTGCCCGTCCAGCTGGACAGTCTTCAAGTTGATGTCGTTCACACCTATACGAAAGCGGTAGATGGTGACCGTATCCAAAACTGTGTCGCGCCGAACGACCGGAAGGATCGGCGTGATGGTCGGCGGTATGATGTCGATGGCCACGCCGCCGGGCTGGTAGACGTAGAAGGGAAACCGTGCTGTCAGAATTTGGTTCTTACGATCCTTGTATGAAATCTCCAGGGTGTAGGCCCCATTGGGGGCATGATCGGTCTTGATCGAAAGACGCCCGTTGAGATCCCACGTCTTCTGCGGCACGCTCGGGAAGTCTGTCGCGTTGATCGCGAACTTCTGCGTGACGTCTGTTCCGGTGGTCTTGGACAGAATTTGAATGGACTGCCCCGTGATTCCGGAGTCGTCGGCAAAGATGCCCATCACCTTCACACCATCGGTTCCTCGTACGATGGCCGTGGTATCGACCACGTCGGTGAAGGTGATGGGGCGAACCTGCGTAGGTGGCTTGTCGTCAAACGGGTAGAGCGTATCGTACTGCCCCTGCCTGATGAATCCATTACCAAGCCAGCGTCGGAAATTGTCTTTGACTTGATCGGCGGTCCAGGTCATGTTGGCCCAAGTCTGGGACAGCTTGCCGACGGAATCCTTGGTGTTGACCACCCGCAACAAGATCAGGCTATCGACCACCTTTGTGTCGATGCCAGTCGGGCAGTTTCCGGGGTAGCCCGCGAAGCGGGCTTCCCCGGAAAAGAGAACGTCGGCGTAAAGTGAGAGAGCCGCCGTGTGACTCCATGGATACTTGACTGGCGTGGCTTTGCACAACGTGTCCAAGCGTCCCAATAGGCGTGTCGCGATGGAATCTGTGGTCTTCGAGATGAGTTCCACTGCGGAGACATTCGGCCCAGCCCAGATCGCGACGTTGTAGGTCACAATGGAAAGGGTCTTCCAAACCATCGCGAGGGTGTCTTTGTCTACTGCCTGCGAAGGCTGGATGGGGATGCTGTAGCTTGACTGCTCCGGGTTTGCTGCCAATACACCCGAAGTGCTATGGAAGGTCCAGTAGATGGAATCGGGTCCGAGGTAGGTGGACTGGCGGGTGAACTGGGCCGTGAAGCTGGTGTCTTCGTTGGAGGAAGCAGACTGGCAACCCCAAACGGCTAGAAGAGCGCAGGTTACCCATAAGAAACGAATGATCCGCGACCGACTCCACAGGGAGCAGCCACGGGTGCGAGGCGGGAACTTCATGATGGAGGAGAAAAGTAGTCATGGATTCGTCAAGTTGGGAGGCTGGAGGGGAGTTGAAGGACATCTTGAGGGCGATTATGTGAAGGCCATAGGCTCGAATGACTCAGGCACTCTCTTGTTTGTTGGCGACACATAATCGAGTGCCTTTGGCGCATTCCGGAATGACTCCGCAGCATTCGCGTTTGTCTGGATGCCATTCTCGAATGCGCGCGAGACATAAGAGTTTGTTACTGGCACATTCTGAGATGCGCCGATCACACTCAGGTTTGCCATTTCTGCAGAATCGTTTGACTGTGAGACATAACGGGATGTCTTCGACGCATCTGCGAGTGTTCGCGCATCAAAAGATAATGGCCGCGAGTCTTGAGAAATTGGCATCGGATCAAAATTGTCTGATTTGGCGATCAAAACGATTGCGATGGAGTCAAAATGGGATGATGAAGAATCATAAGTTTGTGGTCCGCCTATTCTTGCGTTTGGGTGGCGGGCGGGGGCTT
>JACCEE010962444.1_pt1 | contig 15352 bp, 14 predicted proteins | sample 7449931 | NCBI WGS metagenome assembly JACCEE01 (sample SAMN15323457, study PRJNA562643) | freshwater metagenome | isolation source: river surface water | place: USA:Blue River Watershed | collected 2017-08-19 | reverse complement strand
TATAATGATTCAAGGAAAGAGAACTGATCAATAGCGGCGATGAAAGTTACAATCATAACAAGTAAAATTTGAATAAAGCTAAAAGTCATATTGTTTCATCTCCTTTATTTTTTAAATAATTTTTGAACATCTTCTGTACCTTCACTCGGTACTTTTCGAATCTCAAGTTCTACCCCAAGTTCGACTAATCTTTGAAAAGCCGCAACATCTTTGTCATCTACAGCCACAACCGTCGCAACTTGACGCTTGCCTTCAGCCATGTGCATGTTACCGATGTTAACTTTTGTAATAGGAACTCCCCCCTCTACCAAAGTCAAGACATCACTTGGATTATCACACATGATGATAATCTTCTGCTCAGGGCTTGCCTTATGAATGACGTTGATCGTCTTCTCTAAGGTAAAATAGCGAGTTTGGCAAAAACTCGGTGCTGCCATATCCATGAGACCTTGTCTAAAGGTATCATTCGCAACTTTATCATTAGCCACAAGAATAAGATTTCCTTTAACACTTGAAGCCCATTGTGTTGCCACTTGCCCATGGATTAAACGATTATCAATTCTTGTCAAAACTATATTTGCCACTGCACTCCCTCCATTCCTAGTAACGCCGTGATAGCGCTTTACCTACATTTAATATAACCCTATAAAAACTCAATTGCTTTATATTTTTACCTATACTATTTGTATTTTTCGTTATAGAATTAATTTATAGTGTGAATTATCACAAATATAGGAGATATAAAATGTACAAAAAGACAACTTCGATACAATGTGCAAAGTATTGTGAAATATTGAAAAATCTACCAAATAATGGTAATTCGAACTATTTTAATGCTAAAAAGACCATAAAAAAGAAAAAAATAGATGAAGTCTATGTCTATGATCGATCTGTATGCGTACAAGTCGATAGTGGAATCATTGGTATTGTATTTTTAAACGATTTAAATGAAAAACCTAAACTCTTCGCAATACATAAAACATTAAAAATAAAACCAGGTACCTATTTTAACTTTATTAGTCTATCTCAGTCTGGTATCGTTACCATACAAATGAACTTAAATGCGAACAGTCAAAAAGTAAGAATACCTGAGTTTGGTTCTGTGGGCATTAAGTCATCCATAAAGGTTCAAGAGATCTATGCTTACTACTATTCCACTAAAGGAAACTCATATTTCTTCGAAGGCGAAAAACATCCATACTGGGAAATGACATTCGTAGATAATGGTGAACTCATCACGAATGTTGAAGGTGAAGATTATATACTCCCTACTCGTTCGATCTTCTTTTATAGCCCACATCAATTTCATACTCAACGTACAACCGATAAAAGTACCTGCTCTTATATGACAATTATGTTTGATATGAAAGAAATGGAACCAGAGAAACTCGCTAATAGGGTCATCCATTGTAGTAAAAATATGTATCAAACATTATCCATGTTCATGCACTTATCCAATGAGAATTGGGAGCACATAAATGAATTGTTATTGAGTTTATTAAAACTATTAATAATTTACGCCATGGATGAAACCAATGAAATTGAATTTGCTTCACAGAATATTAATCCAATGCAACAACACTATGAAGATGAACTTATGAATGAAATTACTCAGTACATCATGAATCATATCAATAGTTCATTAAGTATTAATGAAATTTGTGATAAATTCGCAATCTCCCGATCCTCTTTACAAGCATTATTCAAACGAAATTTAGATATCTCACCAAAGCATTACATAAACAACATCAAACTAGAACAAAGCAAGATATTACTTAAGAAATCAGCACGTACAGTGAGTGAAGTAAGCGATATGTTAGGATTCGCTTCTATACATTACTTCTCTCGTAAATTCAAATTACAGTATGGTATTTCTCCAAGTGAATACGCAAAATCGATTGTGAATTAAAAAAAGTCTCTACTGAGACTTTTCAACTGCATAAATATAATCATTCAATAATTCATGAACAACATCTTTAACCCAAAGTTCTGGATTATAAGCTAATTGTCCTTCACGTACTTTACGATATTGAATTGGTAAAAATTGACTTAAAAGAGAATAAGGAACATCCTTCGTATTCTCAAACAATACCTTAATCGCTTCTTCTAGTCGATGATCAGGCATGTAATAACGACTACGATCCGAAAAACTATATTTTCGTTTAATTCCTAATTCATGTTCATTTCCATGGTAATGTTTTATCCAATTACTTGGATTTTCTAACATAATTTCTTCTAATAACTCAATAAAATGGGATTGTTTACTCGAATCGACCCATGCATTTTCAATATGAGCTAAAGCAAATAAACCCTCACGTAAGGCAAATGTTAAAGCAGGACCTACTTTTAAAATCGAGATATTGTCATCAACCATTTGTTTTAATCCAAATTTTGTTTGATAATCGGTTGAATGTCCTTCAAAAACAAGTGTTGGATAAAGACTTAGACTTTGTACTAATGATTTGGCTTTAACAGGATTGTATTCATGTACACTCGCATCTGAAAACTCAACACCTGGTTGTACCACAACCGCAAGTACACGTTCAAAAACAGATCCTAATCCAGCTTTATTCATTAAATCTTGATAAACTTCAACAGTATGTTTAAAATCATCTACTTTAGTTACTTCAAGGCCTTCTTCAACTTCTTGAGCACCACCAGGAATTGGAACTTCTGAACCAATAATATAAACAGGCATTAATGCATCAGGATAAATTTCTTTACGTTTAAGATAAGCTGCTTCACAGACCTTCATTAAACGAATACCACGTTCCGCAATGGTTTCTGTTAATAAAACTTCACCATCATCCGCTAATTTCATACTCGTATCTAAATGAATTTTTGTAAATCCAGCTAAAACAAAGTCATGAACTAAAACTTCTGCTTTTTGCATGGCTTCTTCAGCTGGTAATTTTGACCAGGTTAATGGACCTAGATGATCTCCACCTAAAAACAAACGATCCAGTGGAAATTGATTTTCTTCTGCTAGTCTCTGAACAAAATCCACATAATCTTGTGGTTTCATTCCAGTATATCCACCTTCTTGATTTACTTGATTCGCAGTTGCTTCTACGATTAAAGGACTTTTAACTGATTTGTAATAATCGAAACATGCTTCAATAACCATTGGACTTGCGGTACAAATCGAAATAATCCCCTTTAATTCAGATTGATGTCTTTGATCTAAGAGTGTCTTAAGTGGGTGCATTATTTATCCCCCACGATTGATTGAATCGCAAAACGTGATACTTTTACATTCACTTTTGGCGCAATCTCAACAAGTGCATACTCCTGCGTTAATTCAACTATTTTGCCATAGAATCCATTGGCTAAAAGCACTTGATTACCTGCAGCTAGTTTATTGTGCAATTCTTCAAATGGTTTCTTTTGATTCTTTAAACGAATATAACTTACTGCTAAGTAAATTAGCAACAAAATAACAACATTAATCGCAAGAATGATTGTTCCAGTAACATAATCTTGTAGAGACATTAGATTCCATCCTCCATATCAACTTGTTCTTTACGTGTTGGCATCGTGAATTTGATTAAACGGTTTGAGTCTTTTTCTAACATCGCATCCGCTAACACTTGTGCATCTGTTTCTGCTAATCGTGCAAAAATCAACTCTAAGCATGACGCCAGATTAATTCCTGCTAATACAGAAATATTTTCTTGTTGAACAGATAACGTTGCGGCTTGTTTAAACGGTGATCCACCAAATAAGTCACAAACAATAATAACGCCTTCACACGTTTTTCTTAATTCATGATACGCATTTAATAAGTTCTTATCTAAATCTTCAGTTGATTCAGATTCTAAGAAATTAACTCCAATAAGTGCTTCAGATTGACCTGCAATCATGTTTAAACTACTCATCATACCTTCAGAAAAACGACCATGCCCTGTAATAATTACGCCTATCATATTAAACCCTTTCTACAGGATAAATAGTAACTCCTGTCACAACTCGATTAACCTCACCTGTTGGGCAAGGATTGTCCACTGTAATACCTAATGAATAGGATTTGAAGAATGAAATCATATGTGCAATGACAATCATCTTCAATCCAACTAAAATCATAGGTTGTTCATTATAATCACATTGAATATTAAAATCAGCTTTGATCTCACTTTCTTTGTGATTTACAATCAAAATCTTATAACCTTTTTGTTGTGACTTTAATTCGTTAATTAAGTCTAATTCATAACGACGTGTAAAATCATCATCACTTAAGTAAATAACAATCAATGTTTTTGAATTAATAAATGACTTAGGACCATGTCTAAAACCAGTTAATGTATCAAATAATGTTGGAATACGACCTTGAGTAAGTTCTAATATTTTAAGTGCACTTTCCTGTGCAAAACCCTTCATACATTGTGAACCTAAGTAAACAATTCGTTCAAAAGGATAGTCTTGAATCATATCATAAACTTGTTTTGCATGTGATTCCATATCATTCTTAACTGATTTTACTAATGCACTTACGAGTGTTTTATACTCTTCAATTCTATTCACATTGAAACAGAGAACAGTCGCCAATAACATATTTGTAAAACTTGATGTCATCGCAAAACCCAAATCATTTGTTTCTTCTGGTAGTTCGATTGCTAAAATACGCGGATTATTAACCGCTAGCTTTGCAAGTGAACCATTCTTATTACACGTAATGAATAAATGGAAAGCATTGTTTGTCACCGCATTAACAGCCGAAACAGACCCAACAGATTCTGGTGAATTACCACTTCTTCCATATGAAATAAATAATGTATTTCGATTTGGATTAATATACATCTCAGGATTTAGTATCATATCTGTTGACGCAATACTTCTGGCATTATAATTACTCAATTTATTTAAATAGTGTACTAAGGTATTCCCAATATATTCACTGGTACCTGCTCCCATCAAAATAATATCAAATGATCCAAGCTCTCCAATCTGATTAAAGTAGTTATGAATCACTTCTTTACTGGATTGAACTAATTGAACCGTTTTTTCCCAAGTTTGTGGTTGCTGCGTTATTTCTTTAGCGGTATTGAAAGCATTTGCTGTGTGTAGTGTTTCTTCAGAAATTGTTAATAACATATTTATCACCTGACCTTACCGTCTTTATTATAACCCTCGTATCCTTTTCTTATTTATCTTTTTGATTTTATCTTTTATCAAATTGACCATTTTTTACAAAATATATATAATTTTACTGTTTTTAAAGTTTATAATACATTTATGAAACAAATGACAAAAAATAGAAGAATTTTAGGCATTAATTACGACAAAGATAATCACCCCTATTTTTATCAATCTAAGACAAAAACTGCTTACTTTATTCCTGAGAAAGATCTTAAACTAGCAGAAGTCATTGCATATCGTCATTGGATTGCTTTATCCGTAGGTGTTGTATTATTCTCAATTTTTCCCAATGATCTCGTTTATCCTATTGCTGTATCCGTTTTACTTTATGTCGCATTAGAATGGTACTATCGTCAGAAGATGATACTTAAGTATCGTAAGATTAGTCCTTATCATCCTTACCTTACCCAAAAAGAAAAAGAATTAATGGGACAAAAAACTTCGATGATCATTTTAAAGATTGTGGCTTACTACGTAATTGCTGCACTCCTTGTTTGGTCAATCTACGATCAAAAGAATGAAGGTGTTAGCCTTGCAATCCTAGTCGCAATGATTGGGGTAAGCGTGATATCCGCCGTTCAAAACATTCTAATTCTAATCAAAAAAAAGTAAGACAGAATCTTACTTTTTGTATGCGGATTTCCCTAACACATATGTTTCTAATACATTATAATCACGATCTAACACTACGATATCCGCATCATAGTTTGCACGGATACGACCTTTGACATGATCGAGTTTTAATACTCTTGCGGGATTGATGGTACTTGCGTTAATTGCGCTTACTTCATTTACTCCTGCTAATTCAATAACGTTACGAATACTTGTATTAAATCTTAATGTACTTCCAGCGAGATTGTTTGTATCCGCTAGATAAGCCCCACCATTACTACGTATATCAATGGTTTGACCTCCGAAAATATAACGACCTTCACCAACACCTTTTGCTTGAAGTGCATCCGTAATCATCACAACATTATCTTTGCCTTTCGCATTAAATAACACATTAACGGCAGGCCAAGATACGTGAATACCATCCGTGATCAATTCAGTATAGGCTGTACCAATTCTTAATGCAGCCCCAACAGTTCCTGGTTCACGGTGATTAAATGGACTCATTCCATTAAAGGTGTGGGTGAATCCATTTGCCCCATTCGCAATTGCGAATAATGATTCGGAATAGTTCGCAGCTGAGTGTCCAATGTTGATTGCGACACCTCTTAAGCTAGCATAACGAATCATTTGATAATCTTCATCATTTTCTACAGCCATTGTCATAATCTTAATAAGGTTATTTGACGCTGCTTCATAACGTTTGAATTGTTCTAAGTTAGGCTTAACAATAAACTGTTCAGGTTGTGCCCCTTTATATTTTGTGCACAAGTACGGTCCTTCAAAATGGATTCCTACAATTTGTGCACCTTCAGTTTTCTCTGCTGCCACTTTTGCGACATTCTTAAGTGCTTCGGTTAAGACTTCTTCACCTTGTGTAATTGTAGTAGGGCAAAGAGATGTAACTCCTTCTTGTACCGCAATTTTTAACCAAGCTTTTAATCCATCTTCAACCGCATCATTGGTATCAAAACCACCTGCTCCATGACAGTGTGTGTCAATAAAACCCGGATAAATACGATTATCTCCATAATCGACATCAACTATTTTTGTGTTATAAGGATAAACTCCTTTTATTTTTTGGCCTTCAACTTCTATTTGAGCAGCCAACCATTGTTCCTCAATCCATACTCTTGTACTTTGAATAATCATCGTTCTCATCCTCTCAGTATTATATAATCATAATTTGCATTATTTTAATAGTTTAGTACCTAAAATTAATCAATAAGACAAAATATTGAATAAAAAGTATACTACATCGATTCCAATATTTCAGTGAATTTTTCGAGATTAACTGGTTTACTAAAATAATAACCCTGTAAATAATCACAATTATAGTTCGATAAGAAAACCACATCATCCATCGTTTCTACGCCTTCCGCAACCGTTGTAAGACCAACAATCTCTGTCATAGCTAAGATGGCTAATGTCAATCTCTTTTTCTTTTCATTCTTCGCAACATTTGTTATAAAGGAACGATCTATTTTTAGAATATCAATTGGAAATTGATTTAATACAGACAAGGAAGAATGCCCTGTCCCAAAATCATCCATCGCAAGTGAAAACCCCATTGTCTTTAGATATGATAAGACACGATACGATACATCCGGATTTAACATCGCATTACTTTCAGTTATTTCAAATACGAAAATTCTAGAATCTAACTCATATTTTCTGAGCAATTCACCAATACGATTGATTATGTCATTATCTTCCAATTGTTTCGCAGATAAGTTAATTGAATACTTAATACACTTATACCCTTTTTTACAATGTTCAGATGCTTGTTTAAATACGGATTCAATAACCCAATAACCAAGTGGTATGATTAGCCCTGACACTTCCGCAAATGGTATGAACTCATCAGGGGTAAGTAAACCGAATTCAGGGTGTTGCCAACGTACTAAAGCTTCAACTCCTATTACTTCTTCCGTTTTACTATCAACTTGAATTTGATAGTACAACCGTAATTCATTGTTTTGAATTGCACCGTTTAATTGATTTCCTAATAAGAACCAACGGGTTGCCTTTTCATTCATCTTTTCTGAAAAGAATTTAATCGCATTCTTTCCTTCATGTTTCGCTTCACGCAGTGCTGTTTCCGCATTCTTTAATAAGTTCTCAAACGACATTCCATCATCAGGATATAAACTTATACCAAATGAAGCTGTGATAGATATTTCTTTCTCATCGATAATAAATGGTTTCCTAATTAAATCAAATACACGATCCACAATATTAATTACTGTTTCTACTTCTTCAATGTCACGAATAAGAAGAATATACACATCTCCAACAAATCGATACACAGTATCCTTATCTCTTAGATTATGTTTAATACGATTGGCAACCTCAATTAACAATTGATCCCCAGTACGGTAACCATACATCATATTAATATAAGAGAATCGATCAATATTGAGTGCTACAAAATAATGTTTCTTATTCTTAGACTTTCCTTGATTGATCGAATCTTGAAATTCTTGTTTAAGTAAAACTGAATTGGGTAACCCCGTTAATGCATCAAAATAAACACTTTGATTCAGTTCCTCTAATAATAAATGACGCTCAGAAATATCGGTACAAACAGAAACATACTCACTAATGACATTGTTTTCATTGCGCACAGAAAAAATCCTCATCCATTGTAGATATAGAGAACCATCTTTCTTACGATTCCAAATTTCACCTTGCCAATAGCCTTCTTCTAAAACCGATTTCCACATATTGAGATAAAAACTACGATCCTGTCGCTCAGACTTAAGAATTCGCATATTCTTTCCAAATAACTCATTAAATAAATACCCAGTAATACGTTCTGCCGATGCATTTACTAATTTAATATTTCCACCTAAATCAGTCACAAACACAGCTTGAGGAATATTATCTATAATAAAAACGGATTGAGTAAAACGATTGGTTAGAACTTTTGGGTCATTTAATCGTGGTTCAAACTCTATAATTCGTTTCAATACTCTTTCCTGATCAAATACATTATGAAAAGAATAGATTGTATTCATCGATTTTCCATCATTTTTGTTCATAATAACCTCATAGTGTGCATATATACAATATCCTAATAAATGAAAATGAAATTTGAACTCACCCAAAAGTATAAAATACTTAGGTTCGTCAAAATTTCATCTAATTCTTATGGTTCTTACAAGACTCACAAGTTCCATATAACATTAATTTATAGGAAGACAATACAAACGGACTAACATTATTTATAACTTCACTAATATTCACTTTAACATCATAGACTTGATGACATGATTCACAATAGAAATGTTCATGTTCACTTAGATTAAAATCAAATCGTTCACTATCTCCTGGGATGGATACTTTTCGTATCTTACCATCTTGCGCATACGTATTTAAATTTCGATAAACAGTTGCCAGACTTAAGCGAGGATAATCTTTCTTTAAATATAAATAAATTTCGTCCGCTGTCGGATGATGATTGAGTTCAAACACCGCATCAAGAATAATCTCTTTTTGTTTTGTACGTTTCATTGACAGCTCCTTTTTAATAATAGAAATTATAATTTAAATCACAAAGAATGTATAGAAATATGATAAAAAAACCTTATAGATTACTATAAGGTTTAAATACTTGATAATGATTTTGCGATTCTTGCAGCGAGTCTTGAGTTATTGAAGACTAATGCTTTATTTGCGACAACTGATTTTCCTTCTGTATCATGATGTAAAGCAGCTAATAAAAATGGTGTTACTTCTTTTCCCTTTACGCCTTGTTGGATGGACTTATCCAGTGCTTCATTGATCTTAGAACGAATATATGTTGGATCCATTTCATATTCTGTTGGAATTGGATTTGCTATAATGAGGCCTGCCTTGAATCCTAATTCTTCTTTAGTACGAATAATCTTCGCAATATCTTCAGTAGTATCAACACGATAGTCTACTTTTAATCCACTATCACGGGTATAGAAATCAGGGAATGCATCGGTTTGATAACCAACAATGGACACACCCAATGTTTCTAAATATTCCTTCGTACGGGGTAAATCAAGAATGGATTTCGCACCAGCACATACAACATTCACATTTGTGTTCGCAATTTCAACTAAGTCCGCGGATACATCCATCGTATCTTCACCATGCATGTGAACACCACCGATGCCACCTGTCGCAAATACTTTTATTTTTGCCATATGAGCAAACATCATGGTTGTCGCAACGGTTGTTGCACCACTTAATCCAAGAGCTAATATCGGCGCGACGTCTCTTCTACTGCATTTAGGTATACTTCTATTTTGGGCAAAGAATAGAATATCTTCTTCACTCATTCCAATCAAAATCTTTCCATCACGAATACCGATTGTTGCGGGGATTGCCCCTTCTTCACGAATAATACTTTCACAGGTTTTAGCACAATCTAAATTTTCTGGGTAATTAAATCCATGAGAAATTATCGTAGACTCAAGAGCCACAACTGGTTTTCCTTCTAATAATGCTTGTTTTACTTCATCTTTAATCACTAAATATTTTTCTAAGTTCATCGTTTCATCCGTTCCTTTACCATTTCTAAACTAATATTTGGATTCACCGTATATGGTGATTCAATCGCAATACTTGCACACGTTAGCGCAAATCGAACACAATCTTTTTCTTCGAATTCATTTAACTTCGCAAACACAAGACCTGCCATAAAGGCATCCCCTGCACCTGTCGCATTCTGAATATTTGTTGGTACACTTGATACAAACCCCGATTCCACATTCGTTTGATAATACGCACCTTCTGCCCCAAGCGTTATATAAACGCATTTGACCCCTTTACTTCTTAGTACTTCTGCCGCTTTTCGTACATCATCTCGATTATTAATCTCAATATCACTTAAGAATTCCGCTTCTAATCGATTACATTTCAAAGTATCGAAATAGTGGAGTTTGTTCTTAATGCTCTTTGCTTTACCAACAGAAACAGGATCAATAAATATACGTTTGGATGAACCATAGTTTTCACCAATCACATCCATAACATCACCAGGCAATACCGCATCCACAACAATTATTTCACTTCCTTTAAGCACATAATCTTTCTTTAGAATATAGTCTACCGGAATCTTATCCAATGCGGCTGTATCACTTAACGCTAAATCCATATCACCTTCATCATCTAATATGGCAATATAAGTAGTGGTTGTTTCACCATGAACCATATATGCTTCACTAATATCCACATTCGACTTAATACACGATTCTTTTATCATCTGTCCAAATGAATCATCGCATAAAGCAGTTAACAAGGACACATGAGCACCTAATCGTGATAAATTTTCCGAAATATTTCTTGATACTCCTCCTGCAGATACGCGAATTTGACCAGGGTTGGAATCTTTATGGATCAGTGGATTATGACTTCGACCTACGATGTCAATCATGGAAGCCCCAATCACAACCAATTTATCCTTACGATTCACTATATAGCCTTTACCTTCGATGTATCGCTTCTTGAGTAAGTTTGAAACATGTACTGAAACAGACGACCGAGTAATATTCAACTTCTTAGCTAACTCATCTTGACTAATTTGTGGATTCTCACAGATTAACTCAAATACTTCTTGTTCCTTCGTTGTTAGTTCTTTCATACTCTCCTAAGCATATGCTTATCTAATAAGCACAACCTTACATTTATATTAACAATATTCCCCACTAGAGTCAATATGGTATGATTGTAATAATAAGGTGGAAATATCATATGAAAATCTGTGGAATTGAAGCAGGTGGCACAAAGTTTGTACTAGGGTTAGGAGATGAAAATGGGAATATTTTTATTCGAGAGACCATTCCAACAGAATCTCCAGAAATCACAATTAATGCATGTAAATCATTTATCCTAAAACATCAACCCGATTGTATTGGAATCGCATCTTTTGGACCGATTGATTTAGACTCTAAAAGTCCGAACTATGGTTCAATCACATCGACACCTAAACCTGGTTGGTCTAATACTCCTTTGGTTTCTGAAATTAAGAAAGTTTTTAGTGGTCCAATCGGTTTTGATACGGATGTTAATGGAGCTGCTCTAGGTGAATCGATTTGGGGTAAAGGTAAAGATGTATCATCTTGTTTATACTTAACCATTGGAACTGGTATTGGTGGTGGATATGTTGAAAATAATCAATGTTTACATGGATTACTTCATCCTGAGATGGGACATATTTTATTAAGAAAACATCCTGATGATGTGTTTGTTGGTGTTTGTCCATTTCATAAGGATTGTTTCGAAGGGTTAGCGAGTGGACCTGCTTTAGAAGCACGTTATCATAAAAGCGCAAAAGAGCTTGATGATCAAAAGATTTGGGATATCGAGGCGTATTATATCGCTCAAGCTTGCGTGAATTATATTTTAATCCTATCGCCAAAAATAATTTTATTAGGTGGTGGAGTTATGCACCAGAAACAATTGTTCCCTTTAATTCGAAAACATGTTAAGGATTTGCTGAATAGTTATATTCAACACACAAATATCCTAATCGAAAACGATCAGTATATTACTGAACCGGGTCTTGGTGATAATGCAGGACTATTAGGCGCATTCGCATTGGCACTTTTAGCACAGAAAAATGTTTAGGTATTGTTTATTATCATGTTAGAATTAACTAGAAAGAGTACTTGAAAACGATGATCTATGTAATTGAGTATGAACTAGTCGCATTTATAGCCTTAGTGATCGTATCACTAAAGTACTTTTACTCGAAATATTTCCCTAGCCAACAAAATCGAATCTTCGGTTATATCTTATTGGTAAGTTTATTAACGCTCTTTTTTGACTTGTTAACTGCATTTACCCTAAGTTATACCAATTTAATACCTTTATGGTTCAATATCTTTTTGAATTCTTTATATTTTAGTTTTCAAACCATCAATCCAGCTATCTTTGTGGTTTATGTATTATCCCTATTAGGCAACTTAAGCTTTTTAAAAACTAAACGGTTAAAACTGATATTTCTACCAGCTCTAATAAATCTATTTCTTCTTTTCGTAATCAATCCATTCACTGGAATCTTTTTCTATTTCGATCTAAGTAGTAAATATACACATGGATCTTTATTCTTTATTTTACACATCGTTGCGCTAATCTATTTACTCATCGGTTTCTTCTTTACCATTAAAGAACGATCAAAACTCTCTACTGTTCAGTTTAGAACGATTGTTGGCTTTGTGTTTGCGATCTTTATTACGATGTATCTTCAAGCTCGTTTTCCAAGATACTTAATCACAGGTGTAATACTTTCATTCGGATCAATCATTATGTACTTTACCCTACAAAATCCACAACACATGAAAGATACATTGACGGGTAGTTTCAATTATAGTGCAATGCTTGAGTACTTGTCTGAGTTGATTAAATCAAAACAAAAGTTCCACCTAATAGCGATTAATATTAATGACTTTAGTCGTATCAATCGAATATTTGGATTAAAGAATGGTAATCAAATTCTAATAAATGTATCCGATACACTTACAAACAACACGAATAATGCTTGGATATTTAGAATGAAGGGGACACGTTTTGTGATTATCACACAAAGCAATCGATCGTATCAGAATTCTAAGAGTTTGTTAGAGAATTTGGTTGATTCGACCTGGCAGATTGATTCCAATCAGATTGTTGTGTCGATGAGCGTTTGTTCGTTGTTCGAGTTAAATAAACATGTTCATACAATTGATGATGTTGTTAATATTATCGAAACTTCTTTCATTCAATCCGAAATAAATGGGGTTAAACAGAAATTTATCTCTTCAGATGATGGATTATACAATAAACTTGCTCGTGTTATGGCGGTTGAGTCTGCGTTACGTCAAGCCCTTGATTCTAATTCTGGCATTGAATTATATTTCCAACCAATCTATTCAATCAAGGATAAGAAATTTAAATCTGCTGAGACACTTCTTCGTTTATTTGATCCAATCCTTGGTGCTATTTCTCCATCTGAGTTTGTGCCAATTGCAGAAAAGAATGGATTGGTCTTACAAATGGATTTATTGGTTGTAAAGAAGGTATGTCAATTTATATCAAAATACGACATTAAAAAGACATTAGGAATCGATTACCTAAGTGTTAATCTCTCTGCAGCCGAATTCTTGAATATTCATATGCCTGAGAAGATTACAGAAATCATCAAGGAATATGAAATTGATCCTAGTTTAATTGTTTTTGAGATTACTGAAACGGTCGCAACGGTATCGTATGATATTGTAAGTTCATGTATGAAAGAATATCGTACACTCGGCTTTAGATTTGCACTCGATGACTTTGGGACGGGTTATGCAAATTTATCTCAAGTGGTAAGTTTACCTTTCTCAATTGTTAAAATAGATCGAGAATTACTCAGTGGTTCTAAAATAGTTTTAGAAGATATGTTACGAATGTTTAGACGTTTAGGTCTTATTAATATTATCGAAGGCGTTGAAACGATTGAACAATCCGATTTTGTACAAGCCATGGATATCGATTATATTCAAGGTTATCTCTACGCAAATCCATTAAATGAAGAATCATTTGTTGATTTTATTCAAAAACAACCCTAAAAAAATAGAGCCTATGCTCTATTCTTGAGACCAGTTCAATTCAACTGGTTTTATTTTGTATACATCCTTTTCTAAGATGATAGTATAACTTGCATTTTCAAGTGTAGCAGTACCTTCTTTTGAACTATACTTCGCATTCACTTGAGCTGTATAGGTATTATCTTCATTCTTATTAACACTGAGTATTTCATAATTCTTCAAAACAAACTCAGATTCAATAATCGCACTTGAGAACTCATCATAATCCTCTGCACGATCATCCATAGGCGTTAATAAATACTGGTGAGAATATCGTTTAAACAACTGAGCATCTAAGTAACGTTTTAGAGTTTCTTCTGGTGTTCTTTCTAGAATATCTTCACCTTCTACACGTACATTTGAATTAATCTTGTCTTCATAGAAGAAGCTTAATGGGTAGTAGGTATTACTTGCATTCCAAATGATGTATTCATTCAGCCCTAATTCAACACCAGCCGCAATTTGTTTACCAATCGCATCCTCTTCATAAGGGATATAACCCTTAACCCAAGTTGCGGTAAAGCCTTGGTACCAAGAACGAATGATTGCAGGATTACGTTGAGCTGCATTTCTTTCTAATGCTTCAAGAAGAGCCGTACGAACCACTTCATATGGATATTGATCCGGTACATTGAATCCATAGAAACCAGAACCATAATGACTTGGATAAATCATTGGACAAATGTATTCCGTACTATTCGCAATCATACGCCATGTTTGACCAATATCTTCTGGTTTATCATCCCATGAATGGGTCACAACACCAAATACATCGGCAGAAACATGAACATTATATGGATCGAGTTTTTCACGTGCATAAAGAAGAAAATCACGAATCGCTTCATCTTTATCACGATCATTTCGACCAGGGAAATACGTAATCGGATTATAGTATTTTGCATTATCTGGGAAACGTACATAATCGTATTGGATTTCATCAAATCCTCGTAATGCGGCTTCTTGTGAAACCGAAATAACATAATCCCAAACATATTGATCAAATGGATTAACCCAAGCAAACC
>JACCEE010280627.1_pt1 | contig 15353 bp, 14 predicted proteins | sample 7449931 | NCBI WGS metagenome assembly JACCEE01 (sample SAMN15323457, study PRJNA562643) | freshwater metagenome | isolation source: river surface water | place: USA:Blue River Watershed | collected 2017-08-19 | reverse complement strand
GTGTGGGGACTTGTTATATTTATCATGGGGAAACTCCAACCAAAGCACGTTTTCGCTCTGAGATTTTGGAAGGTGATGAAGTTGTCACCAAGGAAGATAGTTATGCCTGGCTTTATTTGATGGATGGCACTCTCGTGCGTATGTCTCCCCAAAGCTCTGTGAGTTTTAAAGAGATCAATGTGGGAAGCAAAGAGGTCTTTTTTCATGCCCGTATGAATTATGGAAACATTCTTTGGATGAGTCGCAATGCCAATACATTTGCCGAAAATGATTTAAGTGAAACAGATCAACTTTTCTTACCTTTGGTTTATTCCAAAGCCAATTATTATGAAAATCATGATCAGAAGGAAGATGATGTTTTAAGCTTGGTGGATGCCGAGGGACCGACCATAAAACAGTATCGCAAACTCAATCAAATGATAGGAGAAAATATTAAGAAAGCAAAAAGTGGAGTGCTTAAAGAGCATACCGCTTTTTTGATCATGCCCAATGGAACGATCTTTGGAAAAAATCTGACAATGGAGTTTGTCGTTTTGGTTGGGGGAGATTCATATTTTAAAAAGCGCTCTTTCAAGGAGTATAACCCAGAAGCTTCTGAGGATGAGAGTCCTACGGCTTTTTATTATAGGGGGTTTGATAGTAAGCAGCCTTTTGATGTGGAAAAAGATCGTTGGTATCACGTATCTTTGGATGGACGAGAGATTTTTCCCTATGACGAAAAAAGTGGAGAATTAAATTTTTACATTGGTGAGTATTTGACGGCACGCATTCCAACTATCTTTTTTGCCCGTGAATTACTCTGGCAAGAATATTCCGATTTCACCTATAAAAATCTGAGCGCTCAAGATTTGGGAAGCTCCTATAATTATCGTTTGTGGGGAAGTTTTTCAGAGGAGAAATCTGATTTGACTTTGCGTTTGGAATTCCTTAAAGAACATACGCGCAGAGTAGAGACCACCCAGTTGCGTCTCGCTGAACAATATAAGAAAAAAAGAGAAGAGCGCGGAGAGAAAATCTTTCAAATGGATTATGATGAAAAATATTACGGGAAGGCCATGCGCGCTTATCTTTTCAAGCAAGGTTATAAAAATACAACTGTAAATAATGAAATTTTAAATAGTACAAAGAAAAGATTTTGGGAGTTGATTAATGGACGCAGGTAAGAAGTATAGTTTGGTTTTAGGTAGTCAGAGTCCAAGAAGAAAAGAGCTTCTTGGTTGGCTCAAAGTCCCTTTTGAAATTATTTGTTCAGATGCAGATGAAAGTAGTCATGAGACTGATCCACGCATTATGGTGGAAGATGTTTGTGAAAGAAAAGCAAAAGCTGTTTTCGAAATATGCACAAAGAAACCAGGCTTTGGAGAAACGTATTTCCCTCTTATCGTCACTGCAGACACAACTGTTTGTTATGAAAACAAAATCTATAACAAACCAACTGACATCAATGATGCCCGCCGCATGCTTCTTGAGCTTGCAGGAAAAGATCACAAGGTTCTTACTGGTGTGGCCATCTATGCTATTGATCCTGTCACTAAGCAGCGCCGTGAGCGCGTTTTTTCTTGTCAAACCTTAGTGCGTTTTGATCACATCACTCAAGACATTTTAGAAAACTATCTCGCCTCTGGTGAATCTTTGGATAAAGCTGGGGCTTATGGAATTCAAGGCCAGACCTTGACCTTTATTTCTCATTTGGAAGGATCTTATTCAAACGTGGTGGGCTTTCCTTTGAGCCATTTCATTGATGAATTACGAGAGTTTTTGGGATACGCCAATGATGAAAAAGGTGAGTGGCGTAAACTTTTCCATCATGGATAAGAAATCAACTCTTTCATTAGCAGATGCATTTAAAAATAAAGGCGTGAAGCTTGGTTCAGTAGAAGAATCGGCAGAGCGCATTTCTTTTTATGTCGAGGTACAGGCCAGACCGGGTTCCAAGCGAAATAGCATTACACTTTTAGCTGATGGTGTTTTAAAAGTCGCTTTAAGAGAAAAGCCCGTTGAGGGTGCAGCCAATAGAGGCGTTGTGGAGCTTTTTTCAGAACGTTTGGGGATTGCAGCTAGGCAAATCGGTCTTGTTTCAGGTGAAAAGTCCAAGCAAAAGCGTTTTCAGTTTGTTTTTCTTTTTACGACCCATAAAGGTGTAGCCTATTATATTGAAAAACTCGAAGCCTTCTTGGATGAATCATGAAACTTAGTAAAATTGTTCTTGTTTGTTCACTTCTTTTTTGCGTTGCTTGGGCCCAGGAGCCTAATTTAGGGCTTCAGCTTAAAGATCAGAAAGCGATTCAAAAAGATATTGATGCAGTTAGTGATCTCACCCCAGAAAACTATAATAATCAGATTGATAATTATCGTGAGTCGATTGAAAAATTTTTGACTGCGAAAAAGAAGGTGTGTCAGGGAGAATATGCTCCCTATATTTTGAATTCTCCTTCTGAAGGAAAGCTTCCTGCAAAAACTAAAATTGACGATAAAGAAAAGCGTTCTTGTTTTAAAGAGCTAAGAAAAATGCATGCAGTCTATTTAGAAAACATGTATAAAGCCCGCAAAAGTTTTCTTGAGGCGAATCACAAAAACCGTCTAGATGAACTTTATCGTCACCATGAAAAGGCCCTCAAAGATTTAGAGGCCCTTTATCAACGTTAGTGAGTCTTGCGTGAAATAGGAATGAGGGCTTTTGGCTTTAGGGTCTTTCTGCGCTTTAGAGAAGGCATAGGACGCATACTCTCAGTTCCTGCTTGAGGAATGAGTTTCTTGATTGGTAACTGATCGATCTTAATTTTTTGTGAAAGCACTGCCTGTTTTTGTTCTTGCATAAATTCCTCCATCCGGTCTTTTTTTAGGTGACCTGCTTTTGGATATAAGACGGAGGAAAATCCGAACTTACTGGCAGAAAGCGGTCACAACAAAGTTTTTAGTTTTGTGCAAAACTAAGCCTCCTGTTGTGAAGACGTCCCATAGCTGGGGGCTTTTTTTGGACTTGGTCAGTATAACATAAAATATTAACTTTCGCTAGGCGTCAAGTGCCTTAAATAACGAAGCCTATCTCCTTGTAAATGCACGATGATTAAGGCAAGCTTATAGCCTAATCTATGACTATAACAAGTTGAGTGTTTTTTGTTTAGACAACTCCTTATTTTTCTAGCTCTAGCTACTGTGCTGACCTCCTGTGGGGCCCTTAACAAAGCCGCCGTTCGCACAACTTCTGAAATTTTGTATAGTGCTTCTTCTGATATTGAATCGGAAAGCAATTGGGAGAATTTTGAAAAATCTGTTCTTCCTAATTTGAAAATGGCCGAAGGCATGCTTTATCTTGATCCGGAAAATTCTGATCTCTTGGCCACTTTGACTAAGGGGTATGCAGGTTATGCTCTCGCAGTTAATGAAACTCTTTGGATGAATGATCTCTATAGCAACAAGATGGAGAGTGCCCATCAGGATCAAGCTATCGCCAATTATTCGAAAGCCTTTGAATATGGCCTTAGGTATTTAAAGCTTAAAAAGATCGAGTATCGTGATCTTTCTTTAAAGATCAACGAAGAGGGGGCGATTGCTCAGATTCTTGACTCGAGTTTTGATTCGAGTTGCTCGAGAGATAAAGAAGCTATTCTTTATAGTGCTATGTCTTTGAGCTCTCTTGTTAATTTGCAAAAAAATAAAAGTTCGCTTGTGGCCCAACTTCCTATCGCTAAGCAGATGATGGATTGGGTTTGCACCAAAGATCCAGCGATCGCTTCAGGTGCTTGCGGTATTTTTTATGGAGCCTATGAGTCTTCTCGTCCAAAATTGTTGGGAGGAAATCCTCAGAAGGGGCAAGAGCACTTTTTAAAAGTGATGAAAGAGTTCCCTGAAAATCACTTAGCTCGTGTTCTTTATATTCAACACTACGTTATTCCGGTCCTCGAAGAAAATCTTTTTAATGAACAAATGAGTTTTCTTGTCGAACAGGAAAAAAAGTTTAATGAAAGTTGGCGTTGGTCTCCAATTCAAAAAGAGCTAACTCCTGACGAGAAACGTTTGCGCCTTTATCAGGCCATCGCTTTCAAACGTTTCCATATTCTCAAAAATCATGTGAAGGAGCTTTTCTAATGAAAAAGTGGTTATTTGTCAGTTTCGCGTTAGCCTTTTCAGCTCAAGCTGCAACATTAAAGATTGGAGTCCTAGCTCCAGAAGGAACAAGTTGGGCCACGAGCTTAAAACTAATGGCCAAAGATGTTGAGGCTAAAACCTCTGGGCGCATCCAATTTAAAACCTATCTTGGTGGCTCTCAGGGCGATGAGAGTGATGTTCTAAAAAAGATTCGTATTGGACAACTTCACGGCGGTTTTTTTACAGGGAAAACTTTAGGAGAGATTCAATCCGACGTTCGTGTCATGGAACTTCCTTTTACATTTGGTGCTGATAATAAAAAAGCTATGGCCGCTTTGGATCGAGTGGAGAAGTCTCTTGCCAAGAATTTTGAAAAGTCTCAGCTTAAGTGCCTTGGTCTTTATGGTTTGGGTTTTGTTTATTTCGTTTCTCAAAAAAAATTCACTGATCTTGAAAGTTTAAAGGGAGTGAAAATCTGGACATGGGAAGGAGATAAAATTTCTAGTACCATGATCGATAAACTTCATTTCGCTTCAGTTCCTCTTTCTTTGCCTGACGTTCTTTCTTCTCTTTCAACTGGAATGTTGAGTGCTACTTATGCTCCTCCTATGGCCATTGTGGCCTTGCAGTGGAACAGCAAAGTGAAATATTTACTTGATTATCCTTTAGCCTATGCTGTTGGTGCTTTTTTGGTTGATCAAAAAGAGTGGAATAAACTTTCTCCTCAAGATCAAAAAATCCTTCAGGATTCTGCTCAAGCAACAATGAAAAAGATTACAGCTGATAATGAAAAAGAAAATCTTGATGCCTTGAATTCAATGAAGAATATGGGGATTGAATTTATTCGTCTCCCTGAGAAAGATATTAAAAATGCTTCTCACATAAGAAATCAAGTAGTGGAACAACTCAGAGGAAATTTTCTTTCACCTCAGGCCCTCAAGTTAGTTGAAGGAAAGTAGGCATGAAATTTTTTGACTTCCTCGATAAGCTTTTAGATCGCATTTGCTTGGGACTATTAAGTGTCTCTTTGCTTGTGATGATTCTTTTGACGGTTCTGAATATTATCTTGCGCCTCAAGAGCATTACCTTCTTTTGGATCGATCCTTTAAATCGCCACCTCGTTTTCTTAAGTGCCTTTTTGGGGGGCGTCCTTGCAACAGGAAGGGGAACTCATATTTCTATTGATATGGTTTCTAAAATTTTGGAAAGTCGAGGTTGGCTAAAATTTGAAATGTACCTTAAGCGATTGATTGCTTTTGTTTCTCTTTTGGGAGTTATTTGGCTTGTTTCTGCTTCACTTGATTTTTTTCAAATGGAGAAAGAGTTTGGTAAAGAATCCTTTTGGGGGATTCACAGTAGTACTTTTGTTCTCATTATCCCTTTGGGATTTAGTTTAATCGGCTTTCGCTTTTTTGTTCTTCTTTTGAAAAGTTTTTCAGCAAATAAAAAGGAGGCCCTATGAGTTTGGTTTTGGGGCTTGTTCTTTTGACGGCTGTTTTGGGTGTTCCTCTTTTTGTTATTATGGGACTTTTGGCCCTTGTGGCATTTAGTTTTGCAGGGATTCAAACCTCTGCTGTTGCCGTTGAAATATATAAAATGGCTGCCGCCCCAACTTTGCTTTCTATTCCACTTTTTGCTTTTGCCGGTTATTTGATGGCCGAATCTGGTTCTCCCAAGCGTATCTTGCGCTTTGCAGAGTCGGCTTTAGGCTGGCTCCCTGGTGGTGTGGCCATCGTGAGCCTTGTGATCTGTGCTTTCTTTACGGCCTTTACAGGGGCTTCAGGGGTCACCATTATCGCTCTTGGAGGTCTCCTTTACCCCATCCTTAAAGATAAGGGATTCAGTGATAAGTTTACTTTGGGACTGATTACGACTTCTGGATCTTTGGGTCTTCTCTTTCCTCCGAGTCTTCCTCTGATTCTGTATGGTCTTGTGGGAAGCGTAGATATAGGTCATCTTTTTAAAGCCGGACTTCTTCCAGGAATGCTTCTTATCGTTCTTCTTTCTCTTTGGTCATTAAAAAATGGTTCAAACATTTTAAAATCTCGCATCCCTTTTAGTATGAAAGAGCTTGGACTTTCTTTTAAGGGAAGTGCCTGGGAACTTTTTTTACCTGTAGGTGTTCTTGGTGGAATCTATGGTGGAATCGTTACGACGACTGAAGCCGCTGCTTTGACTGCTTTGTATGTTTTTATGATCGAGTGTTTTATTTATAAAGATTTAAAACTAACGAAGGATATTCCACGTATCATTGCTGAGAGCATGAGTCTGGTTGGGGCCATTCTTCTTATTCTTTGTTGTGCTCTCGGATTGACGAATTTCTTGGTTGATGAAGAAGTTCCCATGAAGCTTTTTGCTTTAATGAAAACAATCATTCATAACAAATATATTTTTCTTCTTTTCTTAAACATCTTCCTACTCATTGTTGGATGTTTGATGGATATTTTTAGTGCCATCGTAGTGGTTGTACCACTGATTATTCCTATGGCGCGAGAATATGGAGTCGATCCCGTTCATTTGGCCGTGATTTTTCTTTTAAATCTTGAGATAGGATATGTGACTCCTCCTGTCGGAATCAATTTGTTTATTAGTAGTTTTCGCTTCCAAAAACCGATGGTGGAACTCTACAGAGCTTCTTTCCCATTTCTAATTATTTCTATTCTAGCGCTTATGATTGTGACCTATGTGCCATGGTTGAGCCTAGTTTTCATCAAGTGAGGAATGAGTGCGTAAAGTTCTATTCTCTTTGATTCTTGGTTCGACGATTTGTTCGCCTACTCTTGGATTAGGGAAAACCCAGGTTAATCCTGGAGTTCAAGAGCTTAAGAATCTTTCATTAAATGGAGAGCTGGACTTTAAACATTACTATGGAGTTTATGCTCCAAGCTTTATTTATAATTCAAACACTCGAGCCTTTTCTTTTGACGATGACCTTTTTATTAAAAACTATTTTGAGCTCAATTATACTTCTCCCATTTTTGATCTTCGTGAGCAATTAATGGGGACTGAGGAACAGATGCTCTGCTCCGATTATTCTTTAGCTCAAGACTATTCCTATATTCGTTACTTATTTCGTCTTTTGACTGTGAGTTATTCTTTCGAAGCAATGAAGGATTATCAAACAACTCTTTATGAGTTGGGTTTAAATAGAAATCTTTGCTCCCTTTCTTGGCGTAATACTTTTGGGAAATGTAGCTCCAAAGAAAGTGAAATGAAAAAGTTTCTCGAAAGAATTAAAGGGCAATATCTCAAAACTTTTGATGAGGGGAGTCTTACAAAAAAGAAAAAAGATGAAATTGAGAGTTGGTTAAAGCTCTTCACCCAGAATCTTTTTCAAAATAAAGGTCTGGGGATATCTCAGGCTCGTGTTTTGGAATGGTGTCGCAATAATAATTCTAATTGTGGCAAACTTACCCTCAATCAGATTGAGAAAATTATAGGTTCTGCCTGCCAAGCAGAAAAAGATATGATGTGGGCCGTTTGTTCTGAAGGGGATCAAATTTACGGATTATCTTCAATCAAGGATGCAAGTGATTTGATTAAAAGCTCTAATGCTGTCAACGCTTTGAAGTCAGGTCAGGGAGTGGCTTGTGTAGACCGTTTTGCTCGCGCCTTTTCAAAAAATGAATTGATTTATCCAAATATGAGTATCCTCTACAGCACTATTCGCACTCAAATGAATTCTGAAAAGAAAACTTATGCTCAAGGAGCTCTTTTTTTGATGGGAGCTTTGAAAGAGTTCGAAGATAAAGGTTTGGATAACTTCTTGATGAAGACCCCAACTCCGACTCCCACGCCGACCCCAACCCCAACACCGACGGCCACACCGAAGCCTACTCCGAGTCCAACACCGACTCCGACGCCTACGCCAACACCTACGCCGACTCCAACGCCGACTCCAACTCCTGTACCGCTTTCTGCTTTTGAAAATGCGGTAAAAGAGCAAGTGACCTATAAGGCGGATTTTGTCTCTGTCGATATGATCAAACTTAATAGTGAGACGGCCTTTACAAAAGAAGATGAATTTAAACTTGAACAAAAATTGGCCCAAGGCTGGTCATCTCGTGCGGCCATGCAGGAAATGAAAAAAGAAGATTTCCTTGGCTCAAGAGAGACTCCCATTTGGATGACTCTGGTGCGTTACTTAATTTATAAAAATTATCACAAAGAACTTTATAATATCATCACAGTGATGGGACCTAAGTTCTATGTGAAAAACGATCTTGAGGGCAAAGAAACTCCTGTCTATATCGAGCTTCGCAATGATTCGACTACAAGCAACAAATGGCAGATCTTTATTTTGAAAGAACCTCCTGTGCCTCTACCTGCGCGCACTCCTGTTCCTGTTAAAAAGAAATAGTATGAGTGCAGTGATTTGTCCTCATGCTGGTATTTGTGGAAGTTGCGCAGGTTATGAAAAGGAGTCTTCTTCTTTTTACGAAGCCAAAGAACTCGTTTTGACTGAAGCCGCAAAAGAAAATGAACTGACTCTACCTTGCATGGCCATGGTGAGTGTTGGGGATTTTGAATTTCGTGATCGAGTGGACCTCACTTGGCATAATGGCCGTTTAGGATTCTTTGAAGCTCAAAAGAAAGAGGTTTTTGATATTCTTCATTGTTCCCAGTTAAGCCCACTACTTTTGAAATGGGTTTTAGAATTCAAAGATATTTTTAAGGCGACGGATATAAAAAAGGCTTCACTGCGTTTGCGTGTTTCACCTGAAGGGCAGAAAGGTCTTTGGTTAGATTGTTCTCATGAAGACACTGCTCTTTTTTTAAAAAATGAAACGTTGGTTTCAACGCTTTTGAGCTTGGCCCACGTTGAAGTCGGTCAACGATTTAAGACTGTCATTCGAAAAGAAGATGGAAGCTACGGTCTTTCTAAAGAGAGAAAGATGCATACTTGGTTTCAGACTTTTGACCAGAATGGGAAATCAATTTCTTTAAATAGTTTTGTAGCTTCCTTTACTCAAACCGGAGTGAGGGCCAACAGAGTGATGATCGCTGAGGTTCTAGAGTTATTAAAAAAGACTCCTGAGCTTCCTATTGTCGAACTTTTCTGCGGGCTAGGGAATTTTTCCTTTGCATTGTCGAGTACCGGAAGAAATCTTCAGTGTTATGAAGTGGATGAACTCTCGCTTGCTTGTTTTAGAAAAACTTTAGAGGAGCAAACTCTGTTAAAAGATAAAATTGCTCTTCATGAGCTAAATCTCTATCAGAATGCCGGTCTTCCTGAGCTCTCTGAGGAGTCGCTACTTTTCGTGGATCCTCCACGAAGTGGCTTAAAAAATGTCTTAGGGCATATCGTAAGAACATCAAAGGAAAAACGTCCTAAATTTATCCTCTATGTCTCTTGCTTTGCGCCGACTCTGGCTCAAGATCTTGCAGAACTTACAAAGCATGATTATTCCATTGAGGATTTGAGAGGCTTTGACCAATTTCCTCAAGGAAGCCATTGTGAGTGGGGCGTCCTACTTAAGAAAAACTAAGGAGAGGTAAAACCTCGGGCTTTTAGGCGTTTTCACTAAATGTTAAATCATTTATGATAGTCTTGAAATTTTTACTCTTAAAAGAGGCATATATGAAATTAGAAAAACTTCAAAATTTTAACAAAAGAAAAGGTCCAGTTGTTGTTATCGTTCTTGATGGCGTAGGGATTGGTCGTCACGATAATGGAGATGCTGTTTTCCAAGCTCATCCTCAGCATTACAACAAATATATTGAAGCAGCCAAGGCCCAAAATCTTTACGCTGAACTTCGCGCCCATGGCCCTGCTGTTGGTCTTCCTTCCATTGAAGATATGGGGAACTCCGAAGTAGGACACAATGCGCTTGGCGCAGGTCAGATCGTGAGCCAAGGGGCAAAGCGTGTGAACGAAGCCATTGAAAATGGCGATATTTTTAAGAGCCCATCTTGGAAGAGCATTGTTGAAGATACCGCGAAGGCAGGAAAGGCCCTTCACTTCTTTGGTCTTCTTTCTGATGGAAATGTCCATTCCAATGTCACTCAGCTTTTTAAAATTCTTGATGGAGCAAAAAATAGCGGAGCCAAAAAAATCCGCATTCACCCTCTCTTAGATGGTCGTGACGTCGCTCCAGATAGCGGTCTTATTTATATCGGCCAACTTGAAGAGAAACTTGCTGAGCTTAGAAAAGCAGGTGTGGATGCCGTGATTGCCTCTGGTGGCGGTCGTATGCATGTCACGATGGATCGTTATAACTCTGATTGGAAAATCGTTGAGCGTGGTTTTAATGCTATGACTCACGGTAAGGTTGTTGAGAGTGATCTCGTGAATGGTTACAAGGGGTACTATACCTCTGCTAAAGATGCGATTGAAGAAGCCCGTAAGCTTTTCCCTGAGAAGCAAGATCAATTTAATCCTACTTTTGTGATTGTCGATGCTAAGGGGCAGCCTCTTGGAAAAATGGAAGAGGGGGATGCTGTTATCAACTTTAATTATAGAGGTGATAGGGCTATTCAAATTTCTCAAGCTTACATCCAAGCTGAATTTAAAGCTTTCCCAAGAGGAACGATGCCTAAGGTCAAGTATGCTGGTTTTCTAGAATACGATAGTGACGCTAAGATTCCTCCTCAATATCTGGTGTCTCCTCCTTCGATTAAGAACGTATCTGGTCAGCTTCTTTGCGATGCCGGAGTAAAGTCTTATGCCATCGCTGAGACTCATAAGTATGGCCACGTGACTTATTTTTGGAATGGAAACCGTTCTGGTTATATCAACGAATCTTTGGAAAAGTTTGAAGAAGTAAAATCGCTTCCTAATGAAACCATTGCAGATATCCCGGAAATGAAAATTTTTGAAGTAACAGAGAAACTTCTCGATGCGATTCACAGTGGTAAATATGATTTCATCAGAGTGAATTTTGCTAACGGTGATATGGTGGGACATACTGGAAATATTCAAAGCTGCATTAAGGCAATGAAGGCCGTTGATGAGTGCCTTTATAGAACAGTAGAAGCGGCTCTACACCAAAACGGTGTTGTGCTTGTGACTGCTGACCACGGTAATGCTGAAGAGAAACTTGATAAGAAAGGCAAGGTTGTGACAAGCCACACTTTAAACAAGGTTCCGATGTTCATTATTGATAAAGAATATAATGGTGAATACGTTGTGAATACTCAAGGGATTGCTGATCCTGGTATTACTAACGTGACAGCAACTTACCTCAATCTTCTAGGATTTAAAGCTCCAGATTTTTATGAGAAAAGTTTGATTCAATTTAAGTAAAAAAAAAGCCCCGATTTTACTCGGGGCTTTTTTTTAGTTTTGTTCTAGAACTTCCGTGGCCTTATTAAACCAACCCAAATTGTTTGAGGTAAGATCAATCATCTGAGTAGAGTAGATCACATCTGCTTGATGTGGTTTGTTTTCAGAACAGAGTTTCCATGCACTATCTTTTTCAAAAATATATTGGCCAGGGTTTCCGCCTGGAAGTCCAAAAACATAATTAGGGATCGTTGTTGAGAAAACATGGCGTGGGTCGGTCCAACTAGTATTAAGACGAGAATCAGAGCTAAACCCAGCTCCAGTGCCGTTAGAATGTGTACCAATTAAAATGGCCCTTTTATTGTTTTTAAGGAGGTTGGTCATATTATCGCAAGCACTGATACAGTTAGGGGTGACTAAGGCCACAATTTCATTCTCAAAACCACCAACATCTTGATCCATGGTAACGTCAAAGGCTGAAAACATTGGAGTGTAAATCGCACGTTCTTTAACGGCCGTAAGGAACATTTCACTAAACAAATCATCACTTAAACCAGAAGAGTAAATTTGTCCTGCTGGAAAATCTTTATAGAATTCTGGTTCTTGAAGCTGGCGCATATATTCAGTGATTCTGTAACCAGAAGTTCTGTTCGCGTAAGTCTTTCCTGCTTCGGTTAAAAAACTTAAAATTGCTGGAGGAAAACTGCCATTACCACCATTGTTATTTCTGAGGTCAAAAATAAGAGGGAGATTTTTAGTTTTAAGCTCAATAATAAATTGTTTAATAACATCGAGAAAGAGTTTCTCTTGATTGGTGTCATTATCTTTAACTTTTGATTCTACAAAAGTTGTGAGTTGTAGGACTCCATATTTTTGATCATTTTTTGTAAAGTAACCTGTTCTAATGACAACACCTGATCGAGATGTGCTGTAGTTTTTGGTTTCGGTGAGAAGAGGAGCAATATTAGCGGCCGAATAACCTACATAGCTTGGAGTTGATTCAACCCAGTCTTTTCTGACATCATCCCAATTAAGTTGAACACTTTTATCGTTAATATAGCCAAGTCTTTTAAAGAAAAAATTAACATCAGGACGAACATCAATACCACTGGTTGAGTAGTACCATGGGAAACGCAAAGTTTGTCCGTTGCTAAAAGTGAAGTCGACAAAGTTACGATCAGGGTAATTGTAGCGGCGAATACCGATGCCATTAATAGCACTCATGCGATTAAAGCCATCACTGCTGGCAGCGACAAACTTGGAAAGTTCGTTGATGGTTTCTTCAACAGGTTTACCGTTGACCTTAGTAAGTTCCCAGCCTAGAGCAATATTCTTAAAAGCAGGGATTTTACTTCTTGAGGCGTTATAGGAAAGAAGCTTGTTCTCAATGGAACTAACTAGGACTTTCCCACCTACTTCATAAAATCTAAGTCCAGTGTAGATGGCCGGCATTGGAGTTGTTGTGCCAATAGAAAAGTGTGTATCTTGAAATTTGGCAATGTAAGCTTTAACCCTATCGACAAAGCGTAGGTTTGATTTAGCTTGTTCAAAGGGATCTTGTTCAAGCTCAATCGTCTTCTCTATAGCAAGAGTTTCTTCATTGAGTTTTTGAAAATTAAAGCCCAAGCGATCTTCTTTAATAGGAAGAAGGGCATAGTCAAGCTCGATGGAATCCATGAGGCTTTGAAAAATTTTGATTCTGTCAGTTTGATCGTAATACCAAAAATAATTGCCTGAATAAGCGTCTTTCTCGTCGCTGGCGAAGCTTAGTAAAGGCAGGCATAAAGTCATTAAAAGGATGGAAGCAATTTTACGCATAGTGACTCCTATTCGTGATTTGGAGCACCATAGCATAAAACCGGGAACCAGATAAAAACTGTGAAAATAATATAGATGACTTAAGACGGGATGCTTTTCCAGATGAGAAATTGAACCCTTAGCCCACCATTACTGAGTTTAAATTGTTTAATCAATTGTAGCCCTTTAGGACTTTTGGGAGTTCCAAAGTGTTCAGGAAAAAGAATACCAATGATCTGAGCTTGGTACTTTTCGTTTAAAGCTTCGAGCATTTTGCCGAAAAATTCTTTATCAATTTCACCGGCACTTAAGCGTTCGCCGTAAGGAGGGTTGCAGATGATGGCACAAGTATCTTTACTTTCTGTGGGTTGAGAAAAGAGGTCTTTCACAATGAAACGAATTTCATTCTCACTCAGTTTAGCTTCTTCTCTGTTGTGTAAAGCAGCTTCTAAAACTTTAGGATCGATATCTTTTCCGAGGTGTTGAGAAAAGAGTCCTTCGTTTTTAAGAGGGGCGCCCTTGAAAGGAGGAAGGTGGCTTAAAGAAGGAAAAAAGAGATAGGAAAAATCATTTCGAGGAGTCGGGGTATAAAAAAGGGCAGACTCTAAAAGAAAAGTTCCTGAGCCGCACATGGGATCAAGAAGAGGCAAAGAATTTTTTAACTCTTCACGTAAGCCAAGAAGCAGACCAGAAGCTAAACTTCCGCGCATTGGGGCTTCGCCTACATGGGTTCTATAGCCACGTCGCTCGAGACGTTCACCTGAAGTATCCATGCTTACAGTACAAACATCATCTTCAAGGCGAATAAAAAGCTTTTGGAGAGGAATGCTTGCAAGGCCGTCAAGATGCTTTTTCTTTGGGGGCTGACCCTTGTAATAGAGTTTTAGAGCGTCAGCGAGGGCCTTTTCAGCTCGACGTGAGTCGAAGATGCGGGAATTTTTAGCCGAGAATTCAAGCTCGGGAATTTGACCGCGAAGGTAAAGGTTCCAAGGAAGCTTGCAAAGTTTTTGATAAAGCTTGGGAAAGTCGCGGCATTTAAATTCTGCGATACGAAGAAGAAGACGAGTAGGAATCTTGAGGTAGTGGTTGAGGCGAACAGCTTGATCAAGTGAGGCCGCAAAGCTTAAGCCCCCTTTTCCTTGAGTGAGTTCTGGAAGGGGAGAGTCCGCAAAAATAAGAGGCCACTTTTCAGTGAATTCTAGTGTGGCAAAATGTTCAAGCCCGGGCGGGACCACGAGATAAAATTGGGATTCCATAGAAAAATAGATTATCATCAAATTTATGCAAGGTACATTAACTCTTATTCCTACCCCGATTGATGAAGAAAATCCTCTTGAACAAGTGGCCTGTAACCTTTTAAAAAAGGCGAGCCTTGAAGAGAGAGAAAATTCTATTTTTGTAATAGAGGAACTTAAGATCGGTCGTCAGCGGTGGTTACGCTTCGGTCTTCCTCGTGAGTGCGTGGATTCCTTTGTTCTTCTCAATGAACATAATGCTGCTACGGTTTCTCAAGAGCTTTTAAAAGAACTTAAGAAGGGGAAGAATGTTTATGTGATGAGTGATGGAGGGCTTCCAGCTTTCTGTGATCCTGGACGTGACCTTGTGGATCTCTGCCATAAAAATAAAGTGAAAGTGACCAGTACACCTTTTGCTAATTCCATATCTCTTGCTCTTGCTATGTCGGGCTTTCCTCATTCACGTTTCGTCTTTGAAGGTTTTCTCCCTGCTAAAACAGAGGAGAGGCAAGAAGCCCTCAAAAGAATTCTTAATGAAAAGCGTACTGTGATTATGATGGATACGCCTTATCGCCTAAAAAAACTTCTGGAAGATCTTTCCAGTTCTCATAGAGAAATCTTTTTGGGCCTTGATCTCAACGCCAAAACTGAAGAACTCTATAGAGGGAAGGCCAAAGAAATTCTCTCTCAGCTTTCTGAGACCAAGAGAGAATTTATTTTGATTTTAGCTCCGCTTTAGAAACCTAAGATGGCCTTGTAAAAGGCAAGATCCCTCATATCAAATTGGTGAGGTCCATGCGCGGGTTCAGGGTAGTAATCGCGTAGAACCCAAATAGAGTAAGGATCATCTTCGGCTACATCTTTATCCGTTGTAATAGTCCAACTACGATTTGCAGTTATGTAAATATTTACATCTCCGGACATTCCTGGGCTAGAACCCATATCAAAGTTTTGGACCACCGATATGTTAGAGTTTCCAAATGAAGGAGTTCCTATTGTGAGTGAGC
>JACCEE012785832.1_pt1 | contig 15354 bp, 13 predicted proteins | sample 7449931 | NCBI WGS metagenome assembly JACCEE01 (sample SAMN15323457, study PRJNA562643) | freshwater metagenome | isolation source: river surface water | place: USA:Blue River Watershed | collected 2017-08-19 | reverse complement strand
TAAAGACAACTAGTAAACCTTACGCATCCGACTATTATTCCTTGAACGGAAACTATATAAAAAATTTTGGAATATGTGATTTATCAGAAAACGAAATTATTTTTTTATTAAAAGAGACTAACCAAAATATATTGAATCAATTTTTTGAAGATAAATATGAAGTAAAATTAACTTGATCGAATACTTCCAATTTTAATCCATAGATCTTTACTATTTTACCAATTATATTTTATTGTTTTACTAAAGATTCTAACCGATTTTTAAGTAGAAATATCATTATTTATTAACCTTTGCGGTGCATCCTCCCCTTTTTCACCGCAAATTTTGCGGTGAAAAATAGTTTATCCTTGATTTTTAAGTGTCCTGGGCAGATAAAATGGATCATTCAAATATCCTTTAATATTTGGATATTCCAGTAATCCTCTGTAATAAAATTGTTTAGGACTTTACAATAATAAATTTCTATATTCCCTATTTAAGGAATATTTTTAGCTATTCCTTAGTATTTAAATAATCGTTTTCTGATATTCTCTATTTTTCTCTATTTTTGTAAGTTAATATATAGAAATCACATGAAACATCTATTTACAATCTTTCTTCTATTGACCGGGTTGCATTGTTTTGCCAACATGGCCTCTCCCCGAGTGAATGGAACTATTTCAGGATCTCCGTTTACCAGCAGAAATGTTGATATTCTGAATGAAAAAATTTATGTTCAACTTGATAGCAATTATAATTCAGCTTTTTTCAAAATTGAATACCAAATAAAAACTGACTTTGATGGAATTCAGATCCCTTTGCTTTTTCATGCTCATAATTACAAAAGTGATTTTAAAGTATGGTTGGACAATAAACCTATTTCAGTTTCAACAGTCCCACCTGAATATTTAGATATTTCTAATTCATCATTTAAAGCTTTTTCAAATATTTATGATCAGCATAAAGCAACTATCAATTGGGGAAATGGGATTAATTATTTATTCGATTATAGAGATTTAATGTTTTTTGAAACCTTATTATCTAAAGGGGAACACACCATCACAGTTGAATATACATCAAAAGCGTGGATTCATTTAAGAAACTGGGTTCAGGATTACAGTGTTCTTTATTCTCTTGAACCTGCCCGATATTGGAAATCGTTTGGAACATTAGAGGTTACTTTAGATGCAAGAATGTCCAAAAGTACGATCACTACAAATTTTGGATTGCCAATTTCAGGTAGATTAGATTCCATTGCCATTTGGACTTTCAATGAACTGCCCTCAAACTATTTTCGGATCGATTATGTTCCTGAAATTAGTAAAAAAGCTACATTACTGATACAATTTGGAACAACAAACATGACGATCTGTTTTGCAATACTGATTATAATTTTACATATTACATTTATTATTTTATTCAGAAAAAGAAAACCACACAAAAAGTTTTCGTGGGTGGTAATAGTTGGATCTGTTTTTCTCCCTTTAATAGTGCTCCTTTTTAATATTTATAGTTATGAGATTATTTTTCATGCTATTGGTAATCAAGCCAACCGATTTTATAATTTTTTTTATTTCATTGTAATAGGACTTTATCCATTTATTATGCCGGTTTATTGGGTGATCATGTGGCTTTTTGACAAACTTTATAAAAGAAAATTAATCCGTAACGCGCAAAAATGATTTATTTTTGAAATTGTATAGCTAATAATTCAAAAGAATTAATTTTTACTCCACCTCCTCCAAATATTAAAATTATTGTATTTTTGTAGTAGTTTATTTTTAAACAAATTGATGTGAGTTTTAATAATTTTTTTAAAGTTATAGGGAGAAAAATTAAATCAATTGACTTTAAGTCCATTTTGATCTGGAGCGTTTTTATGTTTGCTCTCTTTCACTTATTTATATTGATTGATCTGGATCCTTTTATTGTAGGTTTAATACTAATTGTTTTGCTATCAATTCTATTCCCTTTATATCAATGGCTTAAAAAGGGATTTTTCCCCAAATATTTTAGTACTCTGTTTTTAATTTTTATAATAACCTTTCTTTACCATTCTTTTGCTTTCGGATTTTATGTTTGGGTTATGCTAATGGACAGTTCAGATGCTTTTTACTATCTGCTTGATTTTATTATAATTGTTCCATTTTTATCTTTTTTAATATTTTCAATTTTATATTTAATCATCAGAAAAATTCAGAGTAGATGGGCCCATTGATTCCTGTAATTATTTTATTGACTTTTTTTGCTATAATTATTTTATATGATCTGTTTGTATTGATAAAAGGTGAAATGAAAATTACCAGACAAAAACTTCTTAGATTATTTGATTTACTCATAATTACAACCTCTATTTCTTTTATTTTTTTTGCTGCTCTTTGGGAAGTTAATTTTCTTGATTATAAAACCTCTATACCATATAGTAAGTGGAAAGAGATTAAATATTCTGATTTTAAAAGGTATAAAAATCCATTTAAAAATGATTATTTTTCAGCAGATGTGTTCTGTAAAGTAAATGTAAAAGCGAAAAAAGATGGTTTTGTTATTGATTCAAGATTTTATCCATCAAGATCTTATGTTTATAATGATAAAATTATTGATAAATATTTACTTACTCATGAAATTTATCATTTTCACATTACAGAATGCTCAGCTAGAATGATGAGAAAAGAACTAACTTCTCTTATTAAAAATCGTAAACCTATTAATATCTATGATTTGCAAAACTATTATTTATTTATTGAGGATTCTCTTCAAGATTTGTATGATACGGAAACGACTCATGGTTTACGTCTTTCAAAACAGATTTATTGGCAGGAGAAAGTGGATTCCATGTTATTATCATTAGATCAATATGTATCAACAGAAATTTATTTAAAAAATTAAAAAAATACACATGAAAATGCCCAAATTTATGCTTTATGTTATTGCAACTTTTATATTTGTAAGTTGTGGATCAAAATTATCAGAAAATTTTCACATGAATAAACCCGTTTGGGATATTTCTGATTATGATGCAGCAATTCAGGAAATTAAATATAAAATGCCAAAAGAACAGGGCCTCCCAAGATTATCGGATCCTGAATTAGCCCCTGTTTTTCTTAAACTTGTAGACAATGCAAATGTAAATATTGTTTTAGCTGATCAACAATTAGGTTTGGAATATAAATTGGAAGTTGGAGAACAATTCTTTTCAATTGCAAAGGATATTTTAGAACTTTATTCTGAAAAAAATGTTCAAGATCAATATGTTTATCCTACCGAATTTGTAAAAGCAATCGATTTCTCTTTAAATATTCAAGTTCAATTATTTAAAATTAATAACGAAAACATTCTGAAGAGTACCATTGACACTAATGATTATACAGTTCGTTCAACAGTGGATGCAAATACGAATGCCATTATTTCAAATTTTACAACGTATCTTGAATTTTTATCCAAGGAAGATTCATTTTCAGAGGAAGCTTTAAATGAATTTGCTATCGTGATTAATAATCAATTTTCTAAGTTAATTGCTTTGTTTCCTGAAGGTGATTTTAGGTCTTTAAAACAAACTTCAGTTCTATTAAAAGATAAAATTAGATCTGAGAATCTAAAAAAATCATTGAGTTCATTGATTTCAACTATTGAACAAAAAGAGCAATCTAAAATTGATCAAACAACAGTTGAGCCAACTAAGTAGGAGCGTACAGGCCGGATGCCGACCCACCGACGGGCTGGGTTGAACAAAAAACTCCGGACTCACTTTCATGAGCCCGGAGGTGGGACAAGCCCCATATAAAATGTTAAAAATCAGAATACTATCTCTTTACAATCTTTACCGTTTGAGTACCGATTTGTAAGAAATAGATACCACTGTTAAATTGACTCATTTCAATTTGTTCATGGTTGTTTTCTATCGATCCTGTCCAGATGATTTGTCCTAATCCATTAACCAAAGTGGCTTGTTTTCCCTCCTGATTATCAACCATCACAAAATCAGCACAAGGATTGGGATATACATGAATAGAAAGGTTGGTATAATCATCAATCGCTTCAGGAATATAGCCATTTAAAGCAGCTACACCACCCAAATCAAATCCTCCCGATGCAAAATCAGTAGGGTAGGGATCATTGATGAGGTTTCCATAACGATCTGTAGTTCCGTGTTGAGCATCTATTGAACCAACCACATCTACAATTCTGATATGTGTTATGTTGTTAATATTCAATGCGGTATAACCTGACAAATCTTCTAAATCAAATAAAGTTCCCCATCCTGCACGGTGTTTTCCGGCTAAATTGTGAATATGAGTAGCATCCACAGAACCCGCATTGCTGATTTGAACATCATTTGGGGTGTTGGAAACAGATGGAAATCTGAAATAGTTAACACCATCTGAGCTCACTTCAACAAATGCCAACTCTAAGAAAACATCGTTTAAACTGTTTTCAAAAACGGCGAAATCGTAACCTGTTGTATTGATAATTGGAGTGGAGAAGGTGAGTACTGCTGACCCATGATCTCCCAGACTTATAACTTCTGTTGTAGATGAAGAGGCTGCTCCAATTGCATTTTCTTCCGTTCCGTAAGAAGCTAAAACAACAGGATTTGCAATATCCTGATATCCGCGGGTAACCTGACAACCGGTAGCCCAACCAACAATAGAGCTATTATCGTAAGAGATTGCTAAAAAGTTGGAACTTCCAACAATTCCGTCAAAAATCGTTTGATCACTTACTCCGGTTAAAATAGGCTGAATTGGAGTTGTCCACACATAATTAAAGTTGGCATCTGCAATCCCGCAAGATTCGTCGCCCCATTTTATAACATCCCCATTGTGAACATATTGGGCATCAATGCCAAGCATCGCTGACTGACCATTGACATTGTACATCCACCAATCACCGGCAAGTGCCAGATTGTAAGTTTCATCCTGATAGGTAATATCTGTTATTCCCCAATCCCCGTAAGTAAAGTGTATTCTGGGATCATAAAGTGCCACAGTATGCATTAAGTCGGCAACTAAAATGGAGTCCCCTTCAAAACGGACACCCCATGCAAAAGCGATGGCAGTATCACACCAGTTTACAGTTAAAATAGCGCTTTTTGAGCCACCACCGACCCAATACCGGATCTGATCATTGGCTATGGTTGCATCTTCAGGTAACGTGTTTACACTTCTTGTATTCTGAGCATTGATACTCCAAAACAAAGTTAAAAGGCTAAAGAGGGTTAGAATTTTTTTCATAATATTGGTTTTTAGTTGATTAAAAATATTTTCAGAACCTTTTTTTTGCTCGGAAAATGAAATCAAACGGTAAACCAAACGGATATAACTCGTTTGTGTAAGCTCACTTCCCGAAGCTTTTCACAACGACTAATTGGCAGGTTTTCTGACTTGTTTCTCTTTGAGCGTCTTCCCATTGATACTATCAACAGTGACATATTGAGGAAGCTCAAAGAACGAATGAAACTTACAGCAGCGGGTACTGTTTAGGATTTACACCTAATTCCCTCTCGAGATTTTGTGAACAAGAATCTCTCACCAGGTAATCAGCGGCAAAAATACAAATTTTTTTTAAAAATGCAATACAGGTTTGAAAATTTCTTATATTTGCTCCATTATTTATTAGTAAAAACTTATTCAAATTTTTTAAAAAATGAACAATAACAATCAATTAAACAAGTATTTGCGAATTGTTGGAATCTCTTTAATCGGTATTGTCCTGCTTGCAGGATGTGCCAAATATATAGATGTTTCCAATTGTGTTGATGAAAAAACCTATGGATTCTGGAATGGCCTATGGCATGGAATCATCTCTCCCGTTACTTTTATCGTTAGCCTTTTTAAAGAGAGAGTGGCTATTTATGCCGTAAATAATAATGGGGGTTGGTACGATTTTGGATTTATGTTGGGAATAAGCATCATTTTTGGTGGACCTTGTGGAGCAGCCCGTAGAAAAAGAAGATGTAGAGATCACGAAAATTGTTAATTTGCATTGACGTTATCTATAGCTTTTATAGATAAAATTAGTTTTGTCAATACAAATATATGCTTTATCTTTGCCCCATAATTTAAAACAAAAACCAATGAAAAGCATATATACTTTTTTATTTGTACTCTTGACAGGATGGGCACAGGGACAAACCTATACTTCAGGAGTAGTTACACTTTCTAATACCTCAGGTTTAGAAATGAATGTAAAAATTGATTTGAGCACAAATGTTACATTAACCATGACCGGACCATCAAGCAGATGGTTTTCCATCGGTTTTAATACAACCCAAATGGCAAATGGTGTTGATGTATTTGTATCTCATAAAGTAGCTCCATTAACCACTCCAGATGCCTATCTTACAGGGTATTCAGCTCCAACTTATGATCCAAGTCAGGATTGGACTATTGTATCGGATGTCACTGTTGGAACAGCAAGAACTATTGTAGCTACCCGGTCATTAAACACAGGAGATATTCATGATTACACATTTAGTGCGCAATCTGGAAATTTGAATGTAATCTGGGCCCGTGGAAACTCAAATACATTTAATCTTAACGATCATGGATCCAATCACATGGGATCGAGAAGTTTAACGTTTACTCTGGTTCCAACTCCTCCTGCAGCACCAACGGGCGCAGCTCAACAATCATTTTGTGAAGGAAATACATTGGCAGATTTAGTGGTAACCGGTGCCGGTATTAAATGGTACAGTTCAGCTACTTCAACCACAGTTCTACCATCAACAACGCCCTTAGTTAACGGATCCATCTATTATGCTACTCAAACTGTTGCTGGTTTGGAATCTATTGAGAGATTAGCCGTTACAGCCAATTTAACAGTAATAGATGTATCTCTGATTGTTAATGGAACACTTATGACAGCTGTTAATACATCAGGAACTTACCAGTGGGTAGATTGCAATAACAATTTTGAACCACTCCCATTTGCTACACAACAATCTCATAATGCCACAGTAACAGGTAGTTATGCTGTTGAAATTACACAAGACGGATGTACCAAAAGGAGTGACTGTGTAGATGTTGTTGTAATCGGAATCAATGAAAATGAAAACAAATACAAAATAAATCTTTATCCTAATCCTGCGGATCAATACAGTACTATTGCTGTTGATGGTTCGTTGATCGGGAAAACCTACGCAATAAGCAATGCTAATGGTGTTGCTTTAATTAGGGGAGTCATTAACCATGAAAACATGATGATCAGCCTCACTACCCTTCCATCGGGATTCTACATTTTTACTATCGACGATAAAGATCGTCAAACTGTTAAATTGATTAAAAAGTAATGAAAATTATTGATTAAAATCTGAACGTGAATGTATGAAAATGGCAACATTTTCATACATTTTTTATTTAAAGAAAATAAAAATGAAAAAAGACATTGAAATCGCCAGAGAAGCAAACATGTTGCATATCAAAGATATTGCAACTAAATTGAACATCGACAAAGAATTGTTAGAGTACTATGGAAAGTACAAAGCTAAACTTCCTTTGCATCTAATCAATGAAGAGAAAATCAAAAAAGGGAAGCTGATTTTAGTAACAGCCATCACACCTACACCTGCCGGTGAAGGAAAAACGACCACTTCTATAGGTTTGGCACAAGGGATGAATTTGTTGGGGCATAAAACTACAGTTGTTCTTAGAGAACCTTCATTAGGACCCGTTTTCGGGATTAAAGGGGGAGCTGCCGGGGGTGGTTATGCACAGGTGATTCCCATGGAAGATATCAACTTGCATTTTACAGGCGATCTATCAGCTATTGAAAAAGCACACAATCTTTTAGCTGCTTTAATTGACAATAATCTACAAAGCAAAACCCGAAGTCTGGGGTTAGATGGAAGAACGGTTCGATGGAAAAGAGTGATGGATATGAATGAGCGTGCTTTACGCAACATTGTGATCGGATTAGGAGGTGAAGCTCAGGGTATTCCTCGTGAAACCGGGTTTGATATCACCGCAGCCTCCGAGATTATGGCCATTTTATGTTTAGCTACGGATATCAATGATTTGAAGCACAAATTAGGCAATATTTTTATAGGTTTCACGTACGATAAAAAACCAATTTATGCTAAAGATTTGAAAGCTCAGGGTGCCATGGCTGTTTTACTGAAAGAAGCCATTAAACCCAATCTGGTTCAAACATTAGAAAATACTCCTGCCATAATTCATGGTGGTCCATTTGCAAATATTGCACAGGGAACCAATTCATTGATAGCCACTAAGATGGGGATGTCTTTAAGTGATTATGTTGTAACAGAAGCCGGTTTTGCCTCCGAATTAGGTGCCGAGAAATTTTTTGACATCAAAGCTCAATATGGGAATTTAATGCCCAATGCTTCTGTAATTGTTGCTACTGTGAGAGCGTTGAAATACCACGGTGGGGTTGCTTTAAAGGATTTAGAAAAACCGAACCCTGAAGCCGTTAAAATTGGGTTGCAAAATTTAGACAAACATGTTGAAAATATCCGTTTTTTCAATTTGAATCCTGTTGTTGCATTAAATAAATTTTCATCAGATACCGATGAAGAGATTCAGGTGATTAGAGAACATCTTCAAAAGCAACATGTGCGTTTTGCTATTAACGAATCCTGGGAAAAAGGGGGGAAAGGAGCAGTTGAATTAGCAAAAATGGTCGTAGAAGCAACTGTTGAATGTATCAATTGTTTTCAACCTTTATACGATTTTAGCTGGAGTATTGAGAAAAAAATCAATACCGTAGCCACCGAAATGTATGGTGCTGCAGGAGTTGAATTTTCTTTAAAAGCTCGTAAAGATTTAAAAATGATTGAAGAGTTAGGGTTGCAACATTTGCCTGTTTGCATTGCCAAAACTCAAAAATCGTTATCGGATAAACCGGAATTAAAAAACAGACCCACCGGTTTTATCGTCAATATTCGGGAGATTGAGATCGCTTCGGGTGCCGGATTTGTGATTCCAATTGCCGGTGACATCATGAGAATGCCCGGATTACCCGAAATTCCATCCTCCGAATTTATTGATATTGACAATGAAGGAAATATCAGCGGATTATTTTAGCGGATTTTTTGTAACCCACTTTTGGTAAAGTAGGTGGATAATGCCATCAATAAGTCCCATTTTCGGAACAAGGAAAAACTCAGCTCCCACATTTTGAGCGATATCTATGTAAATATCTCCGGCATTTGTGATGATATCAGCACGATCTGTTTTTAGTTTATAGATATCCATCCTTTGTTCAATGGTCAAATCTTTCAATTTGTTATTTATTTCTATTAATGCAGAAAGGGTGAGTTTTCGCCCTTTTTTTACATTTGCTAATGTATTCAATTTGACTATATTACCTCCGGATGCAATGATTTCTGAAACACCATATCTCTCCTTTAAAAAAGCCAGTTCATGATGTAATTTTTGAAACTCTTCCTCTTCAAACTTGTTTAACAGAATACGTATAGTCCCAATTTTGTAAGAAAAATATTCAACTAAGTCCCCATTTGAAATTAATGAGATCTCAGTACTACCACCACCCACATCTACAAAAAGATAGTTTTTCTGCTCTTTCAGGTGGTATAAAAAGTGACTGTCAAAAATGATTAAAGCTTCTTCATCACCATCAATTATATCAATCACGATCTCAGTCTCCTCAAAAACTTTTTTAATCACATTGTTTCTATTCTTAGCTTCTCTCATTGCTGCTGTAGCACATGCTCTATAATCTGTAACTTCATAAAGCTTTAATAGATGTTTAAACACTTTCATTAATCGAATCAGTTGTTCCTGTTTCTCTTCCGGGATTTTTCCCAAATCAAAAGATTCTTTACCAAGTCGCAAGGGAACTCTAATCAGTAGTTCTTTGTTCAGAGATTCGATCCCTTTTTCAGGATTTATGCTCATAATGAGCAATCTAACAGCATTTGAGCCAATGTCGATCGCTGCAAATTTAATTAAATTCATAAAGGCTAGTTTTAATATAAAGTTATGATGCAAAGTACCCATTAAAAAGTGACACAAAAATTAATATCTTGTTAAGAATCCATTACACAATAAAAAAAGGAGTCAAATTCCTTTTTTTGCCATTTTTTTCCAAAAATATTTTTGTTTATCAATTAAAAAATTGTATTTTTGTATTTCAATGAAAATGAAATCATTATATTTTTCATTTGATTTGATTTAAGTCGTGAATTATCAATATTTTATTGTTAACAACATTTATATCAAAAAAATATTTCCTTATTTTTCCACATTGATATTCAAATAGATAGAAAAAAATATTGCATTTTTTTGATTATTTTATTAACACTGTGGAATTAATAAAAAAAAAGATGTATTTTTGTCGCATAAAAAAGAAAAAATGATCCATTTAGGACACGCTTATTATTCAGTTAGTTTAGAAAAGCATGGGAGACTAAAACTTCCGGCTGCTTTACTGAAAAGTATTCCCGAAAATGAAAGGAGATCATTTTTTGTAACACATGGATTTGGAAATCACATATTTTTATGGACTAAAACGGAAGCGGACAAACAAAATGCGTTTTTGGATACTTTAGATTACAGTGATACTGAATTCAAATTGTTTCGTAATGCCTTTCTTTTAGATTCACAATCGATAGATAGTGATTCCCAGGATAGGATTGTGATTCCAAAAACTTTTTTAGAACAATACCAGTTCCAAAATGAAGTGGTGTTACTTTTTTCCAACGGCGTTATTGAAGTTTGGGATTATAATTATTATTCTTCCAAATTCAAAATGTCTCCCGAATCATTAGAAGAGTTGAATAAAAATATTCATGCTCGTTTAGCTTTACAGAACCTTCAAAAATAATCAATATGTATCACGTTCCGGTACTTCTTAATGAAACTGTTTCTGGCGCAGTTACACGTCCTGATGGAGTATATGTAGATGTTACTTATGGTGGAGGTGGACATTCACAAGAGATGTTAAACCGTTTGAATGATGAAGGTAAATTGTTTGGTTTTGATCAGGATGAGGATGCTCAGAATAATATTATTCATGATCCCCGTTTTCAGTTTATCCCTTACAATTTTAAATATCTGAAAAAGTTTTTACAGTTTTATAAAGCATATCCTGTTGATGGCATTTTAGCCGATCTTGGTGTTTCTTCCTATCAGTTTGATACTCCGGAAAGAGGTTTCTCTCATCGCTTTGATGATCGGTTGGATATGCGAATGAACAGATCCAGAGGTGTTTCTGCAGCAGATGTCGTAAATACATACACCGCTCAGAAGTTAGCCAAAATGTTTTATCTCTACGGGGAAGTCAACAACGGATATAAACTGGCTACCTTAATTGAGAAAGCCAGAGAGATCAAATCTATTGAAACAACCGGACAACTTTGTGAAGTTTTAGCTCCAGCCCTCCCTTTTGGAAAAGAAAACAAAACATTGTCACAGGTTTTTCAGGCGATCCGTATTGAAGTGAATGAAGAGATGGAAGCATTGCAAAGTTTTTTGGAACAAACTGTGGATGCACTGAAACCGGGCGGAAGAATTGCGGTTATCTCCTACCATTCTTTAGAAGATAGAATGGTGAAAAACTTTCTGAAAACCGGAAATGTGGAAGGTAAACTGGAAAAAGATTTCTTTGGAAACCCATTGACCCCTTTCAAATTGATCGCCAGAAAAGCAATCATCCCTTCTGCTGAAGAGATTGCCATCAATTCCAGAGCGAGAAGCGCCAAATTGAGAATTGCAGAAAAAATTGAAGTCGTGAAACATGAAATATAGTACCGAACATAACAATAAAAACAAAACTGGGAACGAAATCCCTAAAAGAAACCTGCTTACTTTTATTCTAAGCGGGGACTTTTTATTGCAAAGAAAAACCCTGGAATATATTCCCTTTATCATTTTATTTTTTGGATTAGCCTTAACTGCTATCATCAATCAGAAAAGTATCAAACAAAAAACAAAATGGATAGATAAAAAGGAGATCGAATATAAAATGATTCTTAATGAATTAAAAAAAAGCAACCAGTTTATCCCTTACAATCAACTCAGTATCATTCAAGAACAAGCCAAAAGTATGGGCTTTGTTAAAAACAACTCTAATACATATAAAATTACGATCAAATCAAACAATTCAAAATAGAACGAGACAATGGGAGAAGATATTAAAAAAACTTTTCATAAAAGACTCTTTATCATATACATATTTGCACTTGTATTTGGATTTGCATGTGTGTTAAGAATTGTTCATTTATCTGCCTTTTCTAATGAGTTTTCCAATTGTAAAGATGCAACTGCTGATGATCTGATTGCCGATTCTACCTGCAATTGTACGATCGTTGATAATAAAATTGAACCCATTCGCGGTGAGATTTATGATGATCAGGGACGGATTTTAGTGAGCAATTATTCTGTGTTTGATCTGGTTATTGATGGTAAAAAATTGAGATATAAGTTTAAAGATGTGAAAAGGGAAGGTTTTTACTATAATGACCAAACTGAAATAAAATATACCGATACCCGTGCCATCAATAATCTTATTGAAGAACTCTCAGATGCTTTGTATAATCGATTCAGCTCCAGATATAACTACTCTAAAAGTTATTATTCAAAAAAACTGAAAGAAGCAATTTGGGATGGTAAAAATGTCACAATCCTGAAGTCAGATAGAAATAGTCAAAAACAAAGATTAACATCTGATGATACATCTGCTCTGTATAAACTTCCTCTATTTTGTAGTAAAAAAATAAGAGTGGTTTCATTTCCTGTTTATTACCGAAGATTTTATCCTTATGGTGAGTTAGCTAAAAGAACTTTAGGAAATATCAATATTCAAAATAAGGAACAGACCGGATTAGAGCAAAAATTTGATAAAGAGTTAGCCGGACAAAAGGGGAGTAAGAAGTTCATAAAAATGAACAAAATCAAAGTTCCATTGGAAGGCAGTACTGAACCTGTTGATGGTTATAATATCAAAACTACACTTAATCTGGATATTCAGTATATTGCTTACCAATGTCTGATGGATAAACTTTTAACTAATTATGCTGATTGGGGTTGTGTTGTTGTGATGGAGACCAAAACCGGTGAAGTGAAAGCGATTACGAATTTAACCAGAAATGGTACCGAAGGAAACTATTACTATACCGAACAATTTAATTATGCATTAAGACATGAATGTGAACCGGGTTCCACCTTTAAACTGGCTTCTTTGTTAACCTATTTAGAGGCAACACCGGATGATTCTTCCAAATCTTACCATCTTTGCGGATGCGATATCAAAGGGCAGTTTAGCAACAGAAAGTTTGATAAATGTTATGATAGTGATGACGCCGGCTCATTACACCGGTTAGGAGCTCCCATTGAGATTTTCCAAAGATCCTATAATGAAGGTACAGCATCAATGGTTTTTAGTGTGTATCCTAAAAATTTTAAAGGATATACCAATAAACTGGATCAATTTGGGATTATAGATTCATTGCCAACACAATTAGGAACCATAAAACCACCTACAATCCGTAGGGGTGCAAAAGATATCAATACGTTCTATTCCACTTGTTTTGGGGCAGGATTTAAAATGGCTCCGATTCAAACCCTTACCTATTACAATGCAGTTGCCAATAATGGCAAAATGATCAGACCCATTTTTGTGAAATCGATCACCGGGAATGATGGAGTTGTTCAAGTATATGAAACAGATGTTATCAATGAGCAGATCGCATCTCCCTACACCATCGAAAGAGCTAAAAAATATCTACATGCTGTAGTGACCGGGCCTCATGGAACTGCCAAAAAATATGCAGAATTTGTCCCCCATTTTGCCGGTAAAACGGGAACTCGTGACATCTGGGATCCTTCTACAAATTCCTATTTGAAATCAAGAAATAGTGCTTCGTTTTGTGGATTTTTCCCATTCGAAAATCCAAAATATACTATGATTGTATATATGTACAACATCGAAAAAATGAGCGGTGAAGCAGTTGAAGTGTTTGCTAATATTGCTCAAAAAATTATGAATATTGAAAATTTCTCTACATTAAAAGAGTATCAGAAACCTCAAACGAATCCTACACCTGTTCTTCAACCCAAAAAAGTAGATCAAAAAATGACTCTAAATAACGTGTTAATTCAAATTGTTGGTATGAACGTTTCAGATGCCATCTTTGAATTATCAAAATTGGGGTATAAGACTGAAATTGAGGGACGAGGAGTGGTGAAACAAGTTCAGTTAAAAGGAAAAAATATCGTACATCTCACTCTGGGATCGGGGAGTTAGATGCTCCCCATATCCGTTGTTGTTCAAATTTTGTTCCCCTTCCAAACCATTAACTTTTTAATTTTAGTAACGTGAATCAACTTATTCAAATCTTATCTTTAGTTCCCCATACTCAAATTATTGGGAGTACCGATTTTTGTATTGGAGATATTCAATTTGACAGCCGGAAAGTGAGCAAACCGGATCAAGGAGTTTCTATGTACATTGCTCAGAAAGGAACTCAGTCGGATGGCCACCGGTTTATAGATTCTTCTATTGAAAAAGGAGCTCAGGTTATTGTTTGTGAGGAATTACCATCCGAAATATATCCTGAAATTACCTGGATTGTAGTGAATGATAGTTCTGAAGCATTAGGATTAATTGCCTCTGCTTTTTATGATCATCCTTCTGAACAATTGAAGTTAGTGGGAATCACAGGTACCAACGGAAAAACAACAACCGTTACTTTACTACATCAACTTTTCATGGATTTGGGATATCCTACCGGACTACTCTCGACAATTGTAAACAAAATCAACGACACAACAATTCCATCAACACATACTACTCCTGATGCACTTCAGTTGAATAAATTGCTGAGAGAGATGGTGGATTCCGGTTGTGAATACTGTTTTATGGAAGTGAGCTCCCACGCTATTGTGCAACATCGCATTACCGGACTCCATTTTACTGGAGCCATTTTTAGCAATATTACCCATGATCACCTCGATTTTCATCACACTTTTGCCAACTATATTCAGGCTAAAAAAACCCTGTTTGACCGATTGCCTGCTGATTCATTTGCATTAACCAATATTGATGATCGCAACGGCAGGGTGATGGTTCAGAATTGTAAAAGTCATATTTATACCTACAGTTTATTAACAGCAGCCGATTATAAAGGGAGAATAATAGATAACAGTTTTGAGGGTTTACAAGCCGCTTTTAATAACAAAGAGGTTTATTTTAAATTGTGTGGAAAATTCAATGCCTATAATTTATTAGCAATCTATGGAACTGCCCTTTTACTTGGGGTTAATGAGGAGGAACTATTGGTGAAAATGAGTAACATGGAAGGAGCAACCGGTAGATTTCAAGTGCTTAAAAATGATCAGGGAACCATTGGAATTGTGGATTATGCTCATACCCCTGATGCTTTGAAAAATGTGTTGT
>JACCEE012032085.1_pt1 | contig 15354 bp, 17 predicted proteins | sample 7449931 | NCBI WGS metagenome assembly JACCEE01 (sample SAMN15323457, study PRJNA562643) | freshwater metagenome | isolation source: river surface water | place: USA:Blue River Watershed | collected 2017-08-19 | reverse complement strand
CGCGCCAGCAACGGCCTCGCCCTGACGCTGGAGGAGGGAGTGCTGATGGTGGCTGGGACGCAATACGGGTTGCGCATCCGGCTCGCAGACGGCACGAGTGTCACCCGCACAGTCGCTTCCAAGGCCACGACCGCCTACTACAGCGTCATCACGCTGACCTCCTCGGTGACCGCGACTCAAGGCGCAGCAGGCAACCTGTTCATGATGGGCGATCTGAATGCTGAGTCTGTCGAGTGTCTCGTTCAATCCATCGAGCCAATGGACAACTACACCGCCCGGATCACGCTGGTGGATTATTCCCCTGCTGTGTATGACTCGGACGATGAGACGATCCCCGCCTTCAACAGCCAGATCACTCGCCCCCAGAAGCTCATCCGCAAGCTCATTCAGCAAAAGCCAACGATTGTCTCGGCGCAAATCCGCTCGGATGAATCGGTGCTGACGGTGATCTCGCCCGGAGTTTTTGAGTATAACATCCGTGTTCCCTTCACCAATGCGGCGGGGCTCGCGACCAACATTGCGTTTGTTGAGGGCCAAATTGACAGCAATGAGGACTCGGATGATGAGTGGGGTCAGTCGATCACCGTCAAGCGCAGCGCTTCCTCAATCACCTTCAAGGATGTTGAGGAGGGCGATGAGTACCGCATCCGCTTGCGTTATGTGGACGATGACGGCAATGTTGGGCAATGGACAACGCCGGTGACGCACACCGTCATCGGCAAAACGAGCAAGCCGCAGACTCCCGGCGCAATCACCTTCACAATCTCCAACTCGCGGCTCAAGCTCGACTGGCCCAACAACTCGGAGCCTGACCTGAAGGGGTATGAGATTCGCTCGGCAGATTCGAGCTGGGGCGCGGCAGGGTACATCTACCGGGGCGCGTCCAGCGAATACCTCGCCACCGCCAAGACTCCCGGCGCATACACCTATTATCTGAAAGCCCGCGACCTGACCAACCTTTACAGCACCACCGCTCGCTCGGGCACTTTTACGATCAATGCGCCGAGCAATCCCGCCTCGGTCACGCAAACAATCGTCAAGACCACCAAGACTGTGATCGAGTTGGCGCTGGATTGGAATGATGTCACACCGACCTCAAATGCCTCATCCGGCCAATACCCGGTTGGCGGCTATGAAATCCGCACCGCCAACTCCGGCTGGGGGAGCAACACCGGCTATCTCTACAAGGGCAACGCAAGCGCCGCGCGGCTGAAGAACATTTCCGCGACAGCCTCCACGACCTTCTACATCCGCACCTATGACATCAACGGCAACTACGCGACAAGCTCGCTGTCGTTTGTTCACGATGTGACCGCGCCGGGGACTATGGCCGGGGCAACGGTGACGGTGACGCGCCTGAAATCCATTCTCCAATTTTCGATCAACAGCGCTCCGGCGAAGCCGAATGACTTTGATGAGTATGAGTTTCAGATCGGCAAGGTTGGCTCGCCGGGCATCCCGGATGGCACCACCGACAACTTCTGGAATGATCCAGATTGCTTGATCGTTGAGAGCACAACCAACAAAGCGCAGATCGACATCAAGCTGTTCCCTGTTCCCCGCTACTCCACCGCCGGGGTAAAGTATCGGGTGGCGGTGCGGATGCGCGACAAGTCTGGGAATTATTCGCCCGCTTCCGCCCTCGGTTCAATCACTGTGACAAAGATTACATAACATGGCAGCATCTCTCACCGCAAGCATTGCCGCCCTGATCCTCAAGGTTGACGATCCGGGGCGTGACGATCTCAGCGCCGTCAAGGTATGGGCATCGACCACGAGCGGGTTCACGCCCGACAATACCAACCTTGTGTACACCGGCGACAGCTTCACGATCATCCTCGCCAACTTGACGCCGCTCACGACCTACTATGTCAAGTATGCGTACATCTCCGAGATTGACCCGACTGACTATGATGTCTCGGCGCAACTGAGCGCGGCGCCAAACGAGATTGATGGCAGCATCGTGGTAGATGGATCAATCACCGCCGCCCAACTCGCGGCGGGCGCAGTCACCACTAGCAAGCTCAGCGTCCAAGGGCGCAACATGCTAACGGATGTGGACTCGTTTGAGCAGTACCTCGGCAAAGAGCCGCCCGGCTCCTCCGGCTCTTCCACCAATACCTCCTCGACCGATTTTGCTTATCATGGCCGCTATTCGCTCAAGCACGTAAGCTCAGCAGTCAACTCCTTCAAATACCTGAACCCGACCGGCAACAACAGCAACAGCTGGGTCAGACTGGAGGTGGGCAAGGTTTACATCGTCAGCGCATATGTTAGAACAACGAGCGCGAGCGCAACGAGCGTGACCCTATACGCTGGCCCCTTCGAGTTTGGAACGACAACGGCGGCAGGCACGGCGCAATCCGCTTCCCTCAGCATAAGCGCCTCGCAGGGTTGGCAGAGAATCTCGGTTGTGGTCAGCTCGGTGACGGGCACCGCCCCGGCAATGCGCTTCTATTGCCGCAACGCCTCCTCGGGCATCACGACCTACTGGGATGGGTTCATGATTGAGGAGCGCGTGGGCACTGACAATACGCCCTCGCCATTTACTCCCGGCGGCACGACCGTGATTGATGGCGGGAATATCGTTGCTGACACGATCACCGCCAACTCGATTCAGGCGACCGCTTTGCGCGGAAAAATGCTGGCGGGCGGAGCAATGTTTGACAAGGGGACGCTGCTTGCGCAGAATGTAAACCCAATCATTGGGACATGGTATGCTGGAACATTCACGGATGTTACAGCAACCCAAACAGTCAACGTGCTTGACACCACAGACTTTTTCACTGTTGGCGCCGCAATGGTGATTGATCCCTCGGGCAGCGTGAGCTCTTTCCGATACACTGGTAAAACCTCTACCACTTTGACGGGCGTATCTGGCGTTCAGGAATACATGCAATCAGGCTCGATTGTTATCCCAATTTTCCCAGGCCTGAGGATGGACTGGTATGGGGGCGGCGGCGAGGCAACCAACTCCAGCGATCAAGGCTATGTTTTCCGCGCGGGCGGCGGCAACGCAATCGCCTTCTCTGTTGGCGGCGGAATTGTTGCCGATACATTTACCTACACTGCTGGGCAACTCCCCTATATTGACACGCCCTCTGGGCAGGTGACGGGGTATGAAAACAAGATCACTGGCATCTCTGGGTTGGCAAGTTTCACCTCTGATGTGACGAGTTGGCGCATTATCGTTGACAATCCCGGCTTCCCGCAATTTACTATCGCCACGGCGGGAGATTATACAACGCTGACGACCACGAGCGGGAATCAATTTTTGCCAAGTGTGGCAGGAACATTTTTTGCTGTGTCAACGACCGTCAATTCCCCGGTTAATGTTGCTTATCTTTCTTATTCATCGACAACAATCACGTTAAGCGTGCCACAATACTTTGATGCTGGCACCTACATCATTGTGCCGATGTATAGCCATACTGCGCTTGGCGGCGGCACCCCATTCTACAGCATCAACAATTCCCTGAATGGGTATCCAAAAGAAAGCAGGATCAATGATGATGGGATAGATGTCCCGAATGGCACATTCAAGGGTGGGTTGTATATTGCCGCCGCGAATGAAGCTGCTGGCCCGTTGCTTGTTGTAGAAAAGCCATTGATTTATCCGGGCTATGACGTTGAAGACTCCCCATGCGTATTCGCTCCGATATGGACGGGCGGCGGCGGCGGCGCGGAGCCATCATACCCTTACCCGGCTGATGGCGATTTTGCCATTCACTTTTTGAACCAAGCTGAGTTGCCAGGGGTTGGGTCCATGCTGTACTCAACGCGCGATGTTAGCGCAGGCATTCGCCGATATTGGCAGCCGATGGGCGACAGGGTGTACTTCGAGCGTGCGCCGCAGTACAACGCAACGCCTTCCTCGATTGGGTTTGATTCGGTCAACGGGGTGTACTCGTTTGACTCTGCCGGCGGCACAGCGAATGCTAAGATTGCTGTTGCTGCGATTTATTTTGGCAGCTACGCGACAGATGTTGACTCGATCACGTTTGACGATACAAACAATGTCTACAACTTCAACGCTGATAACGGCTCCCGCAACGCCTACATTCAGGCCTATCATGCCGCCTTTGGGTCAGGCACATACAACGCCAGCTACATCCTGTTTGCTCAGGAAACAATGACTGGCAACTCGACTCGGGTTGGTGCGGAAGTCTCTCTCACGATCAGCTCGGCGGCGCTCACTGCCGCTCGGTCACATTATGGGTATGATGGCTTCCTGTTGAACCAAAACCAGAACGCCGCCGCATTTAGCTCGACCGACTATGGTGGATCGTTTGTCGCCGCGACAAGCACGAGTGCCGGAAACAACTCCACGAGCTATGGCGTGTTGTATGGCTCTTACTCCCGTTCATACCATGATACTGACAACGCGCTGTATTATGCAATGAACAGCTCATATGGCGGATATCATCGAACCGATACTACTGGGCAAACCGCCTTCATCAACACGGCATACGGAACATACTCCTATGTCGTTGCGGGCGGGGGCGCGGGAACATCTACCGCCTCGACCATCTCCGGCACTACGCTGACGATTGGCGGCACTGTCACTGCCGGATACAAAGTTGGCGACACGATCACCGGCACCGGCGTGACCGCTGGCACAACGATCACTGCGCTTGGCACCGGCACCGGCGGCGCGGGCACCTATACAGTATCAACCTCGCAGACAGTCGCCTCGACCGCGATCAACGTGTCAGTCTCCAACGCAATCGGCACAGCATATGGGTTGTATGGCTACATCAACAACAGCGTTGCCGCGAAGCGGATTGCGACCGCTTACCTGCTGTACCTGACGAGCAATGAGACTGGGCCAGTGGCAACCAAGTGGGGCGTGTATGTAAACTCGACATGGCCCAACTTCTTCAACGGCAATGTGATCTTGGACGGGGCTGTGCATTACACGCCCACCGTGGTGACTCCGGCGGCGGCGGGAACCACTACGCTGACCACCAGTACCAGCGTTTTGATCTGTAACCATACAGCAACAATCGCCTCGCACACCTTCGCTTTCCCGTCCACGAGCTTGACTAATGGGCAGCAGATTACAATTACTGCGCGGGCAGCAATCACAACCGTGACGCTGTCGGGCGGAACATTCTACAGCGCAATCACTACTCTCGCGGCGGGAGGGTATGCGCAGTACACCTATTCATCAACAAGCGCCGCGTGGCACAGGACGGGTTAAAATGCTCAGAGCAATCGAGGATCGAGGCGAGGATGGCATCTTCGTCAATGTGTTCAAACAAAGCATCAGCGTGCGCGACCTGAAGGGCGGCGAGCTGTCTGCGGAGGAAGTCGTGCTGGTGAACGCCGCTCACCCCGGCTCCATTCCCGATGATTATGCGCCGAGGAGCTTTGCTGCGGCGGATGAACCCAACCCAACTGAAATCAAGGAGAATATCAATGTCGAATAATCAACAACCCCAAATTGCTTTGCGCCTGACGATGGACAATCTGAACACAATTTTGTTCGCCCTCGGGGAGCGCCCCTACAAAGAGGTTGCCCCGGTCATCGCCGCGATCCGCTCCCAAGCCGATCCTCAAGTGCAAGCCCTCGCTCAGAAAGGTTCACCCGGCGATGATTGATCAAGCTGTCTTCAACTGGGCCGTTGCCCTCTCGGGCTTCCTTGGCGGATGGGTGCTGAAGGTGATCTGGGACTCAATCAAAGACCTCCAGAAGTCGCTCGCCGAGATGGATGTCAAGATGCACCGCGACTTTGTTCAGCGCTCGGATTTCAAAGATGCGATGGCGGGAATGCATGACGAGATGCTTGAGTTGAAGGTTGACATGAAGGATGGGTTCAGGGAGGTCAAGGAGATGCTGACGCTGTTGAATGGCCGGATTGAATCGAAGGCTGACAAATAAAATGCCGCTCCCCGCTTTCCTCGCCCCGCTCCTGTCCCAAGGGTTGGGGCTTCTCGCCAACGCCGCGCTTGCCAAGGGCAAAGACTGGGTGGAGGAAAAAACCGGCGTTGAGCTCGCGCCGGTGATGAGCGAAGCCGATCTGCTCAAGCTGCGGCAGTTTGAAATGGATCACGAGGAGGAGCTGCTACGGCTCCGCATCGAGGACAAGCGCCTCGACCTCCAAGATGTACAAAGTGCGCGCGACATGAACACGCGCATCAACGAGAGCGCCAACGCCGCTTGGCTCCCAAAGAACATTGCCGCGCTCCTCGCCATTGCTGTTGTGATCTTTGGATTCATTTTGCTTGCCACGACCGAGGAGCCGGATGTGCGCACTGCGGTGGTGGGGCTTATGACGCTGGTGCTTGGTTTTTACTTCGGCAGCTCCTCCAGCAGCCGCTCCAAAGACGATGCCATCAAGGCGCTGAGCGGAGGTGAGCGATGAGTCTTGTCGTGGCGCAAGCCGCCTTCCTCCTCGATGTTTGCAAGCTGATCGAGCACGCGACAAGCGAGGGCTGGACGGTGACGGGCGGCGAGCTTTACCGCACGCCCGAGCAGCAGCAAATCTATGTCAACACCGGGCGATCCAAAACGATGAACAGCAATCACTTGCGCCGATGCGCGATTGATCTGAACTTTTTTCGTGATGGGAGGATTGTCTGGGACAAGGCCCAGTTGGCGCCGCTCGGCGCGTATTGGGAGAGCCTCTCGCCGCAAAACCGATGGGGCGGCAACTTCAAATCGCTGATCGATGTCCCACACTTCGAGCGAATGTAAAAGTGGCATGTTAAAAAGCCCCGCCGCGAGGAGCGAGCGGGGCATCTGAGGGTAAGCCCTGAGATCAGAAGCCCTTTGCGGAGGATGTGTTCTCCTCTGACTCCTCATACTTCGCAGTGACCGCGCCCTTCGCAACGCTGGCGTGGAAGGCTTTTGCGGCGGCGTACACTTCGGGGCGAGTCACCTGCCCAGCCAACTCAAACTTGACGCCAAACCACGTGCCCTTGTCGTTGCTTTCGGGCATCGAGGAGGCGCGCACCTGATTGGCGAATGTCGGCGGCGTGATCATTCCCGCCGCGCTACCAACCTTCACCGAAGCGAGAGCGCTCATCAGCATCTTGGACTTCTTGATCTGGGTGGAGGTGAGCGACAACAGCGCCTCTTTCCAAGCGCCTGTCTCCTCGTCAATCAGCAGCACATAGTGGTTGCGAGTGTCGCTGATGCGGTCGCACTTCTTGTCATTGACGGTGCCATCTTCGAGCGGCATGTACAGTCGCCCGTCCAGCTCGGCGATCTGACCCTTGGCGCGCATGTCTGCCACGACCTCGGGAGCCAACTCGCCCTTGAACCCGCCGCCGTCAGCGCCCTTCGGAGCCCAGCGCAAGAACACACGGCGATAGGCGCAAGGCACAATCAGCACGCCCTTCTTGCCATCCATCATCTTCCCGGTCACATTCTCATAGAACATGCCCGCCTTGGCGCCCTCAATGGCCGCGCCGCTCGCCTCGTCAACCTGCGGCGAGCCCTTTTGGAGCACGCTGAGGAAGGGGATGGCAAACGATTCAGCGGTGGCACCTTCCATGCCCGCGCCAGCATCCGCCGCGAAGTCGATCACAGCGGGAAGGTTTTGCGCCACAGTTTCGATTTCGGTGGCGACTTCTTTCTCAGTTGATTTTTTTGACATGATATGTCCTAAGTTGTGGTGCGCTTGAAGAGGCGGCGCACCTTACGCCTTTTTGATTTTTGCTCGGTTGTAGGGGAAGATGCCGAATGTCTCGAATGGGATGGGCTTGCCGGCGGCGAGCTGCTCCTTGATGAAGCTCTTGAGGGTGCTCGGGTGTACCCGCTCCACCGTCATCCCGCCGATCTGCTCAGCGCATTCCTGAGCGGCATCGCGCTCGCCGCGCCCGAAGGCTTTGATCACCTCGGTTTTGATCAAGCCGCCGAAGCCATTGTCAATCAGCCAGCGGTGCGCCTCATCGCGCTTCGCCTCAGTGATCGAGCACTCGACATCCTCGGCGACTTCGATGGTGGTGCCATCCTCCAGCGCCACGCTATTGATGCCGACCTCGCGCATGAGCTCGGGCAAATCCTCTGTCTCAATCCGGCGCAACTCGCGCGTTGCCAAATCAAGATCATCCTTGAGCCCCTCGACTTTGCGGCGCTGACGCACAAGCAGGTTGCCAAGCTCGACAATTCTCTTCAGTTCACTCATAGTTTCATCTCCACAGGAATGTAAGTTGCGCTCAGGCGATCCCACTTGAGCACGCGAAGCACGCCGCCAGTTTTCCTCGCCGCGATGCAAGCGGCGGCGGCGAGGATTGAGGGATCACCGACAGCAACAAGATAATCCTCAGCGCCATACTCCTCCATCTGATCCTTGAGCGCTGAAACGAGTGGCGCTGTATGGAGCCTGTTGGCATTGGGAGGGAGCATGACGACAACCTCGCCATATTGCTTGGCGGGATCGAGGTTGATTGTTGGTATCCAAAGCCGGGTGGCGGTGTCGTACCTGCTTGGCTGTTGGGGGACATAAACTTTGCTCATCAGTTTTCCTTTCTGAATAGGATTCTCGCTTGGTATCATCGGCGCAGATCACCTAGCACGTTTGCTGCCACATCGGTTTTGCGTTGCAATGAGCGCGCAATCGCCTCATCAATTGTGTCGTTGGCGACAATGTCGATGTACACCACATTGCGCTTCGTGCCGATGCGGTGGGCGCGATCCTCGGATTGAAGCCGAGTCTCAAGGTTGAAGTCGTTGCTGTAATAAATGACTGTCTCGGCGGCGGTGAGGGTAAGCCCGATGCCGCCCGATTGAGGCTGGCCGAGAAACACTTTGACCTCGCCGCGCTGAAACATGTCCACAGCCTCGATGCGATCCTTGTCCTTGACTTCGCCGTGGTACTCGACAGCGGTGATCTCCGCTTCGTAAAGGGCTTTTGCGATTGCGCGCAGCTCCTCTTTGAAGCGAGCCCAGATGATAACCTGCCCGTCAACATCCTCCAAAATCTCCATCAGTGCGCTCAGGCGCGGCGAGCCCTCCGCCACATACACCGGATCGCCGCCGCCCGGAGGGATCACAAAGCCGGAGGTGATCTGCTGGAGCTTCACAAGCGAGGCAAGAGCGCTGACCGGGACAACCTCGCCATCGGCAAGTTGTATCCGCAACTCATCCGCCATGAGCTCATACGCCTTTTGCTGTGCGGGGAGGAGGTCAAAGAAATGATCCTTGTAAATTTTGTCGGGCAAATCCAAGCAATCCCGCTTCAGCACGCGATATGAGTGCGGCTCCAAGAGCTTCTGGAGCTTGTCGAGGTTGCGCCACTTCGGCGATCCATCCGGGTTGCGCGCGATGATCTGAGCTTGGGCGGCGCGAGGGTTGCGTTGGATCAGTTGCCGCATCATCGGGTGATTCGCACTCATCAGCTCCGCATACTCCGCAACAAACGCCCTGTAGCTCGTTGTGCCCAAGAGCCCGCTCTCAAGGAACTCCATCTGTTGGAACACATCGACCGGGGCGTTGGTTATCGGGGTGCCCGTTGCGATCCGCGCAACCTTCGCATAGTGCCGAAGGCGCATGAGCGCTTTCGTGCGGGCGGCGGAGGGATTCTTGATGCGACTGGACTCGTCAATGATGAACATCGAGCTGGTCGCAAGCAAGAAGCGCTGAGCAAACGCAAAGCCCTCCTTGGTGTTGAGCGCGTCAATGTTGATGGCAAAAATGCGAAGCGGGTATGGCTCGCCGCGCTCGGTGAGGCGGAACAAATCCTCCAGCTTTGCTTTCTCGCGCTTGCCGCCGCCGGAGCGCCACGCCCGAGCAATCACATTTGCGTCCAAGTGGGCCGGGATTTCGCGCTTGACCCAGTTGTTGTGGACGCCTTTGGGCGCAACGACAAGCACGCCGTTGATCGCGCCCGCAGCATACAGCCGCTCGGCATCCGCGAGCAGCGTCCATGTTTTGCCGGTGCCCTGTTCCATGAACAGCGCATAGGTTGGGCGGCGATCCATTTTGCGCAAAGCCTCGACTTGATGCGCCATGCCGGTTGTCTTCATTTCAGTGCCTCATATATCTGCGCCCATTCCCTCGCTGTTGCGAAGTCAATGAGCGCTTGTTTGTTCATTGCGTTGATCTGATCGGCGAGAGCGCCGCGAATCAAATACAGATCGCGCGACCCAACCCCGATCAATACAAAGCTCACCCCGCCCCAACGCGCCCAATCGAGATGCCAGTTGCGTTGCTCGCGGCTCAGGCCTCGCTTGTCACCGAGCACCTGAGTGCTGGCGCGTGCCGGATAATCCTCGACCGCCTTCAACTCCACCCAGCACACTGAGGCTTCCACGAGGCTGATCACATCGGGCATGCCGACAGTGACGATGTTCTCGACTCGCTCCAGTCTGATCTTACTGCCGAGGGAGGAGCGGAAGCGATCCCAGAGCCGTTGTTCAGTTGTCCGCATCGAGATTGACCTCACGGTTGAGCACGCGCAAGCGATTGATCTTGATCATGCTGAAGCCTCGAATCCTCCGCGCCCTCACGAGCACTTCGTCAACGCCGGGGATCAGCCGCTCAGCCGCGAGCCTCCCGAGCGGCTCATAATCAAACCGATCAATCCGCCCGATCAATTCCGGCGAGGAGTCATCCGACAAGCGCAAATCAGTGAACGCTGTCTGGCCGGTGTAGCGCTTGCCGCCGCGCTTGGAGATGAGCACCGCCTCGTTGTAGTCGCGCGGCTTCTTGTCGGTCACCTTCGCAATCCAAAGCACATCACCCTCCTCGGGGAATGTTTCCCAAGTGGAGACAACAGAGCCCATCCGGCACCCATACTTCTCCGGGTTTGCGTACAAATCCGAATACTTCGTGCGAAGCGGGAACAGGTCAGCAAACTTCACCGGAGCGGCGAGCACTTTCTCACGATCTAGTTTGCCCGAGCGGCGAGCCTCGACCGCCGCCACCGACTTCGCAGGGCCATAGCCAACGATGTTCATGAACCCGCCGATCAGCTTCCCATCGACCACCGACCAGTTGATGTCGCTCTTGTCAATGTCAAAGGCAACATACTCTGTCCCCTCAGCCGCCATCTCTCGGAGAATCTCCATTGTCTGGGCGTCATCCTTTGCGTGACGGAGGCAAGCCGCCGCATACTCCAGCGGGTGATACCGCTTCATCCAAGCGCACCAATAGCTGATCACGCCATACGACACTGTGTGCGATGCGTTCATGCCCCAAGCGCCAAAGGTACAAATCTCATCCCATATGATCTGCGCCTCCGCTTCGGGCACTCCGATGCTCGCAGCTCCGGCGATGAACTCCGCGCCGCGCCGGTCAAAGTATTCCTTGCCCTTGCTCGCGCTCATCGCCTTGCGAATCTCGCTCACCACCTCCCAGTTGAACTTGCCAATCTCGGAGCAGATGCGCATGACTTGCTCTTGGTAGAGTACAACGCCCATTGTGCGCCCGAGGTATTCGCTCATTGAGGGGTGACGATAGGTGACCTCCTCCTCGCCGCGAGCGCGGGAGATGTAGTGCTGGGCGGCTCCTCCGCCGAGCGGCCCAGGGCGAGCGAGCGCAGTCACGTGATCGACTTTGCGAAAGGAGTCAATGTACACCTCGGCGCTGACCGCTCGCTGAGCTTGCCCCTCGAATTGAAACACGCCCGCATACCGCTTCTCATTGAAGATGCGGAACACCTCCGGGTCATCCAGCTTCAGCGCATACAGCTCGTCAGCCGTCACAACGCCAGAATCCTCGATCACGCCCAGCGTGCGAAGCCCGAGCGCGTCAATCTTCAACAGCCCGAGCTTCTCGGCATCCGGCTTGTCGATCTGCGCCACCCCATCCTCGCCCACCGTGCAAAACTCCGACACCGGCAGGTTACAAACGATCACGCCCGCCGCATGCACCCCGGTATGCCAAGCGTGATTCTCGCTCTCGGTCATAATGCGCGCGGCTGGGTTGCGATCCATGAACTTGCGACCAACCTCTGTCGTGTCGAGCGCGTGTTGAAGCCCTTTGCCAAACAGCGATGACCCGCTGCTGTGATCTTCGAGCACGTTGACAAGATCGAAGCGCTCGTTGTCGGGGATGCCGAAGCGCTTGCACACCTCGGCCAGAACCGAGCGCGGCTTGAGGGTGTTGACGTTGCCGATGCGGGCGACATTCTCGCGGCCATACTTGTCGCCGAGATAATCAAACACCATGTCGCGCTTCGAGTCTGCGAAGTCAATATCAATGTCGGGCAAATCCGAGCGGCTCACATCAATGAATCGCTCAAACAGCAACTCGTGATCGAGCGGGTTGACTTCGGTGATGCGGAGGAGGTAGCAAACGAGCGAGCCCGCAGAAGAGCCGCGACCGGGACCAACAAGCATCTTTGTCTTCGCCCAGCGGATCAAGTCAGCGACAGCGAGGAAGTATGACTCATATTGCTTTTTGAAGATCATGTCCAACTCGCGCTGGATGCGGGCTTCATGAACCTCGGTCCACTCGGCAATGTGCCCAAGGCGCAAGCGCTCTTGCTTGCCGGCCTCGACCTCTGCGCGCAGATCGCCATCGAGGTGAATGATTGGGGCGAAGGGCAATGCGCTCGCGGCTCGCTCCGCCGCCTCGTGCGTGTAGTACAGCGCCGCCTCGAACATCTCGTCATGCATGAAAGCAAACTGCTGGCGCATCTGCTCGCGGCTCAAGAGATATTGAGGGGTGGTGCGCTCTTTGCCAATAATCGACATGAATGCGCCAAAGTCGCTCTCCCTCGGATACCAGTTGTCGCTCGTGAGCACGACCGGCTTGTTGGTATGCTCGGCGAGGCGCAATGCTGCGCGTTGCTGAAGCGGAGAGGCGGGGTTGATGTCGATGTAATCGAATGTGTCCGGGTCAGTGAGCGCCGCGCCCGCAAAGCGGATAATGCCGGGCGAGGAGCGGAACAACTCCTCAATGTTTGCATCCTTCACCCGCGCGGCGGTGCTGAAGCGATAAAAGGCGCGGATGTCCTCGGCGAGCGCCCATGCTACTGGCTTGCGCCCTGTCTCTTGGGGCACGGTGAGCTCGGTGCCGAACATTGGCTTGATGCCGGATTGAGCGAGAGCTTTTGCCCAGCGCACATGGCCCCATGTCCCGTTGTCCACAATCCCCGCCGCCGGAGCCTTCAACTCCGAGAGCGCGGCGGCGACCTTTGGGATCTGACCCCATGCGTTGCGAAAAGAAAACTCAGTGCGCACGCGCAGTTGTGGCACTGTCATGCGAGCCTCCAAATCTCTTCACGCTGGATGATCTCCACGAGCGCCATCACATCGTCCAGCGCTCGGTGAGTCTGAGCGAGGGGCTTGTTCATGACCGCCTCATACAACTCCAGCAACTTTGGGTTGCGCCCCCATTCCTCTTTGTACAACCCCACGGTGCACAACTCCTTGCTCGGCCAAGGGAAGTCCAAACAGTTTGCTCGGATCAGCTCATTCTTCATCATCGCTTTGTCGAATGGCAAGTTGTGCGCCATGACAGTGGTGGCGGCGCTGAACAGCCGCCGAAGTTGCGGGATCACTTCCGGGAAGCTCGCCGCGCCTTCGAGGTCAGCGTCAGTGATGCCGGTGATCTTGATGATCTCATCCGTCAAGGGCTCGCCCGGATTGATCATGATGCTGATCTCCTCCTCAATGGATCCCTTTCGAGGGTCAAGCAGCACCGCTCCAAACTCAATGATCTTGGGTTGCTTCTTGAGCGGCGCATTGGGGTGTAGCGTCAACCCGGTTGTCTCTGTATCATACACCAGAATCATTCTCTTTCTCCTTCAACAAATATCTGATCTCAATGATCCGCACCGCCTCCCGCAATCGAGAGGGTGGCGACCGCTTTATCACCTCCAACGCTACTGCGCAGAAGGTTTCAAGCTCTGCCCTATCCTCGTCACCCCATCCGATAAGTGTAGCAACACACGCCTTCAGGCGCTCATCCTTGAGCTTGACGATAGACTCTGCCACATACTCCAAATCCTCTCGGGAGAGGTTGTTGCGCTCCTGTAAAAGCTCGCGGCATCGTTGCGTCCAAAACGCAGCCAACTCCTCAGATTGCTTCTTTGCGCTCATGCTGTCGCTCAAACACGCAAACAAAATAGCGCTCTTGCGGGAGGCAATCGGGGCGCATCTTGATCGTTTTGGGCGATACCATTTTGAACCCTTGCGCCTCAATCTTGCTGCGAGCGGCGATGAACTTGTCCCAACCGGGCGCAGATTGCACCATATGGAACTCGACCGTGATCCACTCGACCGAGGGAGTCAACCGCATCGCATTGATCACCTCATACTCCGCGCCCTCGATGTCCATCTTGATGACGCGCGGCGCGTGCATCGCAATCAGGTCATTGATGCCAATCGAGAACACCGGCTTGTAATAACCCTCGGGAGGATTCTTGAGCCGCATCTCCTCGCGGGCTGTTGCGCCGGTGGAATGGCCCGGAGTTGAGACAAACATTCGCTGCCCAGACTTGCTGTGCACGGCGCGGAGCATTATGCTGATATTGCCTTTGCTGCTCTCGCGGATGCGTTGCTGGGCGCGGGCAAATGTGTGGGGGTGAGCCTCGACCGCCACCACCTTGTCGAATTGATCCGCGGCGTCAATTGAGACTTGCCCAATGTTAGCGCCAAGATCAAGGAACACGCCGCCGCGCCCAAACATCGGGAGGTACTTGGTGTTGCTCTTCGCATCGCGCAACTCGCGCTTAAGGCGGGCTTCATCAACTTCAAATTCCATTTTTTGTTACCTCTTCCAACATCGCCGCATACACCATCAAGTCGTGCGCAGAGTCTTGATGACCGCCCGCCGAAAGGTTCAGGGCATAGCGCGAGATTTTGCTCACACACTGGATGTAGATGCCGAGCCGGTTGAAGGCTTCGGTGTCTCCGGCCTCGATGTGAAGGCCATCCGGGAACAGCCCCGCCATTACCTTCCCAAAGCTCAGGTAGTTGTCCCCGTACAGCGCATTGCGCTGGCGAAAGGTGGCCGCTCCGCTTTCGAGGTTGTCGGGTGCGCGCTTGTTGCTCATGCTTCCCTCGCTTTCAGCATGGCGTCTGCCACGGCGTAGGAGGCGACTGCGTAGGTTGAGTTGGTTGCCTGACTGCCTGCGCCAAAGGTCGTATTGTTCGGAGCAGAGCGAATGAGTGCCTGCATCGCCTTGGCCGCAAAGTAGTCGCGCAGGGTCATGCCAGCAAATTGCTGTGACGCTCCCGGTGCAATATCACCAGTTCCAAAAAACCCCGGTTGATGCTTGCTGGTTTGGTTGTGGTACTCAAACGGAAACGCTGGGCTGCCTGTGTTTGTGTTGCTCATGATGCGTCCTTGTAAGACTTGATGAACTCGACCTCGCGCTCGATGTCTTCCAGAAACTTCACCACCTCGGTTTCCAGCTCCTTGATGGCCTTGTCGTCACGCACCACCCGACGAAT
>JACCEE010172739.1_pt1 | contig 15356 bp, 6 predicted proteins | sample 7449931 | NCBI WGS metagenome assembly JACCEE01 (sample SAMN15323457, study PRJNA562643) | freshwater metagenome | isolation source: river surface water | place: USA:Blue River Watershed | collected 2017-08-19 | reverse complement strand
TTATTCTGAAATTAGAAATGTAACCCCTAAATGTGGGAGATCCGATTTGTAATGTAGTATCTGTGAATGATTGTGTTGTTAAAGTCCATGTTACAGGCAATGCAACACCATCTTTATGTATTTTCATCACATTCCCAGTTCTAGATACTGCTATATGTGTCCACTTACCTAATGTAGGAAATTCAGAAGGATTTATTGCTTGAGCAGCTGTACCAGAAAATATCATTAAATTTCCAGCTACACTAGAACCAAATCTAAATCCTGTAGTACTAGCCGCAGAATTTTGCATATCAAATATTGTACAAATTTGATTCACAATAGGATATATAAAAAAGTCTATTACAAAATTTCCAGTTCCAAAATTTGTATTTTGTGTATTTGTTATCCCATAATTTGTAGGATTAGTAACAGCACTTGAAGAAAGATTGAAAGCTAAGCTATAACCATGGGTAGATCTATTATATGTAGGTTTATTAAATGGAGATATAAATTCTACACTAGCTCCAGCGTTAGGGTAAAATTGGCAGAATTCTTTAACATCATAAACTCTATCATATACTGCATATGCCTTAGTATTTTTAATTGGAACATTTGTACCATATGTAGTTTTTGAAGTATCAATCATTAAATTTCTAGTAGATGTGGTAGTAGCACCATCTAATAGCAAAGATGTGTTACCACTAGAATCAATAATACCACTATTTGTAGATTTTATCAAAAGTTTAGTATTTGGTAAGTTCGATAATCCAGATGTAGGAATAGAAATAGTATTCCCAGAATATAATGCAGTTCCTTTAACAATTCTCAAATTTGAAATAATTGTTCCTTTTGGTAATTTAATATTTCTATGTTGACCAATTACTAAATTTAAAGAAGGATTGCTTTCTGGAATGTGATTAGCTGGTATTGCTGATAACCCACTTCCGACACCATTTACATAAATTCTAATGCCTGATGAGTTTTTAACTAAAGCTAAGTGATTCCAAGAATTTAAATTTATCTTTTCAGTAGAATCAACTCGTTGAGCCTTATTTGTTCCTGTTTCTTTAGCTAAATATACAAAAGAAACAATTCCATTAAGCTGTGGGCCAAATGACCAAACATAATCTAATGTATCATTAGACATGTTTCCTATAACAATAGAAGCATTTTTATTAGTTAAAGATGATAATTTTGTATCAGTTATAGAAACACTTGTATGTGTTGGTATTTTAATGAAAAATTCTAATGTATAATCTTCTGTCCACCAATCAAATGATGTATTAACATATGGAATTTCAATACTAGTATTTGTAGATGTTGAATCAAAATATAAAGAACCATAATGAATACTTTCATCATAATTATTATTTTCATAATTTGGGCTTGCAGCTATAATATTTGTTGTTGTTCCTATTGTTAGCTGTGAATTATTTGATGTCGAATCTTTAAATGAAGATTCGTTAAGTGTTAATAATGAAGCTTCTGCATCATTTTTTATAATATTTGAAGGTGTGAAATCTTGTGTATATTTAGCACTCCCATTTACAAATAAGAAATTATCCATGTATCCATTAAAAACATATCCATTTAATTTATTATCTACATAACCACCAATTATTAAATTTGAATCTGTAAAGTTTTCATCCGTTAATTCGAATGATCCACCTTTAGCACTCATACCATCAACAAATAATGTTAATGTATTAGCGTTTCTAACAAGTGCTATGTGTTGCCATTCATTAGGTTTTCTATTGTTAGTAGTAACAATAAAATCTTCAACTCCGTTAGAAATTATATATCCTTCTCCATTCTCAGCTAAATAAAATCCACTAACACTGTTAGTAGTGGATCTAATATCAAATATACAAGATGGATTGGAATAATTTTCTGAATAAACCCAAGTTTCTATTGTAAAGTTAGAAGTACCAACTGAAAAATCGTTTATTTTATCAAATTCTATTACGCTATAATTATCTCCATCAAAATAAACAGAACCTTTTCCAAATTTTTTGTTTACTGTAGTAGATACTACATTATTCAATGTATAAGGTTCATTTTTAGATAATGAATCTAAAACTTGATTATGTTTATATGATGCTAATAATAATGATGTATTATCACTACTATTTTCGGGTGTGGGTGGAAGATCGAAATTAGAATTAGTATTATATAAAGATTGCCCTTTAGTTACTCTAAAATTGAAAATGTATCCACTGAATAAATCATTACCATCATATGATGCTCCAACTGTAAAATTGGCAGAGTTTAAATTGCTAGAATTGGTAAATGATAAACTTTTCTTTCCATTTAACCATAAATTAAATACTCCAGATGTTCTACTAATAACTACATGAGACCATAAATTTTTAAATAAACTTAAATTGGATGTATATGTTTCTTCTCCAATTTTAATTTCTGGATACCAACTTCTATTTATTCCAAAATAAAATGGTGTTTTGGATGTGTCCGTACTTCTCGTATCAAAAACTGTTGGAATAGATACAGTATCATCAACATTTAGCCAACCATCTATAGTAAAGTCTCCAGTTCCAAAATCAAAATGATTTCCACTTAAAGCTTTAATATAATTTGTTCCATCAAAATATAAACTTCCACCATTTTCTTTTGAATATGATGTTTCTCCAGAAAAAACGGTTTTGGTTGGAGTATAAAAGTTAGAATTTGAACATATGATATTACCTTGTATTAAAGTTTTATGATTTGGAAACCCTTCAGGACACAAGAAAATGTTTGTATTTGAAGAAACGATATTACAATTATCTAAGCTCAATCTTTCTAGAAAATTTGACTTATTGATATTAATTCCATACATATCTTCAGCAGAACCAATAATAGCATTTCTTACTGAATGTCTAACTTGACAATCTCCAACTTCATAAACAAGATTTGTTGATTTATGATTTGTATCATATGTTGTTTTATTGTTTCTTACTGAAAATAAATTCGTAATATCTACTGGTCCAGATGTAGATTTTATTAGAATTCCCAATTTATTATCTCTTGTTATTAGCCCATCAATTTTACCCCAAATTTTAGATGGTGCTAATAAAGCGAAATCTACACAATCTATTATTGAAATATTCTTGGCACTTATAGATTGTGTTTTGCCAGTTCCTTCAAAATAATGTAATCCTCTACCCGGATATCCAGTAACACCATTTATTACTTTGTAAGTTTTAAAGTTTTCTAAAAATACAATATCATTAATATTAGAATCATCAATTACTAAACTAGCTCCAGTTATGTAATAATTTGTATTATTGTAAAATTTAGAAACAATATTTGATTCATTAATGAATCTATAACCCCATCCACCACATAAAATATTATTTGTTAATTGTAATTTAGCAAAACTTCTTACAGCAAAATTTACGGCGTGTGTTGTTGAATTTAAAAAAACATTTGAATCTACTTCTAAATTTTGGACTAGATTTGGATTGGTGGTATTTCCATTAATTAAATATATGGCTCTATTATTTTTATAAAATATATTCTTTTTAATAACAGCATTTAAAGATATGTTTGTACTAATTGTTATTGGATTAGAACCTGTATTTGCAGTAGTATCTCCATTTATGAATGTATTATTTTCTAATAATACTGAACCTGTATTATATATTTCTATATTGCATATTTCAGAATTTTTAATGTAAACATTTGATGATTCTGTTGCTATAATTGTAGAATCAACATCAGCTGCATTAGGACCAAAAACAATATTTCTAGAAACATTTAAAATAGGAGCACCATTAAAGTTTGGTCCATATAATGGATTATTTAAAGAAAGTTTTGAAGAAGTAATTGGAGAATTTAAAGTTATACCGTTATTATTTTTAACTGTTATAATTTTTTCAACAGTAGAATTGTTTGATTCAGTTGTATTTGGTAAAAATAATAATTTATCACCAACAGACCATGAAGAAATGTTTGATACAAGATTTGTAGATGATATGCTTGATATATTCGCTTTAGTATCTTCAATAAAATGTGTATAAGGTAAAATATCTTTACCAATAGCTATAAAATTAGATTTGTTTTTAACTCTTACATTTTTTTTAACTGCTCCGGAAAGATTTAATAAAAATGTAGATGTTAGTGGTGATTGTAAACTTCCAGCAATAAATGATGAAGAGTTATTTAAAATTAAAAACTCAGCATTAGTATTATCTAATCTACCACCTTGGACATCTACTACTTCTATTTTAGAATCCCCATGAAGCACAATACTTCCAGAAGCAACACATCTTTCTCCACTTATATTAACAACATTTGAAGAACCACTACCAGATAACTCACCATAAGTAGTAGCATTTTTATTATATAAATGACTTATAATATTGACTTTTTCAGCTGCTAATGCAGTTGAAATTGGTAGAGTTACTGTGGAAATCAATGCTCTATTGAAATCTCCTGTTGGGCTACTAGGAGTTCCAATATAATATGCTCCACTTAATTCACTGGTTCTTGCAGATACATTAACTATTAATGATGTTCCTAATCCAGCAAATGTTATTGGATCAAACATTAAACCAATATAAAAAGATTCTGAATATGTACTTAATGCAGGAAGAGAACTTAATACGTATTCACTGGTTAATGTAGTATTTCCATTACTAGACAAAAATAGATTTAATGTTGAAGTGGGTTTTATATTACTTAAGTTAATATATAAACCACAAACACTCGTTGAGCTTTCTGCTGGAGTTAAAGTGAATGCGCCTAATCTTCTGTAGGATGTTGACAGAGGTTGTGCTAATGTATTGGTTTCTAATATAGCACCAGCACCAGTCATTTGTCTGGCGAAAGTAGTTCTATCTGAAAGAACCCCCGAAGTTTTTATATTGAATAAATGAGGCATAACTTGATGTTAGTATTTAGTTTTAGGCGATATCATATAAGCGTATGTAGCGAGTATTTCCTCCTACAATTATTGCAATGTATTCTTGAGTTAAATTAACTTCATAATTTTGGAATGTGGACAAAGTAGCGGTTTGCATTAAGGAGTTTAATGTTCCACCGATAGGAATTATTTCTGTGGCATCACCATTCGCATCAGAACCTTTTCCGTAGTATAATGTATTATTAACTTCATTAAACGCCAATTCAGCATTTGAAAGAGAAGAAGGTGGTCCACTTTCACCACTACTTCGTCTTTTAATTCGAATAATACTAGGCGTTGACATTACTGATATTTACACTATTATTTCACATTTACTAATGTGATGATTAATAAAAAAAAGCGGAGGAGGATTACCCCTCCTCCGCTCATTAACATATGTTTATTTTATTTTAGCAATGACCAGATGCTAAACCATTTTTATAGAGAACTCCATCTTTACATTCAAACTTATCAGCTGATACGTGTTGAATTACTGGAGCAGCAACAGGTGCTGGAGCCTCTACTTTGACTTCTTCTTTCTTAACTTCAACTTCGGGTTTTAAATCTTCTTGTGACATATATTCTATTTACTATTTTAGATCAAATTTAGCAAGATGTTGCTAAATCTGTTCCAGAACTATATAGATTACCATTTATACAACCATCTGCTATAGCTGCAACACCATTAGTATAAACAAATAATAAATTAATATCTTGAGCAATATTTGGATTACCTCCGGGTGAACTATAACTAGAATCTAATAATCCAGCATTCATGTAACCAAAACTATAAGGTCCAGTATAACTTGAATCTGGAGCACCATTCGTAAAGTATCCAAATGATACATATGCTCCACTAGCTTGAGTTGGTGATCCATAAGCATATGTATAATACAATGAATCATCTAATGCTATTTGTGGTGTATTATTATTATAGTTTGTATCGAGTTCACCATTGGTTACATAACCAAATGAATATGCTCCATCAGCATAACACTTATAACCAGCTTGAGAACCAAGTACATATGATGTACCATTATAGCATCCATCACTTAATGTCACAACTCCTTGATTAAAATCATAATATTTTGAATCATTTGGATTTAATAATAGAATTGCAGTCGCTAATGTAGCTACACCACCAGTATATGTATAATATAATCCATTATCTAAAGCACTTTCTGGGTATCCGGGATTAAAACTCGTATTAATATATCCACCAGAGAAAGAATAATTACTATAATTTCCTTGTGCTGCTGTGTAACTTCCATTATTGAATGTTAAGTAGTATCCTGAAACTCCAGTTACTTCTTCTGGTACTGTATTTGTATAATTTTGATCAATTACTCCAGAACTTAGTCTGTAAAATGAAGTATTAGGATAAGTTAATTGATATAATCCATCATTAGGAATTGTTATATTTCCATAATTAAACATATAATATGTTTGAGTATCTGCTGCATGTTGTGGTGTAGGATTATCATAATTTGTATCTAATACTCCATTATTATAATAACCATTACTAAATGTTCCTTGAGCTATTTGTGCAACACCATTTTGGTAAAGAACATATTGTTGAGTTTCATTATAATCTAATGGTTGTTGTGGTGTAATATTTGTATACGCTACATCAATTGCTCCTTCAGAAGTTAATGCGAAATTGCTATATAAACCATTTGCTACTGCTGGAACACCATATGTATATAAATAATATGCATTTGTATTATCTATAGTTGCTTGTGGAGTATATGTCGTTATAGTTATATCATAACTTCCATTATAGAATATCCCAGTAGTATATGCTGATCCATTAGGTGCTAAGGTTGCATAACCAGAAGTATAAAGGTAGAATAATGAATCATCTATTGCACTTACAGGTTGAATAGTATCAAATAATCCAGAAGTTACAATAGAACCTCCACTTAGACAACCAACGCTATATCTACCATCAATTGGTAAAGTTGCAATTCCTGATAGATATGTATAGAATAATCCATCATCTAATGCTGAAACTGGTGTTGTAGAAGTTTGAGCTACTTCAATTATTGCTCCATATGGTTGTGTTGTAAGATCATTCACAAACCACCCATTACTGTAAGGACCACTAGGAATATCAGATATACCAGAATTATAAATGTAATATTTATTAGGTGAATCTTTAGCTGTTTGTGGTGTTATGTTAGTATATGTTGTGTATATTTCTCCATTATTATCGAAATAATAATTTGTATATGCTTGTGTAGCTAATGATGGTATACCATTAGTATATGTATAGTATGATGAATTATCTAAAACTGATATTGGCATCGAAAACGATGCTGTTATATCTATTTCACCATTAGCAAAATATCCATTACTATATGCAAAATTAGCGGCAGTTGCAACGCCACTTAAATAATAATAATATATTGAATTGGTATTAACTGTAGATGCTGGTGTCAAATTTGTATAATTGATGTCAATAATTCCACCAGTTGTAAAATAATAATCAGTATAACCACCGACAGCTAATATTCCAATTCCAGATAAAAATTTATATTCACTTGAATTATCTAATACAGATTCATGATTTGTATTATTATAATTAATATCTATTATTCCACCATCTATTTTACCAACTGAATATTTACCTTGTGCAAGTGTAGCATTACCATTAGTATATGTATAATATAATGATGTATCTATTGCAGTAATAGGTGTTACTGCATTAAATGATGTTAATAACACATTATTAGTATAATATCCAGTTGAATATGCTCCTTCTAATACACTACCACTTAATGTAGCTACGCCACTAGCATAGGTATAGAAGTTAGAATCATCTAATGCTTGAATACCAGTCACATTATCATATGTAGTATCAAACACTCCAGCAGTGTAGTAACCAATACTGTAAGGACCATTAGCTATAGTCGATTCCCCACTCAAATACGAATAGAATAACGAATTATCTTGAGCACTTGCTGGTGTAGCTTGAGTATAATTTATATTTATTGATCCATTAGAATAGTATCCATTACTATATGCATTATTAGCAATTGTAGCCAATCCTACAGCATAAGTGTAATATAATGATGTGTCTATTGCACTAATTGGAGTAGAATTATTATAGCTTGTTAATATAACATTAGTTGCATAATATGCATCAGAGTATGCTCCATTCTTAGGACCAGATGCGAATGTTGCAACACCTTGATTATATGTATAATAATTTCCATCATCTTGAGCTAATATTGGTGTATTTAAATTAGCTAATGTATCTATTAAACCACCGTCATAATAACCATTACTATATGGACCATCAGCATAAACAGTTTGACCACTTGCATACAATACGAAAATTTGTGTATCTATTGTTTGTTGTGGTGTAATCGTATTATATGTTGTTAATATTTGACCACCACTTAGATATCCAACTATATATGCTCCAGAAGCTAGTGATGGAATACCTTGATTATACAAGTAATAGAGGGAATTGTCTCTTGCAGTTAATGGAGTTGTGTATGTTGCATTTGTATCAATTTCGCCAGCATAATAGTAACCATTACTATAAGCTTGATCTCCCGCCATAAATGAAGCACCAGATAGGTATTCATAATATAAACCGTTATCTATAGCTGTTTGTGGTGTAGTATTAGTATATGAGATAGCATATTCTCCATTACTTGTAACATATAAATTACTATATGCTCCTGATGCTAAATAAGCAACACCAGATACATATGTATAATATAAACCATTATCAATAGCTGATAATGGAATATTTATATTAATTGTACTATTAACTAAACCATTTGCTGAAAAGTAATAATTACTGTAATTAAGTTGTAATGGATAGGAAGCTATACCATCATTGTATAAGTAATATGTGTTTAATTCGTCTTTAGCTGATAATGGTGTTAATGAGTCAAATGTAACATCTACTAATCCAGAACTTGTTAAATAGTAATTACTGTATATACCAGAAGCTATGCTAGGAATACCTAGAAGATAGGTATAATATGCTCCAGAGTCTATCGCACTTACAGGTGTTTGAATTGTTTGTGTTATGTCAATTTCACCATTTAGATAGTAACCGTTGGTATAAGAACCATTTGCTATAATTGAACTACCACTACTATATGTATAGTAAGTGGTTGTTGCATCTATTGCTGTTACAGGAGTTAATGAATTGTAAGATGTTAATATAGTATTGTTAGAGTAGTATCCATCAGAATATGCTCCAAATTTAGCAGCAGTTTGTGTTGCTACACCATTAGCATAAGTGTAATAATTACCGTCATCTTGAGCTTGTTGTGGTGTACTATCTGTATAGGTTTCATCAAATACTCCATTAGAATAATATCCATTACTATATGCCCCTTGTGCAACTATAGCTTCTCCATTAATAAATGTGAAATATAATATTTCAATAGGATCGTTTGGTTGATTGACACTAACTGGTAATGAATTTGTGTAATTTGTTTGTATTTCACCAGAAAGTATGTAATAATTACCATAAGCACCTAAATTTGAAATTACTGGTTGTTCACCAATAATATAATCATAATATAAATTAGTGTCTATAGCTAAGTAGGGTTGTTCAAATCCACTATCAAAATATTCTCCACCGTAAATTATCCCAATACTATATGTTCCATCAGCTATGATAGCTTCACCGCCACTATATGTATAGTATGTAGTTGATGCATCTATTGCAGTTACTGGTGTAGCAATAGTTACAGCAGATAAAGATCCAGCTACGAAATATCCATTACTGTAAGCTCCCGTTACAACACCCTGAGAAATACCACCCAAATAAGTGTAATACAAAGTATCATCATATGCTTGAGTTGGAATAATTATAGTTCCTTGAATAGTCCCAGAACTTATAGCATAATTACTATAGAATCCACTTAAAAATGCATTCTTGGTTCCATTTAAATAAGTATAAAATACTCCATCATCTTTAGCTGATAATGGTAGAGAACTTATATTTGTATTGTAAGATGTTGAAATACTTCCACTTGAGAAGGCAAATGTAGAATACAATCCATCTGCAACAGTTGCAACATTCGATGAATATGTATAGAAGATTGAAGTATCCTTAGCAGAAACTGGTACAACAGTGTCTCCATTTTGTGAAATATTACCAGCTACAAAGTAATTACCATTACTATAGTAACCAGAAGCAATCGTAGCTAATCCAGAAGAATAGGTATAATACAATTGATTATCTTGAGCTACTTGTGGTAATGCTGAATTATAACTTGTCAATATTATATTATTCTGATAATAACCATCAGAGTAAGCTCCTTGCTTCATTGCTACTGGTGTAGCATTACCATTAATGTAAGTATACATTAACCCATCATCAATCGCTTGAACAGGTACTTGAGAACTGAATCCACTATCTTTAGTACCATTTAAGAATGCTCCATTACTATAAGCACCATTTGCTGCTGTTGCAGTTCCTGTTAGATAAGTATAAAATACTCCATCGTTTTTAGCAGTTAATGGAGTTGCTGCTGAATATGCTATATCTATATCTCCTGCTGTAGTAAATGCATAATTACTATACAATCCAGAAGCTATAAAACCTATACCCTGAGCAAATGTATAATACTTATCTGTATCTAATACAGTTCTTGGAATACTAATATTTGTAGAACTTAAAACAGCAGCAGAAGATAATACACCCACACTAAATGTTCCTGTAGCAGGAGATACATTATCATAGTTGAATATATAATACAAATTATTATCTTGAACTTGGATTGGTGTTAATGAATTCGTACTTAATACTTGAAATCCAGATGCAAACTCTCCAACAGAGTAAAAACCATTAGCTGTTTGTACAGCAACACCAGACAAATATGTATAATATGCCCCATCATCTTGTGCTGGAACAGTTGGTTTATTATATGTTATACTAATATCGATGTCACCATTTACATAAACTCCAGTAGAATAGAAACCATTCTTGGTTTCATTTTGTCTACAATAACTTCCACCTAATCTACCATTAACATAAGATATTTCAGAGAAACAACCTTCAGCTAAATATGGATCTATTTGAGGATATATATAATAAAATTCATTATCTTTTGCTTGATATGCTGATAAAGCTTCAACGGCAACTTTAACACCATTTGAATAATATCCAGTAGAAAATGCTCCATTAGCAAGTGAAGCAACTCCTAAAGCAAACATATAATAATTTCCGCTTATTAATACTGGTTTTTGTGTTTGATATGTTCTATCTATAATACCATTTTTAAAATAGAAATTAGAATATTCTCCATCTGCTAATGTAGCAGACATTACATAATACATGTAATATTTTAAATCATCTTGTGCTTGTATTGGTTCTGGGCTTGTATATTCAACTTTACTTCCACCAGCATAATAACCATCACTATATGCCCCACTTTTTGGTGGAGGTACATATAACGTTTCACTACCTTCAATACTACCAGTATTTGTAGCTGTTGCAGCTATTTGAGCATCTCCAGCAATTTGTCCAACATTTGAAGCAGTATCACTAACTATTGCATCCCCTTCGATACTACCAACATTTACAGCAGAACCTAACAAAACAGCATCACCAATAATTACTCCTGCATTAGTAGCATTACCTTTTAATGTGGCATCAATCGTAGTCCCTTCATTAGAAGAATTTCCTATAAATACTCCACTATCAGTAGAACCTTTATTTACAGCAGTATCATCATAAACACTATTTTGTGTAGTACCAGAATTTACAGACTCACCTCTAAGATAACTGTCTCCAGTAAGATTTGCAGCATTTTCCGAGTCTATGAATTCAAAAGTCCCACTTGAAAATATTTCATCAGAGTTTTGAAGATAAGTTATATTATTAATATTATATGTAGCATTACCACTAAATGTAACAGAAGATGTATCATCTAAATTCATTGGAGAAACGAAATCAGAACTTAGATTTGAATATATAACAATATCAGAATCGTATACTTGAATTAAACTAATATTAGTATATCCAACAACGTCCAAATTAATTAAAACTGTGCTAGTACTTAATACTTTTACATAATTAGTATTGATTGGTAGACTCGTAGCTTGTACTGTATGATTTTCATCACTATACCAGTTAGATATATCAGACCATTGATAATATCCACTTAAGCTATTAGTTCCCCAAAAATAAAGATATTCACTCATAAAGTATATTTACTATTTAATGAGTAGATAAAATAAAAACGGGTGAGTTTCCCCACCCGTTTTTAATTGTTAATTGTTAATTGTTAATTATAAGTTAAGAAATGGTTACTACACCAGATCCATCTGTTGATACAACAGACTCGTTATATGCTAAATTACTAACATCATTAGCAATTACGTATGAACTTCCGTATAATGTAACACCATTTCCAAATGATCCTCCAGTATGATAATATTGATTACCACCAAGAGTTATAGGTGTAACTGATATAGTAGTTAATACACCCATATTATCTGTAGACCAAATAGTATTGGAAGTACTATCAAAACCACCAGCTATAGATATTGGTGACATGCTTGAATCATACAGTGTTGATCCAGAACTAAATGATCCAGTATGATAATAACCAGTACCATTTAAAGTTATAGAAGTAGCAACTACAACAATTAATACTCCATTTCCATCTGTATACCAGAAAGCACCTTGAGTAGAATCGTAATTAGTACTTGCATATGAAATCTTAGTATAAACTCCACCATCATATAATGTAGATCCATTAGCAAATGGTCCATCAATTAAATAATTAGTATTATTTAGTGAAATAGTAGAAACATTAGTAGATACACTTAAAATACCTGATGCATCTGTTGAAAATATTATACCATTACTACTATCCCAAGCTGGACTTAAAGACACTGCAACACTTCCACTACTATTATACAATGTATTTCCATTACTTAAAGAAGTAGCATAATAATTATAACTATTAATTGAATATAAATTAATATTTTCAATAATAGTCATTTCACCAGAATTATTAGTATTTATAAATTTAAGTGTAGAAGAATCATATATAAATGAGCTATTTACTGTATTTCCACTTGTATCATACAATACGTTTCCTCCAGTGTAATATGATGTTCCAGCTAGTGTTGTTTGAGTCAAGCTTATAGCAGAGTATACTCCATTTGAATCAGTACTCCATTTTACTAATGCTGAAGTATCAAAACCAGAACCATCCGCAATTATATTCTGAGAACCATCTTTTAGAATATTACCATATAAATAATAGTTAGTTCCATTCAAAGTGATTGGAGTACCTTGTTCACCACCTCCACCGCCACCTCCACCACCAGTATATTCTGTTTCGTTACCTTGAACAGTACCAGTATTTGTAGCGGTTGCTGCTACTTGAGCATCACCTTGTACAGTACCAGTATTTGAAGTTGTATCAGCGAATACTGCATTACCTTCAATAGTACCACCATCATTAGCAGCACTATCATAGAACTCTGCATTACCAGTAATAGTACCACCATCGTTAGCAGCAGTATCATAGAATTCTGCAATACCATCAATAATTCCTTGATTTATTGCAGTACCTCTGAATATTGCAGTACCAGTAATGGTAGCAGTATTAGAAGATGAATCTAAGAATTGAATTGATACTGTAGCTACAACATCAGCATTATTTACAGCATTACCAGAAACAGTAATAGTAGCAGCTACAACTTCACCGTTTACAACAACATTACCACCAAAGACAGCAACACCTGATTGTATTGATCCACTATTAGTAGAATTACCAGCCATTGTTAATGTTGAAATTGCAATCAATGAACCCTCATTAGCTGCATTACCTAGAATCTGAATAATATCGCATTCTACTTCTCCTAGGTTTCTAGTATAATCATTGAATACAGCCTCATCTGTTACATCAATAGGCCCCTCATTTACTGAATACCCTTCGAATGTTACTGAAGCTGTTTGAATTGAACCATAATTTACGGCACTGCCAGCGAAGACTACTTCTCCAGCACCTGTGAATGTTTTATTTGCTATAGGCATATTATATATTATTTGTAGCGTTACCGCTAAATGTTATTGTTGAAGTTGCATCCAAGTTAACAGAAGCTACGAAGTTAGCACTCAAATTAGAGTATACAACCATTGTAGAATCATATGCTTGAATAGAATCTACATTTACATATCCTTGAGCATCTAAATCAATTAAGACATTATTTGTACTTAATACTCTAACATAGCTTGAACTTACAGGAAGTGCTAATGCTTGTGTACTATGTGCTGAATCAGAATACCAGTTGGTTATATCTGACCATAGATAATTTCCATTTGATTGAGTTGTACCCCAGAAGTAAATGTATTCAATTGGATTACCAAAATCACCACCATTAATTACTGCTACAACATTCTTAACGAATGCAGTAGTAGCAACGTATAAATCTGATGCTGAAGTTGGTTTAGTTTGTGCTGTTGCTGATGATAAAACCACTGAACTTGTGAATGTCTTATCTCCAACAATTGTTTGTGAACTGTCTCTAGTTAAGAATTTATTAGATCCACCAACAGATTCTACTCCACCAACCTTACCATAGAAGAATGTTGGGAAAGCTTCATTTATAGCTAACTCACCATTATCTAATGATGATGGAGCACCTGAAGCTGGTCCAATTAATGACCAATATGGTGCTAGTGTAGATGGTAAAATAGCATCATTATTTGCCAAGGCTATATAATAATTTCCTTGATAAATAACTTTATCTCCAGCTACATATTCTCCAGCTAATGCAGTAGTTCTTGTAGGATCAAATGGAGCAGCACCAACTTCAACAGCCCTTCTTTTAATTTTAAAAATTACGTTACTCATGATTTTAAGTCTCCGAGTTTAAAATTAAAAGGTGCTACCATCTAATACTGCAACGGCATTTTTTACGAATTCGGTTGTTGCTACTGATGTATCATTACTAGTTAAGTTTTGAGTAACTGTTACAGCTGATGAACCTAAATCAACACTAGCTTCGAATGTTTTCGCAGCTGATATTGTTTGACTTGTATCTACAGTTGTATATGCTCCAGAACCAGCAATTTTAATTACTGAACCATCAGCTTTAGCATAATACATGATGTCACTTACTTCATTGTAAGCAAGTTCACCATTTTCTAAATTAGCTGATGTTGGTGCTGTACCATCACTTGTTCTACGTTTGATTTTAAAAATGTTTGCCATATGTTTTTATTTATTTTTATAATTTATGGTTTGGAAAGTTGGGACGTTCCTTTAATATTTAAGCTATTCCCCATTAATAGCTATTCTTAAAAAAGGGGGGTGTTTCCACCCCCCTTTAAAGATTTAATTTCTAATTTATATTAGTATGAACCAGCGTCGAAATAGCAGTTAAAACCAGATAGGTTATAAACAGCTGCTCCACTTAAGTTTCCAACTATTGTTACAGGTCCTTGTACACTTAATGAATCGGACATTGTAACTGC
>JACCEE010258436.1_pt1 | contig 15365 bp, 17 predicted proteins | sample 7449931 | NCBI WGS metagenome assembly JACCEE01 (sample SAMN15323457, study PRJNA562643) | freshwater metagenome | isolation source: river surface water | place: USA:Blue River Watershed | collected 2017-08-19 | reverse complement strand
GTGAGTTGCCCTTAAAAGCAGCTCACTTTATTTATTTGATGGTTTTTAACTCCCTGTACAGCCGTTGAATAGGTAATCCCATTACATTAAAATAACTACCTTGTATACTTTCAACGCCAATAAAGCCAATCCATTCTTGCACACCATAAGCCCCTGCCTTGTCATAAGGACAGTAATTCTGAATATAATAATCCACTTCCTCCTCGGTAAGAGATGAAAACTGAACCTCGGAAACTGCTGCAAAACTTTTTTGCCATGAAGCGGTAGTCAGGCACACTCCGGTAATAACCTGATGTTTTTTTCCGGATAGCTTGCTAAGCATAGCTCTGGCCTCTGTTGCATTGGCAGGTTTACCTAATACCTCGTCCTCTAGCCAAACAATTGTATCGGCTGTTATAACCAACAAAGGTTCTTCAACTTCATTTGAAGTTACAGATGAAAAAAGCACTTTATATGCATCTGCCTTTTTCCGAGCAATAAATAAAGGTATTTCCTCACCTTTTAAAGTATCGGGAAACGACTCATCTACATCAGGAAGCGTCTTTACACTAAAATTGACCCCTAAACCACTTAGCAATTCTTTTCGTCTAGGTGAGTTCGAAGCCAAGACGACTGAATATTTCTTTAAATCTTCTAACACGACTATCTAATTTATTACAGCTTAATTACCACCCAAAAGCATCGCCATTCATCCACTTGCCCTGAGATTTTAAAATTTGTTCAATCACATCACGACCGCAACCATACCCACCATCTTGATGAGAAATATAAAGAGCCACCTGCTTAACCTCAGCAGCAGCATCCCTAGGGCAGCACGGCAAGCCACATTCGCGCATCACTTCAATATCCGGAACATCATCTCCCATATATAAAATCTGCTCATCTTTTAATCCATGTTTATCCCGAAAATCTCTATAATCATGAATTTTCACACAAGATCCCATATAAATATTTTCTATCCCCAAGCCGGCGAAACGTTTACGTACCGCTTCTGTTCTGCCACCTGTAATAATCGCTACATGAAATCCTAATTTCACAGCTAATTGCAATGCATATCCATCTTTTACATTAACAGTACGCATAGGTTCTCCTGTGGGGTGAAGAGATAACACATCCGAGCTCAACACACCATCTACATCAAAAGCCAACGCTTTTATTTGGTTTAAATCATAATTTATCGTACTCATATTATTTCTTTTTTGAGATAATACTATCACTCAGTAACTTATAAATGTTTTGAGTAGCGGGATCATCAGATAACATCTTCAAGTGTCTTCTCATAACTTCCTCATCATTACGAGCAGCCGGACCGGTCTGCGCATCGCAAGGAGGTAGTAAATGCACTTTTGCAGCGGTTTCATCAATAAGGGGAATCATCACATCAAAAGGCAAATTATTTTTCTCAAGCAACTCCGCTGCCAATGCATACATGTGATTCGTGAAGTTGCAAGTAAAAACAGCAGCCAAATGAAGAGAGCACCGTTGTTGTGACGTTGCGTAATACACCTTATCCGACAATGTTGACGCTATTTTCTTAAGCAACTCAGTATCTTCGGGTGAGCTAGACTCAATAAAAAAAGGTATATTCTGAAAGGAAGTCTCTTTTTTTTTGCTGAAAGTCTGCATGGGATACAACACTCCAAAACGTTGCGCATAACCATTCCATATATCTATGGAAATACTACCGGCCGTATGTACAATCAACGCCTTTTCTTTCCCTTTTGTTATATTGGGCAATAATTGCAATAACGCATCATCTGTCAAAGATACGATATACAAAGAAGCATTATTAGTGACTTCTTCTAATGAAGTGGTAAAAGTCGATTCAACCAAATGGGCTAAAGTCTTTGCTGATTCTTCCGTACGGCTATACACTTGTTGAATACAAAAACCTTTTTTATAAAGTGCTTTTGCTAAATTTGTAGCAAGATTCCCGGCACCAATAAAAACTACTGATATGTTCTTTATGCTATTTATCATTTGAAGAATGATTACTGACCGCCAAACTTATTGATGTGAATTTTCTCCCACTGCAGATGTTCTTCATCAAAAGGTTTACGTTCCATCCCTTTATGACCCACTGCAACAATTGATAACACCTGCAACTGCAAAGGGATGTCTAACACGGCACGAACAAATTCATCGGAAGGCATCCCTGTAGCAGTGTATCGCTCGCGAATCTGTATCCAACAACTGCCCAAGCCCATATCTTCTGCCTGGAGCTGAATCATCAACGAAGCAATCGAAGCATCTTCAATCCACACATCACTTGCCAAAGGATCGGCCGTAACTACTATGGCCAAAGCAGCGTCACCCAAAAAAGATGCCCCGTGTTCTTTGCAATGAGACAATTCTTTCAACACGTTTTTATCGTCTATGACAATAAATTGCCATGGATTGCTTCTTTTCGATGATGGAGACATCAAAGCAGCCTTCAACAAAACCACTACTTCTTCCTGAGACAATTCTTCTTCGGTAAACTTGCGCATACTGCGACGAGACTTTATCAATTCACTAAAATTTTCCATGAATAAATCCTTTATTTGATAACACGGGTACAAAGATACAAAAAAATGATCAGTACAATCGTAGTCTTGTTTCTATTAAAAAATGTATATTTGCCCCCACATGGCATTAAAACTTACTACATATTATAAAGGTAGTGATATTCCCGATTTGCCGGGGAATAACTTCTTTCACTCCAAAGAGCTGTTTCTTTTATACGAAGCAACTCCTTCTTATACACCTATATATATAGTAGCTACTGAAGAACAAAAAACTTTAGCTAAAATATTAGTTGTCATTCGAAAAAACACCAGTCTGATTCCTTTTTCAATTTTAAATCGCTGTGACGTATACGGTACAGGCGAATATTTAGATGATACCATTGATAAAGAAACACTTTTTGGCGAAATGCTTAGTCACTTCACTAAAGAAATATTTCGCGAAGCCTCTATTATTGAATTCAGGAATCTAAATAATTCTCTTTTCGGATATAAACATTTTCGGAGTAATCATTACTTTCCTGTCAATTGGCTACGGGTGCATAACTCCTTGCACAGCGTAAAATCTGTTGATGAACGCTTCACAGCCTCACGTATCCGGCAAATTAAAAAAGGATTAAAGAACGGTGCAGAAGTATACGAAGCACAAAACAAAGTAGAAATTCAGGCTTTCACCAAAGTCATGCGTCGCATCTACTCCGCCCGCATTCGTCGATACTTCCCGGGATTTGAGTTTTTCGAGCATATAGACAGCACTTTATTGTCTGCAAAGATCGGGAAAATATTCGTTGTAAGGTACAAAGACAAAATCATTGGAGGATCCGTTCTCATTTTCTCGGAAGATACAGCCTATCTGTGGTTTTCGGGTGGGATGCGCAAAACCTACGCGTCACTTTATCCGGGTGTTTTATCCGTATGGGCTGCCATGCAATACGCACATGAAAATAAATACCGGCACTTAGAGTTTATGGATGTAGGCTTGCCTTTCCGAAAGCACGGATATCGCGATTTTGTGCTCCAATTCGGTGGCAAGCAGAGTAGTAGTCGCCGCTGGTTCCGTGTCAGGTGGAAATGGCTAAATAAGGTTCTGTGCAAGATATACGTTTAGCCCTCGAAGTAAAAATAACTATTTTTAAAACTTCGCTCCCAACCCTTAAAACTTCTCACTAAAATGAAGAAATATTTCTTTATTATGCAATTATTCCGTTTCTTTGTGCAGTTTTTATCCAAACGAAACACATTTAAATTCAATATCAAAAAATTATAGTTATGAAGATTTCACACATCGAGCATTTGGGCATTGCTGTAAAAAGCATTGAGGAAGCTCTTCCTTACTACGAAAATGTATTAGGTTTTAAATGTTATAACATTGAAACCGTAGAGGATCAGAAAGTTAAAACTGCCTTTTTAAAAGTTGGCGAAACAAAGATTGAATTGCTGGAACCAACGTCTCCAGAAAGCACTATCGCTAAGTTCATTGAAAACAAAGGGGAAGGAATTCATCACATAGCATACGCTGTTGAAGATGGAATTGCTAATGCTTTGGCAGAAGCAGAAAGCAAAGAAATCCGTTTGATTGACAAAGCACCTCGTAAAGGAGCAGAAGGATTGAGTATCGCTTTCCTTCATCCGAAATCAACGCGTGGCGTACTTACTGAACTTTGCGAACATTGATCGAATTAACAAAATATTAACGCTTAAACATAAAATTCATGAGTAACCAGCTTGAAAAAGTAAAGGAGCTTATTGAGCTTCGCGCTCAAGCCCGCTTAGGTGGTGGAGAAAAAGCTATTGAAAAACAACATGCAAAAGGGAAATATACTGCTCGTGAGCGTATAGCCCAATTGCTTGACGAAGGAAGTTTTGAAGAAATGGATATGTTTGTTGAACACAGATGTACCAACTTCGGACAAGAAAAGAAACATTTCCTGGGTGACGGAGTAGTAACCGGCTACGGAACCATAGAAGGAAGATTAGTATACGTTTTTGCACAAGACTTCACCGTATTCGGTGGTTCATTGTCAGAAACAATGGCACAAAAAATATGCAAGGTAATGGATATGGCTATGAAGATGGGTGCACCTTGTATCGGAATCAACGACTCGGGTGGTGCTCGTATTCAAGAAGGTATCAACGCATTAGCCGGATATGCAGAGATATTCCAACGTAACATCATGGCTTCGGGAGTTATTCCTCAAATATCAGGAATCTTCGGACCTTGTGCCGGCGGTGCTGTATACTCTCCTGCATTAACTGACTTTACACTTATGACAGAAGGAACTTCTTACATGTTCCTAACAGGTCCGAAAGTAGTGAAGACTGTTACCGGCGAAGATGTATCACAAGAAGACCTTGGTGGTGCCAGCGTGCATGCAAACAAATCGGGAGTTACCCACTTTACTGCTGCCAATGGTGAAGAAGGCTTATCCATCATCCGTAAACTATTGAGCTATATCCCTCAAAATAATCTGGAAGAAGCTCCCATCGTAAACTGCACCGATCCTATTGATCGCTTGGAAGACTCATTGAATGACATCATTCCTGATAGCCCTAACAAGCCATACGATATGTATGAAGTAATAGGTGCCATCGTTGACAACGGTGAATTCCTCGAAGTTCAAAAAGATTATGCTAAAAACATCATTATTGGTTTTGCCCGTTTCAACGGACAGTCAGTAGGTGTAGTAGCTAACCAGCCTAAATTCTTGGCAGGTGTGCTCGACAGCAATGCTTCTCGTAAAGCCGCTCGTTTCGTTCGTTTCTGCGATGCATTCAACATTCCTTTGGTTACATTGGTTGACGTTCCTGGATTCCTTCCGGGTACCGGACAAGAATACAACGGTGTCATTCTTCACGGAGCCAAACTGCTTTATGCTTACGGTGAAGCAACAGTACCTAAAGTTACTGTTACCTTGCGTAAATCATACGGTGGTTCTCACATCGTTATGAGTTGTAAGCAACTTCGCGGCGACATGAACTATGCATGGCCAACTGCTGAAATCGCAGTAATGGGAGGTGCCGGTGCTGTAGAGGTGTTGTATGCTAAAGAAGCTAAAGAAGCCGCAGATCCGGTTGCTTTTGTTGCTGAAAAAGAAGCAGAATACACCAAGTTGTTTGCTAATCCGTACAATGCTGCCAAATATGGCTATATTGACGATGTTATCGAACCAAGAAATACCCGCTTCCGTATTATTAGAGCTTTGCAGCAATTACAGACCAAGAAATTGACCAATCCTGCCAAAAAGCACGGTAATATTCCATTGTAACATCATATAATGAAGTAAGTTATGAATAAAATAAAAACAGGAATACTTATCGTTTTATTGGCAGCAGTTTGCTTCAACTCTTACGGACAAGGAGCAAAAAGTCTGAAAATCAACGAAGTACTGATAAAGAACACTGAAAATTTCCAAGATGACTACGGTCAGCGCAATGCGTGGATTGAAATTTTCAACTCTTCTTTTGCCAGTGTTGATATCAGAAGCTGCTACCTTACAAATGATAAGCGAGTTCTTAATCCAAACTTAAGTATTGAGGAGAGGGTTAGTATGATGTATACTATCCCCAAGAGTGACGTACTGACGGAAATTGCTCCCAGACAACATTTGTTATTTTGGGCAGACAACAGACCTAACAGAGGTACTTTTCATTTAAATTTTGCTTTAGATTCTGTTGCTTCAAACTGGATTGCGTTGTATGATGCCAACGGCAAAACATTGATCGACTCTGTTACAGTGCCGGCCAATATTCCTGCCAACTTCTCATACGCAAGAGAAGCAGACGGAAGTCACCACTGGATTCTTAAAGGTGGAGATGCCAATAATTACGTAACCCCAAATACCAATAATCAAACTCAGGATAAGCAAGAAAAGATAGATGGCTTCCGCAAGCACGACAGTGCAGGTATTGCTATGGCTATCATTGCTATGTCTATTGTATTTGGCGGACTTATATTGTTATACGTTTCATTCCGTCTGATTAGCGCAATCAGTGTTAAACTGGCTAAAAGAAATGCAATGAAGACACGCGGTATCACCGATAAGAAAGAAGCCAAAGAAAAGGCTATCGGTGCAGAATCGGGTGAAATATTTGCTGCCATATCTTTAGCACTCCATGAATATCAAGACAACGTTCATGATATTGAAGATACCATCTTGACTATCAATAGAGTAAAACGCAACTACTCTCCATGGAGTTCTAAGATTTACACTTTGCGTCAGACACCCAAAAATTAAATTAAAACCCTAAAGAAAAACGAATATGAAACAATATAAATATAAAATCAATGGTAACCTCTATAATGTGACGGTGAATGATATCGAAGAGAACATTGCCCGCGTTGAGGTTAACGGTACTCCTTATACAGTTGAGATAGACAAGCCGGTTAAGGCAGCTCCCAAACCTGTTACTCGTCCGGCATCTGCTCCTAAAACTTCAACCGGCGCACCTGTAGTTGCCCGTCCGGCAGCCACTTCAAGTAAAAGCGGCATCAAGTCTCCGCTACCAGGCGTTATTCTGGATATTAAAGTGAAAGAAGGCGATACGGTTAAGAAAGGACAACTTATTGCTATTCTCGAAGCGATGAAGATGGAAAACAATATCAATGCCGATAAAGACGGTGTAGTATCTGCAGTTAAAGTTAACAAAGGTGATTCTGTACTTGAAGGAACAGACCTTATCATAATCGAATAGTCATATGGGAGAGTTTATGTCATTTATATCGAACAACTTTGCCGACTTCTGGAGTTATACGGGATTCGCTAATGCGGGTTACGAGCACTTCATTATGATCTTGGTAGGATTGTTCTTCCTCTTTCTTGCAATCAAGAAAGATTTTGAGCCTATGCTTCTCATACCTATCGGTTTTGGTATTCTGATCGGTAATATTCCTTTTAAAATAGATGCGGGATTGGAAGTTGGCTTGTATGAAGAAGGTTCTGTCTTGAATATCCTTTATCAGGGAGTAAGAACAGGATGGTATCCTCCACTTGTCTTTTTGGGTATCGGAGCTATGACTGACTTTTCAGCATTGATCTCCAATCCTAAACTAATGCTTGTTGGAGCCGCAGCTCAATTTGGTATTTTTGGCGCCTACATGGTTGCTCTTGCTTTAGGATTTGAGCCTAATCAAGCAGCCGGTATTGCAATCATCGGTGGAGCAGATGGCCCTACAGCAATCTTCCTTTCATCCAAATTGTCGCCAAACTTAATGGGTGCTATTGCCGTATCTGCCTATTCATACATGGCACTTGTTCCGGTAATACAACCTCCTGTTATGCGTTTGCTTACAACTAAAAAAGAGAGGTTGATCCGCATGAAACCGGCTCGTCAGGTTTCACACACAGAGAAAGTAATGTTCCCTATTATCGGTTTGTTGCTAACCTGTTTCCTTGTACCATCGGGATTACCCTTGTTAGGTATGTTATTCTTTGGTAACTTACTGAAAGAAAGTGGTGTAACACGTCGTTTGGCTGATACAGCCAGCGGACCGCTGATTGATACTATCACTATGTTATTAGGACTAACAGTAGGTGCTTCCACACAAGCAAGCGAATTCCTTACTTCGAGCACACTTTACATCTTCTTCCTTGGATTCATGGCATTTATTATTGCCACAGCTTCCGGAGTGACATTTGTTAAGTTGTTCAACTTGATTTTACCTCAAAGTAAGAAGATCAACCCGCTTATCGGTAATGCCGGAGTATCCGCCGTACCTATGTCGGCACGTATCTCTCAAAACGTTGGTTTGGAATATGACCCAACCAATTATTTGTTGATGCATGCCATGGGACCGAACGTAGCAGGAGTTATCGGTTCTGCCGTTGCAGCCGGTGTACTTTTGGGCTTCCTTATTTAAATTAAGATAGAGGGCGTCTGAAGAAACAGACAACTTTATCCGTACATAAAAAAGCGCTTTTCCATTTATTATGGGAAGGCGCTTTTTATTATAACACAACCGAATGTCTCACAAAGTTAAAAAACAAATTCTACAATAAATCGCATTATAAGACATCGTGCTTGTTTCATTTTATTTCTACCTTGCAACCATAAACTACAAAAAACACCCTTATGAGAAAGAATGCCCAAGCATACTGCCTGAACAAGGCGATACGCCTTACCACGCCGAGTGACGAAACGTATACCAATCTATATCAAGGGCTGGCCGACTGTTATAACCTGGCACAAAAACCCAAAGAACAAATACAAGCGCTACTGGAACAGTACAAATACGATAAAAACAACCACCAGCTTTTATTTACTATTGGCCGCATCTACCAAGACGCATTGGAAGATATGAGCAGAGCCAAAAAATATTTGGAAATGTTTATGGCCACCCGTCCTGAAAAACAAACCAAAGAAGAAGATCCGGAAGGAACAATCAGTGCCTCTCTGTATAACGTAGCCGAACGTCGTTTGGACGCCATCCGGAAAGAACAGTTTTTCAGAGAAGGAGTGCCTTCAAAGATGATCATAAACAACAAAGAGTACAAAGCCGTGAATTAAAACAAGAAATGAAAACGTTTGCATAAATATATAAGTGTTCACACAGACTGAGTGCAATAGCTATCTGAATATTAAATGCTATCTTAGAGGTGTTAATAACAGAATTACTAATATCATGAAAAGATTATTATTCTTATTGAGCTCTCTGATACTATCCATTAGTACTTATGCAGCTATGAATGTGAACAAAATTGACCCGCCGTGCTGGTTTACCGGTATGCAAAACCCTGAACTCCAGCTAATGGTTTACGGAGAAGGTATTGGCAATGCCAACGTAACAGTCAGTTATCCGGGTGTATCGCTTAGCAGCGTGGTTAAACTGGAAAGCCCCAACTACCTGCTTGTTTACCTCCACGTAAGTAAGGAAGCCAAACCCGGCAAGGTGAATCTGACTTTTACGCAAGGTAAAAAGAAGATCATCCAAACGTATGAACTCAAAGAACGCGAGAAGAAACCCTGCGAACGCAAAGGGTTCGACGCCTCGGATGCCTTGTACCTGCTGATGCCCGACCGCTTTGCTAACGGCAATCCCGATAACGATCAGATAAAAGGGATGGCACCTTACACGGTTGACCGCAAAGACCCGAACGCCCGTCACGGAGGCGACTTAGCCGGAGTGGAAAAACACCTCGATTACTTCAGCGATTTGGGTATCACAGCTTTATGGTTTACGCCTGTGCTGGAAAATAACATGACCGGCGGTTCTTACCACGGCTATGCCACTACTGATTATTATAAAGTAGACCCACGTTTCGGAACAAACGAAGAATACAAAAGTCTGATAGCCAAAGCGCATGACAAAGGCATCAAAATGGTAATGGACATGATATTCAACCATTGCGGTGTGGAACATGTATGGATCAAAGACATGCCTTCAAAAGATTGGTTTAACAATCCCGACCATAAAACAAACTTTGTTCAAACATCGTTCAAACTGACTCCGCACGTTGATCCCTATACCTCCAAATACGATTTCGATCAGATGAACGACGGCTGGTTTGTAACGGCCATGCCCGACCTCAATCAAAAGAATCCGCACGTGTATCGTTACTTGGTGCAAAACAGTTTCTGGTGGATTGAATACGCCGGGATTGATGCCATCCGCATGGATACTTATCCGTATGCCGACTACGATGCCATGAGTAATTGGATGAAAGAGCTGAACGACGAATATCCCAATTATAACGTAGTAGGCGAAACATGGGTTACCGAGCCGGCCTACACAGCCTGGTGGCAAAAAGATTCCAAGTTGTCCGCTCCGCGCAACAGCAACCTCAAGACCGTTATGGACTTCAGCTTCTTCGAAAAAGTAAATACGATGAAGTATGAAGAGACCGACCCCTACTCTACCGGTTTAAACCGCATTTACAATAGTTTTGTATACGATTTCTTGTATCCTAACCCGGCCATGGTACTTGCTTTCTATGAGAATCATGACACCAACCGTTACCTGGGAGAAGGACAAGACCTGCAAACCCTCAAGCAAGCCGTGGCGCTTCTGCTCACTACCCGTCGCATTCCCCAGCTCTATTACGGCACGGAAGTTATGATGAACGGTGTGAAAGACAAGAGTGACGGTTACGTTCGCAAAGACTTCCCCGGCGGATGGATGGATGATAAGGAAAACGCCTTTACTTCCGCAGGCCGAAGCCAGATTCAAAACGAATGCTTCAACTTCTACCGCACCTTGCTGCAATGGCGCAAAGGCAACGACGTGATTGCCAAAGGTGATATGGTGCAGTTCATGCCCCAACAAGGCGTATATGTATTTGCCCGCATGTATCAAGGCAAAACGGTAATGGTATTGCTCAACGGTACCAACAAAGAAGTAAACCTGCCCCTGCACTTTTACGCGGAAATACTCCAAGGAAAAACTCAGGGCAAAGAGATTATCAGCAACCAAACGGTACAGCTTACCGATAAGCTGACCTTGGAAGCAAGAGGTTCCCTCATTATTGAATTATAAAGCAAACCTGGCAGAGAGAATAAAAAAAAATCCCGGTGATCATACGACCATCGGGATTTTTATTATCTAAAAGTGTTTACGGGTATCGGAAGATTATTCTGCCAATTTACCAGCAGAACCAAGTACGTTCACAATTTTGTGAATATAAAGCTTCTTCATGTTATCACGAGCCGGTCCCAAGTATTTACGTGGGTCGAATTCAGCAGGTTTTTCAGCAAACACCTTGCGAACAGCAGCGGTCATTGCCAAGCGGCTGTCAGAGTCGATGTTGATTTTGCAAACAGCAGAAGCAGCAGCTTTACGCAATTCCTCTTCAGGAATACCGATTGCATCTTTCAATGCGCCACCATACTTATTGATCGTTTCCACTTCTTCTTCAGGAACAGAAGACGATCCGTGAAGAACGATAGGGAATCCGGGAAGTTCCTTCATAACGCCATCCAAAACATCGAATGCCAAAGGAGGAGGAACCAAACGGCCGTTAGCGTCACGAGTACACTGATCGGGAGTAAATTTGTTAGCACCGTGAGAAGTACCGATAGAGATAGCCAAGCTGTCGCAACCGGTTTTAGTCACAAAGTCAACTACTTCTTCAGGTTTTGTATATGTGTGGTGGTCTGCAGAAACTTCGTCTTCAACACCAGCCAATACACCTAGTTCGCCTTCAACAGTTACATCGAACTGATGAGCGTATTCTACGACTTTCTTTGTAAGAGCAACATTTTCATCATAAGGAAGATGAGAACCATCAATCATTACAGAAGAGAAGCCCATGTCGATACATGATTTACATGTTTCGAAAGAGTCACCGTGGTCAAGATGCAACACAATCTCAGGTTTTGCACAGCCCAATTCTTTTGCATATTCAACAGCACCTTCGGCCATGAAACGAAGCAAAGTTTGGTTTGCATAAGCACGTGCACCTTTAGAAACCTGAAGGATAACAGGAGATTTTGTTTCTACAGCTGCCTGAATGATAGCCTGCAATTGCTCCAGATTATTAAAGTTATAAGCAGGAATTGCATATCCGCCTTTAATAGCTTTGGCAAACATCTCTCTGGTGTTTACAAGGCCTAAATCTTTGTAATTAATCATGTTTTTTATTTTTTTATTGTTAGTGAATTAAAAAAACTACGCAAAAGTAACAATTTTAGTTCTAAAAACAGAGCTTACTTCTAACAAATGTCTGCTATGAAAGGTCATAAACAGCAAAATTATAGGGTTTGCAGCATTGTATTGAATGATTTGTAATCTCCATATTACAATCCGCCTTCTCTGTTGCTTCATTATTACCCGGCGTACGGTATATAAACAAACAGGCCGGAGACACTGTTTAGTCGCTCCGGCCTATTTAGACATTATTATATTAATTTATTTTTTCAGATAAATGATGGTGGGCAAATGGTCGCTGTAACCGTTTAACCATGTTTTTCCGCCGTGCGTGCGCAGGGGTGATCCTTTGTATTTGCCATCTTGTTGAATCAGAAAATCGCGCAGAAAAACTTCGTTGTGATCATACTTCAAACCTTTTGTGGCTGTAAGCAAAGAAGAAGAAACGACAATCTGGTCGAAGAGGTTCCATTTTCCGCGATAAAGCAAGGTACCAACGCCTTTGTCTTCGAGCGTAGACCACCACGGATTAAAGAATTCGCCCTCCTTCACTTCATTGGCAAACTTCTTGGCTCCTAAAGTAACTGCCATGCTTTCGTCCATGGGGTCATCATTCATATCGCCCATCACAATCAATTTCAAATTCTTATTGCCGGCCAGCAAAGAGTCCTTCAGCGCCTTTACCTGTTGGGCGGCGCGCACACGTGCCGGTGAAGCAGCTCCGCGCGAAGGCCAGTGGTTTACAATGACACAAACATTATCTCCTGCCAGTTTTCCGTTTACAATGAGGAAACCACGTGTTTTGTGTACCGTATCGTCAACGTACACATAAGGAGCCAATTTGCTGGATATCACCTCAAATTGCTTTGGGTTATAAAGTAGTGCACAGTCAATACCCCGCTTGTCGGGACCTTCATAATGCACAATCTGGTAGTTATCGGCAGCCAGAGCCGGTTGTTTCACCAAGTCCTCGAGCACACGTCGGTTTTCAATCTCGGCCACACCGATGAATGCCGGGCCGGCAGGTACTTTCTCACGCGAGAGCATGCTCAGCACGGTCGACATGTTTTTCTGCTTAGCCAGGTATTTTTCTGAAGTCCACTTCATATCACCATCGGGCAGAAACTCATAATCGTCCTTTCCCGTATCGTGAATGGTGTCGAACAAGTTCTCTAAATTATAAAACGCTACACTGTAAAGTGTCTCTTTCTTTTGTGCGTGGGCATTTTGTGCTAAGCCGGGCACCAGAAACAGTAATAAAAAGAATAACTTTCTCATGGAATAATATGTATTATATTTTAGTTTGCCATTATATTTGAGCCTACAAATATCTCAAAAAATAGTAATAGTATGTGTTTTCATCCTATTTTTTTTAGACTTACTTTTGAACTAAAATAAAAAGTGTTATCTTTGCGCTCTGAAAATGACCATTACACTATTTTACCGAATAGTAAACGAAATAATAATTAATAAAAAAGATACTGAAATGAAAAAAGGTCTTCATCCAGAATCATACCGTCCGGTTGTATTCAAAGATATGTCAAATGGCGATATGTTCCTTTCTCAATCTACTTGTAATACAAAGGAAACTATCGAATTTGAAGGAGAAACTTATCCGGTAGTGAAAATTGAAATTTCAAGCACTTCTCACCCGTTCTATACTGGTAAATCTAAATTGGTTGACACAGCAGGACGCGTTGATAAGTTCATGAGCCGCTACGGTGACCGTAAAAAGAAGTAATCAGTCAAGTCAGACAGATAAAAAAGAGGGAGTTCTTATTGAATTCCCTCTTTTTTGTTTGATACCCACCCCACACGAGTAAAAACACTCACCCGTTTCAACACGCCGAACAACGCTACTACTACCGTTACCTAAGGGCAAACAGCACGCTTACTAAGTCATTTCTTCTTTATCAACAGTTCGTCCCCGCATGCGGGGACGAATGGCACTGCATGCGGGGACGTATAGCCTCGCATGCTGTGACGAATGGAACCGGGTGCAGTGACGAACTAAACTTCGGCAGCAAATGCGTTAGTCTGTGGGGCACATCGGCTTAGCTTCCGTACGCAGTTCATTTAATATTCGTACCAACCACAGAATTTTAGTCCTTGCGATGACAATATTCAGAAATTTGGAGTACATTTGCAGCCGTTTTATTATATGCCGCATGATGAGAAACTTTGATACCCATAAATGGGTTTCACGCGCGAAAAGCGCTTTCTATTATCTGACTAGCAAAGGCAAAGCCGGATGGAATTGGTACAAACATCTCTACCAACGGTCGCCCTGGTACAAAAAGACGCTAATAGTCGTACTGACTTTTATCGCCTCGTTCATCATCTATTTAGGGATGGTCGATGTAAACTTCCTTTGGCTATTCGGTAAATCGCCCGGATTGTCGAGCATTCACAACCCCGACCAACCCATTGCTTCTGAGATTTACAGCGAAGACGGTAAGCTCATCGGAAAATTCTTCCGCGAGAACCGCTCGCCCGTTAAATACGAAGAGATCTCTCCCGTACTAATCAAAACATTGATTTCGACCGAAGACGAACGCTTTTACGAGCATTTCGGAGTCGACTTGCAAGGTGTTTTCTCTGCCGTTAAAGACATGGCCGGCGGTAAAGCCCGCGGCGCCAGCACCATTACCCAGCAGCTGGTAAAAAACATGTTCAAGGTAAGATCACAATATTCTACCGGAGCGTTGGGCTTCATCCCCGGAGTGAAACTGATTATCATGAAGTCGAAAGAGTGGATCACCGCCGTGAAAATTGAAATGTTTTACAGCAAAGAGGAAATTCTGACGATGTATCTCAATACGGTCGACTTCGGCAGCAATGCTTACGGCATAAAAACGGCCTGTAAAACCTATTTCCACACCACACCCAAAGACATAACATACGAACAAGCAGCTACACTTGTGGGACTCCTCAAAGCAACCACCACTTACAACCCCAAGCTGAATCCGAAAAACAGCTTGAAGAGGCGCAACGTGGTGCTCGAGAATTTGTGGTCGCACCGTGTAATAACCAAAGCTCAGTTTGACTCGCTCAAGCAAATACCCATGCAGCTTAACTTCAACGTGGAAAGCAATTACGACGGTGAAGGACTGTATTTTCGCGAAGCCGTGGCCGAATCGCTTCAAAGCTGGTGTCAGGAAAATAACATTGATTTATATGCCGACGGATTGAAGATATACACCACCATTGATACACGTATGCAGAAATATGCCGAAGAGGCAGTCGACAAGCAGATGCGTGTGGTGCAACGCAACTTCAAT
>JACCEE010775918.1_pt1 | contig 15368 bp, 17 predicted proteins | sample 7449931 | NCBI WGS metagenome assembly JACCEE01 (sample SAMN15323457, study PRJNA562643) | freshwater metagenome | isolation source: river surface water | place: USA:Blue River Watershed | collected 2017-08-19 | reverse complement strand
CTAACTCTTGACCTATAAAACTATAACAAAACATCATTAACTTTTTAATTTCAATTAAAGAATATGATGAAAAAAAGAGCAAATACATCGTACCAAAAGTTAAAACTACTGCACCAGAAACTTCTGCTGATTTTGCAACATTTCCCTCAGCTCTGGCATCTTCTATTTTCTTGCCGGTAGGTTCTTCTGTTTTTTCTTCATCAGCCATATTAAAACCTTAAATTATTGAAATTTTGAAGTAAAATATTCTACAAAAGCTTCTGTAAACATTTCCATTCCAAGGATTAAAAAAACAAATATTAATGCAAATTTTAATTGAAAAGTGATTACAAAAGGAGAAAATGAAGGCATAGATTTTGTTCCATAACCATAATAAATATCAAGAATAAACCCTATAAAAAATAGTGGTAAAGCAAATGCAAATGCAAATGCAAACATTCTTTTTATCTCATCAATTGCCAATTGAACTCCATTATAAGAAAATATATCAAAACTTCCTAGATGTATCATAGAAAAACTTTTAACCAAAATAACCAAAGTCATTTCATACATTCCTGTTTGAAAAAACAACATCAAAGCAATCCAAAAAAGTAACTTTGCAATTATACCTTGCTGACCACCAGTTGATGGATCAAACATTGAAGCCATAGATAAAGCAGTAGAATACTCAACAAATTCCCCAATAATCTTAACTGCTGAAAAAATAATATTAATTAACATTGAGGCAATTAATCCTAAAGTTATTTCAGATATTAAACTTAATATAAAATTATCTGCGTTTATATTTGAAGATACATCTACTAGGGGGAAAATAAATACTGTAATATAAAAAGCAAAAGCCATTCTAATAGTAGGACTTATAGCCGTATGTCCAAAAACAGGCATAAAAGCTACAAAAGATAATATTCTAGCGAGTAATAGAAGAAATTGATATAAAATTCCTTCATTAAGTAAAGATAAAAATGCTTCCATTACATATAATCTATTACTTTTTCTTCTCTATCTTTATTCTCTTCTTGTAGTTCTAAAATAGACTTTGTATCCATCTGTTGTTCAAATTGTCTACTGTTTCTTTGTTCACTGTTTGATGATTGATTACTATTGTTTTGATTTGAAGAACTAAAATCCAAATTAAATTTTGTATTTTCATCAAATGTTTTATTTAATGAATTTTTTAACACATTTTGATTTTCAATTAATGTTTCTAATGTCACATTATTTGAAACATTCATAGTAATAGTTAATCCATTATTTTTATCATTTTTCATTAAAATAGCAATAGAACCCAAATCTAAAGGATTTAAATTTATTTTAAAAGCAGTAACAGGTGGTTTATAATTTTCATACATTTGTTTTGCAATGTCAGACATCATTGCAGACATTTGTTGTTTTGCACCAATTATTCTTGATTGAATATTATAAGATAAAGGTGAATTTACATTAACAATAGCATCATCTGCTACTGTTAATGTATTATCAATTAAAGCTTTACTTGCTTCAACTGATTTAGTAATTAAATCTTTTACTTCTTCACCTCTAATATCATTTTTTAAAAGTAAATTATCAATCAAATTCTTTTTATTTAATAAATCTATATTAGATTTTTTTACATCTATATTCTCAAGATCAATATCTTTTTCAATACTTACACTTTGTAATCCTAAATCTAATATTTCAGCACTAGTTTTTACAGCTTGAATTGAATTTCCATCTTTTAATAAAGAAATTGCTTCATTTTTATTAAATAAAGTTTGATTATTTATCTTATTTTTTTGAGATCCTAAATATATATTAGATATTAAATCTTTGCTAAGCCCATCTTTTGACGATGTATTTATATTTTCACCAATTTCATTTGTTGAATCTGCTACTAATTTTTCACTATTTTTTTGAATTAATTGATCCATCAATGATATTTTTACATCTTTTTTAGCATCAGTTTTTTCTAATACATTAATATCAGTTTTTTCAATAACTTCACTTGGTAAAATAGATTCATTATTTATTTTTAAATTAATATTTTCAGGTTCTTCAACAAGTTGTATATTTGAATCAACTGGTGAATCCATTAGCTCTTTTTTTACTACATTATCAACCACAATAACCTTATCTGTTCCTGTTGATAAGTTTTCTACTAATGAAATATCTTCCATTACTTCTACTATATTATTACTATTTACAATTTCATCAATTTTTTTTATTTCTAATTTTTTGTTAACTACTTCATTATTTAAAACAACTTCAACTACACTATTTTTAGATTCTATATCTATTTTTTCTGTTAAATTATTAGTAGCTTTTTCTGTTTTTACTTCTTCAATATTAACAACTAATATTTCTTCTGTTTTTACTTCTTTTGGCTCTTGTTTTACATCAGTAGTTACTTTTATTTCTTCAGTTACAACATTATTTTTTAATAAAGAATCAAATAATGAAGGTTTATTTTCTATTGTTTGCTCAGAAGTATCACTAAGATTTGTAGTCACAACTTCTTTATTAACTAATTCTTTTGTATCAGTTTTTGCTTCCAATATTAATCTATCTAATAAAGAGTTTACTTCTGTATTTTTTTGTTCTTTAGTATCTACTTCTTCTACTTTTTTTGTTACAACTAATTGTTCTTTTTTTATTTCACTATCTTCTAATTTTACTTCTTCTGCACTAACAGCTACTATCTCTTCTGGTTTTATCTCTTGCTTTAATATATTACTATTATCTATTTTATTATTTAAATCATTTATCTTTTGATTATCTGCATTAACTATTTCTTTAGCATTTGTTTTTGCTTCTAATATTAATCTATCTAATAAAGAGCCTGTTCCCGCTAATTTTTGCCCTTGAGAATCTACCTCTTCTACTTTTTTTGTTAAATCTAATTGTTCTTTTTTTATTTCACTATCGTCTAAATTTATTTCTTCACTATTTAAAGCTACTATTTCTTCTGTTTTTACTTCTTTTATCTCTTGTTTTACATCACTAGTTACTTTTGTTTCTTCTGGTGTTCCAGCATTTGTTAATAATGAATCAAATAATGAAGGTTTATCTTTTACTGTTTGTTCTGAAGAAGTTGTAGCACTTGGAGTTGCTACATTTTCATTTGGGAGTATATTATTTATTAAATTTGACATTTTGATTACATATTTAATATATCTAAAGTTTTAGAATCAATATTTTTATGAGTATTAAATGAAGCTAAATTTGCTTCATAAGATCTCGTAGCCTCAATTAAATCAACCATCTCAACAACAGGATTAATATCAGGATATGCCACATATCCTTTTTCATCTGCATCTGGATGTGCAGGTTCATATCTCATAACAGGTTTAGCATCTGATTGGAGAATTGATTTAACACCAACACCTCTTAAAGAGATATCTGAGTTTTTATTGTTTGTTGCTTCAACATCATTTGAATTAGTTTTTTTACCACTAGCAACAAGAATATCTTCAAATACTACTTGTTGTTTTTTATATGGGCCACCTTCTAAAGTATGTGTAGTTTTTGCATTTGCAATATTTGCACTTACAACATTAATTCTTGTTCTTTGTGCACTCATACCAGAAGTTGATACATTATATCCATCAAAAAAACCCATGCTTTATCCTTTTTCTAAACTTGCATTCTCATAATTTCTTTATATGCATTTAAAGCTTTATTTTTTACTTCTAATGCTAATTTCATTGATAAATCAGCTTCTTCAATTCTTTGTACTGCTTCTTGTAAATTAGTTACTTTTCCTGTTGCTATTCCTTGCATAGAATCGTAACCTTTAACTTGCTGATTATTAACTTCTGAAATCGCATCATTAAGCATATTTTGAAAAGACTTATCATCAGACTGTCCAATCTGATTATTAGTATTTATACCTAAAGAACCGATTGAATTTGATATTGAAGATATGTTCATAACTTACCTTTTATTTAGTTTTTTTTTGATTTTTACTATTAGCATCTATCACATCTTTTACTGTTAGTTCATTCAACATAACTTGGATTTTCTCTTCATTATATTTGAAATCAAACTCATTTCTTTTATTCTCAAGACTAAAAAGACTTATAATCAAAGAGAGCATCATATTACTAACACCTTTTAGACATATCGTTACTAAAATTATACCTAAAATCATTTCCATTGGAGTAAATAAGTCAGCATTAATGGTGAAAAAAATCAATGTTGCAAAAAAACCTGTTGCAACATAAAATCTAAATAGTCCACTATTTATTACTGTTTGTGAGAATCGCTCTATAATCATAACTCTCTACTCTTTGAAACAATAAAAATAGGATTAATTGAACTTAGTTTTAGCACCTAAAACAAACCTTAATGAATATTTTTTAATAACTGATCGATAATCACTTGTAACTGTTTTGTTGTTTCATCAGATGAAAATTCATTAGCAAATAATTTTCTAAGTCTTCCTGTCGTAGAAATATTTGCAGAAGTTGAAACGTTTCCTATATATTCTACCATAAAATCTTTATTTAGCCTATTTTTTTTTCCAAGATTTACCAAAGAATTAGCTATTGTTTCACCTATTTGATAAGTTCTAGTATGGTTAAAACTTAACATTAATTTATTTTTATCAACTGACAACATTTTCATTAAAGAATAAACATCAGTTAAAGCACTAGGATCTGTGGTTGTAATTGCTAAAATATTATCAGAAATTGCTAAAAATTCTTTTACATATTCGTTTAATCCAGCACCAGTATCAACTAATAAAATATCAAATTTACTTAAAGAGATAATATCTTTTACAATTCTTGAAAATACAAATGTATTCTTATTTATAGCATATTGATAACCACTTCGTCCAGCAACTAAATGTACATTTGGATAAATTGTTTTAGTTATAACTTCATCTAAAGTTTTTGTTCCATCAATATATTCAAAAAGAGTGTTTTGGGGTTTTATATCAAATAAAACTTGCATATTTGCCAAACCAATATCAGCATCTAACACTGCAACATTAAATCCTCTTCGAGATAGTAAAAATGCCATATTTGCAGTAAACGTAGATTTACCAACTCCACCTTTTCCAGAAGTTATTGTTACAAGTTTTGTTTTAGAATAGTTTTTTTTTACTCCGTTAGTAAGTTTTATTAACTTACTAGCTTGAGAAGAGATTGCATCAAACAATTTCTATCTCCTAATACATTGTTTATTCATAAAACAATCTATTAAAAAAGTTGAGTCTGAAACAATTAAATCATCTGGTACATTTTGTCCAATAGAAAAATATGTAATAGATTTTTTTGTTTTATGTGCAAATGAAATAAGATTTCCAAAACTTCTTGTTTCATCTAATTTTGTGAAAGTTAAATAATCAATAGAAAGTCTTGAATAGTTTTTGTAAATTTCTAATAAATCACTATGTTTAACATTAGCAGGTAATACTAAAATTTTCTCAATAGGTAATTCTTCAACTCTTTTTTGATATTCATTTATAAGTTCTATTTTATCAACATCATATTGACTAGAACCAGCTGTATCAATAAAAATATAATTACAATCTTTTAATCTTAAAAGTGCTTCAGATAAACCTTCTGGTTTTTTTACAATTTCTAAAGGTAATCTCATAATATTTGTATAAGCTTGTAACTGCTCAATTGCTCCAACTCTAAATGAATCTAAAGTTACAATCCCCACTTTATAGTTTTGTCCCAATTTATAAGCATATCTTGCTGCAAGTTTTGAAATAGTTGTAGTTTTCCCAACTCCTGTTGGTCCAACCATCATAATTATCTTTCTTTGATGTTTTCGTAAAGGAACTTCATGTTTTATAGGAATTACTCTTCGTAAAATCAATTTAAAAAAATCATTAACTTTTTTTGGATTTGATTTTAAAGCAATTGGCAACTGTTTTATAGTTTTTTTCATAATAGTATAAGTCATCTCTTGATCAAACTCATTTTGTTCAAAAATATTATACATAGATGCAAACTCAGGAGGAATAGTTAAATCATATAATTGGCTTTTTGGATTCCAAATAGATTTTTGAACTTGTTCTAAAACACTTTGCATTTTTAGAATTTCTTCTTTAAAATCATAAACTTGTGTTTTTATTGGTTCAGATGTTGCTGTTGCTTTACTAATAGCTGCTTTAGTATATTGTAAATTTTTCTTTTTGTGTTCATCTTCCACAGCTACAACAACTTCATACATATCTTTGCCATTTTGTTGTGCATTAGATATTTTTTTTGTTGATATAACAATTGCATCTTCTCCACACTCTTCTTGTGCAAGTCTTAATGCAATAGTAGGTGTTTCTCCTAAAAAAGAGAGCATATTCATTTTGTTCTTCCGTCTTTATATATTTGTTCTATTGTTCCATCGATATTTTTGAAACGAATAAAATCTTTATTTTCATAAATGATTTTACCCTTTTTCTCAATTTTAAGTCCACCAAAATTAAATATGATAGATTCATTTTCATATTTTTTTACATCTTTTGAACAAATAATTGTATTTTTGTTTATATGGTGAAGTGTTATGTACTCTGCATTTTCTAAATCACTTAGTTTTAAAGGTACACAAGACTTATTTAATTCATTTATATTTTGTATTGTCACCTTAGATTTATCAAGTTTTTCTTCATAATTTATTGATTCTTTTGAAATTAATACACTAATCGCAAAAAGATTAATATTTAATAGAAAAACTAAAAAACTAAGCTTTAATATCAAAGAAATTTCCTCCATTAGCAGCAGAGATTTCAGAAACTAAATCTTTATACATTTGCTGAACAGGTAATACTATTGATGCTAATTTTCTATTTAATTCATAAAGCTCTTTTAAATCTACTTCTAAATCATCAACACTTTTTCTGTAAATATTAACATCTACACCTTCTTGTATTTTTGACATTAATTCACTATTTAATTGAGCTTTTAACAATGTAATATCTTCTATCATTACATGTTTTTCATCATTTCTTTTTAATAATTCTTCATGTTTTGCAGCTTTTATGTCTTCAATATCTTGTATTATAGAATTTTTTAATTTAACAATTAAATCAGACATATTTTTTATTGTATTTTCTATCATGGAAAACCTTATTTATTATTTTTAGCTAAAAATTCATATAACATATTACTAATTCCCAAACTTCCCGTAGAATTTTCGGCAATCGATTGCATATACATCCCTTTTACAATATCAGAACCCGCACCCTCACCTGCTATCTTATTAGATCGTAAAGATACATCCATAATCTGATTTAAAAAAAATGATTCAAAATCATCACACACTTTTTTTAATTGTTCTGAATCTTTATTCTTTAGATTTTCTTCTTTTATATTACTAATATTATTAACTTGTAAAATATCTTTATTTATTAAATTGTTATTAGATATATCCATTACTCCAACCTATCAAAGAAATTTTCTTTATTTAAAATATCTCGTTGATTATCTTGAGAAAAAAATCTCATTTCTACCCTTCTATTATCAGCAGCAACATCACTTTTTGGATGATGAGAACCATAAGCTGAAACTTTTAATATTGATGGATCTATCTTGTTTTTTATCAATTCCTTAACAACAGAAATAGATCTTAATGCTGAAATATCCCAATCATCCCTAGGAATTGTACTACCTAAAACTTTATCTGTATCAGTATGTCCTATTATTTCAATATTAAAAGTTTGAGGCATTGTTCTTATAACTCTAGCAATCTTTGAAATAAATATCTTTGCACTTGTGTTAGTTAATTCATATTGACCATCTTCAAACATAATACTAGAAGGAATATCTAAAACAAATTCATTTTTACCTTTTTCCATCTTTATTTCTTGAGTTTCTGTATTTTGACTCGAATTCATTTCTTGAACTGCTTGTGCTACATCTTGAGCACTACTTTCAACAGAATTCTCTGAAGATTCACTCTCTTGGGAATCAGAACTATTTTCTTGAGTAGAATAGGCATCACTTTGATTTTGAACATCAGTTGAAGCATCAATAAAACCCATTGCTTTTTTCATAATACTAAAATACTCTTCTACTTTTTGTTTATCCATAACTGCCATAGATAATAATAAAATAAAAAATGTAAGTAATAATGACATCAAGTCACCAAATTGTACAAGCCAACCTGGTAAACATTTAGGGCATTCTGGACATTTATTTTTTGCCATTAATCAACTTTTATGCTTCAACTAAAATTGCATTTAATTGCATTTTGATATTTCCTATTGACTCTTCAGCAGCAATCATTGTTGCCCCTTGAATAATAACCTCACAAGCTGTTGCTTCTTTAGAATGTTTTTGAGCAAGTTTACTTTCTGCAATACCAGCGAATAAAGTCCCCATTAAAGCACCATATAGTGTTGTAAGTAATGCAACTGCCATAGCTGGTCCAACAGCAGCAGGATCAGAAAGATTTGCAAGCATAGCAACAAGTCCAACAAGGGTACCAATCATTCCCATAGCACCTGCTGTTCCTCCAATATTTCCAAAAATTGATATCATAACAGAATGTCTTTTTTCCATATGTTCTAATTTCAACTCCATTAAAGGTTGTAAAACATCTGGTTTTGTTCCATCAACTAAAAGTTGAAAAGCTTCTTTAAAAAAGGGATTAGTTTCTTGTGCAACTTTTTGCTCAATTTGCATTACACCATGTTTTTTAATTTCTGTCGCGTAAAAAATGATTTTCTCAACAAGTTCAGGTAAAGGTTCAACCTTTACTTCATTAAAAGCAACTTTAAAAGCTGGCATAATTCTTTTTAAATCACTTCCTTCAAATTGTGCAGCAGTAACAGCAATCGTTCCTCCAATAACAATAACAACAGATGGGATATCTACATAAGGTCCAAATCCAACTCCACCTAAAATAATAGCTATCGCTATTAATACCCAACCTGCGCCAAATCCTCCAGCGGTACTCTTATCCATTAACTACAATCCTATGTGATTTAATCTAAAATCTTCATTTCCAATTTTTTTAATTTTAAGTCCAAATTTTCCCTCAACAATTACAGCTTCACCAACCCCAATTTTTACGCCATTAACTAAAACTTCTAAAGGTTCATTTACCATTTGTTCAAGTTCAATAATTTCACCTACATCCCATCGTAATATGTCTTTTAATAAAACAATTTTTGTTCCTAATCGAACGCTGAGTTTTAACTTTATGTTGTATAAAAGTTCTAAATTCTTTGGAGTTTGTGCAGGTGGAGGAGAAGGCATATTATAATGATTATTAGGAATTATCGTTGGTATATCATTATTTTTTATTTCACTTTCTTCTGATACAACACCTGTAACTGAAGAGAAAAATGGTAATAATATATCATCATAATTAATAATAACAGGCAACTTCTCATCATCTAAAGATAAAATAATCTCATATGTATTTGTTTTACCACTTAAAGAAGAACCTTCAACGATAGTTGAACTTTTTACTTCTGACTTTATAGAACCAATATCTGGCAATCCTTGAGCATTAACAGAAGTACAAAAACTACCACAAATATTTGAAACTATTTCATTTACCGCATCAGTTATTTCATCATCAATATGTTCTTTTAAATCGCCCATACCTCCTAGCATCAAATATTCAAATTTTGTTGCGGTAAGTGTTGGTATATAAAAAGTAATCTTAGATGAAATTCCTTTAAAGTCGAACTTAACTACACATTCAACTAGTTGAGTAGAATCAAAATTATCACTAACTAAAGCTACAACAGCCTCAATTTGAGAACTTTTTGATAATAACTGTTCTAAAGTATTAGAAAGTTCTTCTTTAAATATATTTGATAAATCTGATGCCAATTAAAACTACCTTTACTTATTTATTCAAAGATTCTAATTCTTGTAAAATATAAGCTTTTACCTTCATCATATCCTCTGTTGGATATTTATATTCAGCTTCACCTCTAGTTACTTTTACAAAAAAGTCTTTTGAACTTTTGTTATATCCAAATCTCACATTGTCTAATATAACTTCATTTTTGTCTTCTGTCCCTTGAGAACCTAAAGCTTTTTTATACTCATCTTCTTGTATTACTTTGTTTTTCTCATCAACATTAGCAACTTTTTGCATCTTTTCTACATTATTAAGCCTAGAATTATCTATTTCTGCAATTCTACCAATTTCCATAGCATCCTCCTTAAAAAGTAACAATTTTAAATTATTATAGCAGAAAAAAATTAAATTATTTAAGATTTCAAAATATTCTATAAAGATTCTAAATACTCGTCAAATCCAATTAATTTAAAATCTATTAAAGAATCCAAGTAAGGTTGAATTAAAAATTGTTTAGCACTTGGTATTTTTAATTCTTGGATTAATTGAATCGCAGTTAAAAAATCTGCATCTTGATCATTTAGTATCGCTTTTATTAGTGATATTTGAATAGAAGCATCATTATATCTTCCTGCCTCTAATAATGCAGCAACCATTAAATACATGGTATATTTATCTTCTAATTTGTATTCTGTTTGTAAATATTCTAAAGTTTTTATTGCTTCATCAGGAGAATTAAAATGTAAATCTCTTAATGCTTTTGTTCTTAAATAAGAGGGAGTTGTTTTACCTAACATTTTCATATCTGCTTTTGAAAAAATTCCTAAACCTTTTAAAATATCAACATAATATCTTGTTATAATAAGTGGACCTTCCAAAAATTGATTATTTAAATTCAAAGGTATTGAATCTTGTAATCTTGCATAATAAGTATAATCACTCTCCCCTTTTTTTCTTTGTACCATTTTAATTAAGAATGTCAAAGGATCTTTAAAATGTTCATCTAATAACATATGTTCTTCAGTTACAGTACCATCTTTCATAGCTTTGAGGAAATCTAAAGCTTTATAAAATATTGTAGTTTCATACTCTAAAGGTTTATCAGCTGATGTATATTGAGGATTCATAAATAGTTTATAAATCTCTTTAGAAAAGTAATTATAAAGTCCATTATCACTTTTTATATTTGTTTCAATATATTCTCTATCTTTTATTTTTACGTTTATTCTATTTGCAGTAATTAGATACATTGTAGAGTAAAGTTTATTTCCAGGATTTAATTTGTATGCCCTTTCAAAATATTTAAAAGCATTATTAAAATCATTTATTTGTGCACAAGATAATGCTAAATTATAAAAAATATATGATTTAGTATCTTTAGTCAACATTTTTTCTAATTCAGAAACCCTAATAATAGGATCTTCTTTAACTATTTTTAAAAATTTAGCATTATAATCAACCATCTCTTCAAGATTTACAATGCTTTCTTTTTGATTATAAATAAATCCTTTTAAACTATCATAAATAATTTCTTGTGAATCTGAAAAAATAAATGGAGCAAAATAAAAAATAAAATCTATCTTTCTATTTTCATCAAATTTAGTAACGGAATCTAAATACTGTTTAGAAGTAAATTTATTCTGATTAAAAAATATTTCAATAGGTAATTCACTATTTGCTTTAAAAGTACTTTTTCTTTCATTTATTAGATCTAAAGTCTCTTTTAGTTGTTCAATATTATTCATTTTTAAATTTGCAAAACTTAAAAGCCATAAAATTTTATCCACTGTATTTGGATTTACATTTTGTTCTTTTGCTTTTTTTAATAATAAACTTGCTTTTTCATAATTCTTTAATTTTAAATAAATTAATCCCTTTTTTAAATCCATAGGATATTCCATTGTATTTAAAACTTCTAAAGCATTTTCATACTCTTTTAATATTATATATGTGTCAGAAAGCATTCTTTTTGAATGTTCAGATAAATTTTTGAATTTTTTTGAAATTTTAACTATTGTATCAAGATACTTATTATCTTTTGAAATTTGATATAAATAATAACAAGCTGCCATATATGGATATGTATGTATGTTAATATTCTCTTGTTTTTCATAAATCTTATTTAAATATACAATTGCATTATCTACAGAATTTAGTTTATAATAAGCAATACCCATATTTAAATAAGAAGGAACTTCTAATATTTTAGAAGTTTTTTCAAAAAGTTTAATTGCTTCTTCATATTCATTTTTACTCAAGTGTAAAACTGCTTTATTAAAATCAATTTGTAAAGAGAGATTTTCTTGTGATTTTTTTAATTTTTCAAATTGAAAAATTATTTCAGGTTGAGATTCAATCAAGTTTTCTTCGGCAGCATATAAAGTATAATTGATAAATAATACTATAAATACTAACTTATATACTAAATTCATATGATTCTAAAACCTAAACCATTGCATTAACTTGAGCATAAAGCTCTTCGTTTCTTTTTTGTAATTCATCCAATTTATTTTTTAAATTAATATTTTCTATTCTTAACTCTTGTAAATCATCTCTTGCCACTTGTAATGTACCCTGATTAGTTTTTAAGGTATTTGCACTGATTTTTACCTGTTTTTCATACCTATCAATTAATGATTCAAATTTAACAATTTCTTCTTGTATAATATTTTTTTCTTCATTTACTTTTTTATATAAAGATTTATATACATTTGTAATAGAAAAAAAGTAAAGAGATAATACTCCTAAAACCACTATTAATAAAAAATTTTCCAAACTTATCCTATTTAAATATAAATAGAGTAAGTAACCTTACCCTATTTAAAAGATTATCTTTTAAGATTAATTAAAGTATTTAAAATATCATCAGAAGTTGTAATTGATTTTGCATTTGCTTCAAATGCTCTTTGAAATACCATTAAATTTACCAAACTCTCTGACAAATCTGCTGTACTTAACTCTAATGTTTTTGATTCTACTTTTGCTGTTTTATTATTATTTAAATTATAAATTGGATCCCCTGATTCATTTGTTTTTGCTAACAAATTATCTCCCATTGGGTTTAATCCTCTATTATTATTAAATACAGCAATTGAAACTTGTCCAACTGCAAATTCAGCTCCATCTTGTTTCATTGTAATCAAACCTGTACTATCTACTGAAAACTCCCCAAATGCTGAATCTGAAATTCCCAAGGTATCAAGTCTTAATTGTAAACTCCCTTTTGATGCTGTTTGGTCTACTTTATTTACTATTTCTATAAATTCAGCACCTCCACCTTTTCTTCCTGAATAGTTACCATTTATATCTATTGGAGTAAAAGTTCCTGCTGGAGCTGCTGATGTTCCTGTATTATCATCTGAAATTTTTAAATTCCCAGTAAATTCAACATCATAATTTGAATCAAGTGTCTCTACAACTAAATTCCCATTTACATTTCGTGCCGTTACATATGCTGATAAATTTGTATCTGCATTAATTTGTGCAACCATATCATCAACACTTGTTGCATTATTAATAAAACTATCCAAAGCTTGTGGAGGAATTCCACCATCATTTGGTATTGGAGTATTTATTTTTAACTCTTTATCATAAATACTTATTCCATAAGTATAATCTTTTGCTGTTCCATCTATTTGTAAATTCACAGGAGTATAAACATCTTGTTGTTTCCCTGTTATTAACTTAGCTAAAGCATCTCTTGATGTCTCTAGTGCACCTATCCCTGATCCTTTTGATGCTAAAGATGATGTTTGATAATTCCCTTGAATTACTGAATTCCCAGATACTTCAGCTACTTCTGATATTGTAAATTCTGATCCTGGAATTAATGATTTTATTTGAATAATACCTTTTAACATATCAACATTACTTGTCGAACTTTTATATGTCTCACTTGTATTAAATACATCTGTCCCACCTGAATCTATTGCCATTGTTGCAACTAATCCTGGAACTTGTGATATTTTATCTGCAAGTGCTTTATATGTAGCAATTTTTCCTGCTTCTTTATCATACAATGCAGTTTCAGCTGTTGTTAAAACTCCTGATGGATCAGCATACCCTTGTCTTTGAGCTAAAGGTAATGCTTGATCTGCTGCATATAATTCATCTTTTAATTCAGCACTTGCGCTTGTTAAAATAAAATTCTGAGATATCTTATTACCATTTATATATACATATATTTGGTCTCCATCTTTACTTATTATTGAATTACCAGCACCTGTTTTAAAATTAATTTGTGATATTTGTGATATTGAAGTTGACGAAGATGCATCTGGCTCATCTTTTAATTTTTGTAACCAACTTGTATAATCTTTTATTGCTTCTTCTATATCTGATATTTTTGAAGATTTCGTTTTTGCTCCATCTCCACTAAATACTGTTGGAGAATCAGATTTTGCTGTTGATGTATAATCTGTTGCTTTTGCTGTTATTGTCTCTACATAAGTACTATGTCTTATTATTTTTGAGCTTAACAATTTACTATAATCTGTATTAAACACACTTACATTTGGATTAGTACTTGTTACATCATTTTGACTATCTATTGCAGTCATCATCCAACCTTGTACTTCATTCCCCGCAGCATCTTGAAGGGTTCCATTATCACCCATTCTAAAGTTACCTGCTCTTGTATAAAGTGTCTCTGCTGCTCCTGCGCTTCTTGTATTTACTACTGTAAAAAATCCATCACCACTAAGAGCCATATCATAGTTAACGCCTGTTAATTTTAAGTTACCTTGCGTATAAAGTTTTTCTGCATCAAGTATTTTTGAACCTTTTCCGATTCTATCTTGATACATTTGGTCTGCAAATGAAATTCTTGATGCTTTAAATCCTATTGTATTTACGTTTGCAATATTATTTGATTCATTATCCAAAGCCTGTTGTTGCGACGACAATCCTGAGATCCCTGTCCAAAGTGCTCCTATCATGACTTTTCCTTTATGTTAAGGTTATGAACTTTTGTTCATATCTTAATACTAAAAATAATACTAAGATATAAACAAGCTATTTTTTTAATTGAATAGCTGTTTGTAACAACTCATCTGAAGTTGTAATCGATTTTGAATTTGCTTCAAATGCTTTTTGATATATAAGTAATGCAGTTAAACTATTAGCTAAATTAGCTTTACTTTGTTCTAATGCACTTCCAACTAGTTTATTCAATTTACCAGCATATACAGCATCACCAGACTCTTTAGAAACTTTATACAAGTTTCCTCCCTCTGGAGATAAACCTTGTTCATTTGTGAAATAAGCTGTTTGGATTTTACCAACAACGAACTTATTATCACCATCTTTCACATATACTATACCTTTATCTATTACCACTTCACCAATAGTATTAGATAAATTTAAATTTGATAAGCTTAATTGTATTTCTTTAACATTCAAATTTTCTTGTGCAGTTAAATCTATTTTACTATCAACTTCCAATAACTCTGCACCAGCTCGCCCTAATACAGCTTCTAAAGCAGCTTTAGAACTATCAACAATACCTTTACCAGTTCCTAATTTTGCTTCTGTAACAGTTAAAGGAACTACTAAATTTTTATTTATTTCTGCTTCATCTATTTTAACTTCTTTTCCTGGAATTAATGAATTAATAGTTAATT
>JACCEE011087199.1_pt1 | contig 15373 bp, 23 predicted proteins | sample 7449931 | NCBI WGS metagenome assembly JACCEE01 (sample SAMN15323457, study PRJNA562643) | freshwater metagenome | isolation source: river surface water | place: USA:Blue River Watershed | collected 2017-08-19 | reverse complement strand
TTACGCATTAACTGTAAAGTTATCATGCCCCTTATATCGAACTTGCTCAGGTGATTCCGATTGCTTGGGCAAGTTCTTTTTTGCACTTTAGCACTCTGCTGTGGTGGAGTGTGAGATATACCACTTTAGCACTCTACTGTGGTGGAGTGCTTTGCGAGAAGGGACAACTTCGAAGATAAATGAAGCCGTGTAAGGCGTTCTAAGCCCTTGAAAACGTCTACCCCTAGCCAGTATACCTTTTTACGATTAGAAGGCTTGTACGGCTACTACACGACCCCACAAGGGCATATACATACAACCTAACCTAAGAGAATGGAATGAAAATGAATCGTAATACCTTTTACACCACCACTTACTCACCAACAATTGATACCCTGATAGTGAACGAACTGACCCCTGATGGTATCGGTAAGTGTCGTGTGTTTCGTAACTTGGAAGTTATCCTATGCAAGGGCATTGACATCTCAGAACTTCCCAGCCTATGTGAGCGGTTGCACGGCATATCCACTGAGGGTTCACACACAAGCGAAGTAATCCTAATGGCACGTGGTGTATTGCCTGAGTTGCGATTCACCGTTGCTAGAGATATAATTGATTGTGATGAGAACGAAGTGCATTATAGTTTGATTTAATGCACATCACACAACGTATGGGAACGCCAGTATCCCTTCGTGTAAACGTATGGGAACGCCAGTATCCCTTCGTGTAAACGTATGGGAGTGTTAGTATCCCTTCGTGTAAACGTATGGGAACGTCAGTAGCGCAGATTAAGGTTGATATATGGTTGCAGAACTAATGGAACATCAAGAACACATATTAGAGTTGCTTATGGATAATGATAGTTATGCTATCCTCGCTGAGCAGGGTACAGGTAAGACCTTACCTATGCTGAAGCATATCGCCATGCTTTGTAGGTTCGGACTTGCTGAGCCTGATAAGTGTTTAGTTGTTGCACCTTTGTCCGCTTTAGGTTCGTGGGAGAGCGACATAAACCTTCTCTTACCAGTTGAGAGAGATGCACTCAACGGTATCCAATTCATAAACTATGAGAAGATTAGCAGAAGTAAGAAGGTACGAGAGGAACTATATAAAGAGTGGGATATTGTTGTATTAGATGAAGCGCACGCCATCTGTAACGCTACCTCAAACCGAACTAAGTTCTTCTGTGGGTACAAGGGTAGAGGTAAGCAGGGTTACATTAAAGGCATTAACGAGTTATCTAAAAGGCGTTATATCCTGACAGGTACGCTTATCAGTAACGGTAAACTAGAGAACTTATACTCACCATTACACTTCCTTAAACCACATATATTCGGTAATTGGGAAGAGTTTAAGGGAAGGTATCTAAAGACGTTCAGACCTAAGATGAGTTATTATGACGTTATTACAGGTTATAAGAACGAAGATGAACTAAATGATATATTGTTTGAGAATAGTTTTCGAGTTCTAAAGCGTGACTGTATGGACTTACCTGAGAAGTTTCCACACACGCTAATTAAAGTGCCACTTAAACACAAGGCTATTTATAAGCAAGCGCAAGAGAATTATATTGACCACAGCGGTATTGAATGTGTTATGGATAATCCCCTAGTCACGTTGTCGAAGTTGCGCCAGTTATCGAGCGGTTTCGTGTATGACAACGAGAGTATCCTACATAATGTAGATGATACTAAGATGAAGTATTGTGGTGAGTTGATAGAGTCAATACTACCTAACAAGTTGGTTATCTTCTATGACTTTAGGCAATCGTGTGCAAGGCTTGAAGAGTATCTAACCGAGAATGATATTAACTACATTACACTTAACGGTGACCAAAAAGATAAAAAGATTTGGCGCAAGTTCAATGAAGATGATAACATTAAAGTTATACTAGTTCATTACAAGTCGGGTAACGCAGGTATCAACCTGCAATCTGCAACACACACTATTTTCTTTGAAGTTCCACAAACAACTATCGAGTTAGAGCAGGCTGAAGATAGAACGCACAGGAAGGGTGTAAAGGCAGGTTGTAACTATTACTTCCTACTTACTGAAGGTTCTATTGAAGAGAAGATGTACGAGCGTTTGGCAAATAAACAAGATTTTACTGTTGATTTTTACGAACGAACGTATTATAATGTAGTTGTGTAAACGTATGGAAACGTCAGCACCTTAACGTATGGAAACGTCAGCACCTTAACGTATGGAAGTAACAGTATCTAAGGAGTGAGTGTGAACGAACAGACGATTAATCTAGTAAGTAGTGTACTGAATGGTTTGACAGATGTTGGTGGTAAGGTATTTACCGAACTTGTTAAACTTACCGTTGTCGAGGGTTATCTTGGATTGTTTATAGGATTACTATTGATTACAGTGTTGATTACCACAATTATTATTTACTTCAAGCGAGGTGAACATGACTTCGATTCTACTGTGTGTTATGTGGTGTTTGGTTTTGGTTTGTCCTTCATTGGCTTTACTCTTATATATTGTAGTATATGCTCTATCCTAGTACCTGAAGCGGTACTTATTAAGGATATGTTGGCTAAGTTAGGGAGTTTCTAATGGCACATCTAACTGAGGAAGAGATTGAAAAGCACCGTATCAAACTTGCTAATGGTGCAACCTCACTCTTGTATCCCTGTAATGTGTGTAGTGATGAAGTTTGTCGTAAGAATGGTAGGGATAGTTGCGATAACTACGATGCTTGGCACACATTGACTATCTATTGGGAAAACCTAGAAGCGTACTATAAGTATCGTGAGGAGTAGTAAATGAATGTATCTCTGTGTTCACAATGTAAGATGTGGCGACCTGAATACGAAGGTAATAAAGTCGCCCCCTGTGTGTACCTAAGAGATTATCGTGAAAAGGGTTGGACATTCTTTACTAGACACGATGACTTCTGTTTTCACGCTAAGCCTATTGACAATGAGGGTGTAACGCAGTATGATAATCTCACTACTTGCGGTAACTGTAAGTTTGTTGAGAAGCGTAAGCAAGGTCTGTGGTGTGAACATCTATACCGATTCGTTAAAGCGAGAGGTTACTGTTCCAAAGGTTGTGAGATATAAATAGTGTAATCGGTGTTGTGGTGGTTAAGCCAAAAATTAATCGAGAAAACTTAACTACTATTAGAAGATATGTTCTTTCGGTGTACAAATACGCCACCACAACACCTTTACTATATATTGATAGGATTATTATGTTTAAGATGTTTATCAAGCGTGTTAATAAACTACTGAAAGAGTATAATGTTATTATTTGGGGTCTATATATGTTCGCTCTAGGTTATCTAGGTGGTCTAGGTTTAGGTTTAGTTAGTGTTACAATTAGCGTTGTCATGTTTGTTGTGAGTTATATTGTTGCAGGTTTAGACCCTGATTGGTAAGGGTATAAACTAAACATTGTCAAATATTGGTGGGGGATATTAGAGAGGACTGATATGGAACGATTACGCAAGTTCACTAGAAAACTATATGATTACTTTGATATGTACGTGTTGTTGGTTGGACTTATCGGTGGATTCCTAATCGGAAAAGGTCACCTACTGTTCGCACTGGTAACCTTGTGGACATCATATGCTCTAGTTTATCTAATAGCAAAACACTCAAACTAAAAGAAAAGACCCCATATGGGGTCTTTTTTATTTACTTAACGTCAGCGTGATACTCTTCGTCTGCTTTATGATACTCTTCCATCTTTATCCACAACTTCAAACCTGACGTGAATATGTGCCACGATTTATCTGAGTATCCGTTACGAGCGAGGTCATCACAAGCCTTATCAACCATACTCTTAGTAATATCCATATACTTCTTCATGTAGTACCCTTCTTGTGTCGATTCACCTACTTCTGTGCGCACAAGTAACTGAATGTTGTCATCTATGCTCGACAAGTAGGTGTTGTTTTGGTCGTGTAAGGTAAACATAATTTCGTCGTTAGAACTTTGACGTTTATTCTCACTATAATTCAGCAACTGTAAGACATCGGCTAGAATTGCTAATATCTCTAAAAGTGTCATGTTGGTAGGTTATCTTTAGCCTTAACTATGTAATCATATAGTAAGTCGATGTCCAACTCAGTGAAGGTAAAACCCATATAATCTAAAGAACCCATATTTCTAATAGATAACTTACAAGCAGTAAGTAGTTCTTCTATGTTAATTTCACCTGCATCATCAATAATTCCTAACGTCTTAGCATAATCGGATTCTAAATAAGGTACAATTAGTGCTTCCAAGCGACCACTCATATATACACTGCCAGCGCCCAACACAAACTTATTTAGACCTGATGTTTTCGCAACCAACTCATTATCTAAATAGTTGATTATACCTAGTTGGATTTGGTTTAGTTGCATCTATCTCCAATCGCAAGATGCTGAGGGGAAATTAATCCCCTCAACAATCGACTTATTTACTACTCTGCTTCCGAACCCTTACAAATATCACTCTTCATAATCTTCAAAGTGCCAGGAACAAAATGTCCATCTACGTAAGTTCTCATATTGTTACAACAACATTCCCTGCGTTCGGCTTCCAAAGCCACTAGTTCTGTGGTGTAATTACGGTTTTCTAGGAAGTTACGTGCAACACGCTCTTCCAAACAATCAATTCTTGCTGACATAGTTGCGTCATTGCGAGCATTAATAACTGCTTCGTCAGCGAGTTCCTTTACCACCTGTGCAATCTTATCATCTGATTTGTTGGAGAAAGCCACCATATCCTTGTATGCGCTAATTCCAACACTGTCAGCATAACGCTCTGCTTCCAACTTAGCAATCTTAGCGTGTAGATGACTTACCTCGTCACAACGTGTGTCTGCACCAACTCCCAAGTTACCCAACGTATTGCCACCCAACGCCATAAGACCTAGCGCACCTGCACCAAGTCCTAGAGCAGTGCCAGCAACTCCTTTACTAGCATACTCCTTCTCTCCACTCCACTCTGCCATATATCTCCCTTCTCATAAAAAAAGACCACCCTATTGGTGGTCTTTAAGTACAATGATAGGTTTAGGTATTGGCTTGAATGATAACCCATAAGATACCACCACCGATTGTTCCAACCATCAAGGTAGTTATACCCGATATAATGGTATTCTTAACAATCTGTGCGTTATCTGCTGGTTGGTTGAGTAGGCTATCAATAGAAGTTTTTAGTCCGTCAAGCATCTCTTTAATATATTTTTGGTCTTGCATAATAAGAGCCATCTGTGTATCTGATGTTACAGCATTAACTTCAACTTGAATTAGTCTATCTTCCAGTTTATCAAGTCTTGCACCCAATGAACCGCATCGTTCTCTACATACCTCGTAAGGTACGGGTCTTTGTTCTGGCATAACTAATCCTATCTTGCAACGGGAAGTCCCTTAACCCCTACGATTACGAATAACCGCAGGGGTCAGCGAAAGGGGGGCGCATTTAGAATGTATCACTCACCCTCATCTACACACAACTCATCGTTTGCACTTTTACCTATCATTGATAGACCGATAACAACTGCAGGTACAATAATCGAGAACCAAAGGTCTGCCATATTGAACTCACGAGTTACGCAATACTGTGATAGATATACCGCAAACTCTGCTATGATAAACTGCACCATAGTACGGAGTACACGCCACACACTTTCAGGCATATCCGCAGGGCGATTGAAGTACCACCCATAGATTGAACTCATGTTCATACTTTTCACCAACTTTCTTCAAAAAATTATACAAAAAGGGGTTGCATTGAGCAACCACCATGCTATAATAGTACCACGCAATCAACCCAATCGGTAATAGATAGGAGTAACATGAGCAACATCTACGATATGTCTTACGAGGAATTGTTGGATTTGTTCCAATATGTCCCCGAAGATATGAAGGCAACGCCACAATGGTTGTGTTGGAAGAAGCAGGCTATTGGTGGTGGAAGAGTTAATAAACTACCTGCCAACCCATACACAGGTAAGGTTTGTGCTAAGAATGAGGAAAGTTTTTGGGTAACTTTCGAACAGGCTATTCAGGGTGTTTACGATTGGGAACTTGACGGTATTGGTTTCGTATTCGCTGGTGACTACATCGCAATCGACCTCGACCACTGTGTAGACGATTCAACAGGTGAGATGAGTGAACTAGCCTGTGAAATCATAGATGACTTTACATCTTACGCTGAGTGGTCACCTAGTAAGCACGGAGTACATATCTTCTGTCGTGGTAAAAAGGGTGAATCTAAGACTAAGAATACTCAGTTGAAGATTGAACTTTACGGTAATGGATACCACTTTGTCACGGTTACTGGCGATATTATGGACAAGGCTAAGTGCTTCTGTAATAACGACCAAAAGGCTCTCGACAATCTAATTGATAATTATCTAAAGCCTTCACCTGAGCAACCTACACTATCTGAGGAACTTGTTTACGAACTTGATGAGGTTGGACACGCTAATCACACTCCCGAAGAGTGGTTGAAGATTGGTCTTCAGAACGACCCACTACTAAAGAAGTTGTGGGAAGGTGGGCGACCTAACGGTGATGAAAGTGCTGATGATTACGCCCTAGTTGGTAAGTTGGTATATTGGCTAAACCGTGACGTTGAAGCCGTATTCGATGCCTTTATGAACTCTGAGCATTATGCGACTAAGAGTGAACATCACCTAGAGAAGATGAAGCGAAATGACTACATCTCACAGACTATTAAGAAGCAACTTGGTAACAATCAGGTAACAGCGGCTTCTGATAGGCAGAAAACGAGTGAGCGTGTTTTCAAGGTTGATGTCGAGAAGGGTGGTGAATACCTACTAACCGACCTAACTGATATGGGAAATGCCGTTTTGATGTCCACCGTATATAACGATGTATTGCGTTTTGTACCTGCTTGGGGTTGGTGTTACTATGACGGTAAATCTTGGCTTACAGACGTAGACAATATCGCTATGGATAGTGCTATGAAGTTTGTAGACGGTCTTCTAGAGTCTGCACAGGAGTTCTACGATAAGATGAAACTTAACTGCGAGGAAGCAGGACTAGACCCATTTAAGGGTGAAGGTAAGATGCATATGGCTTATGCAGATGCATTGTTGCGACACGCTAAGGGTTCTCGAATGTTGCCTAGAATTAAGGCTATGGTTGAGTTGCTAAAGTCTATGCTTCATGCTAACCACTATGAGTTTGATAAGGATAGTCACCTATTCAACACTGAGCAGGGTATTATTAACTTGAATACAGGTGAGGTTATTCCCCACGATTCTAGTTATATGTGTACAAACATCACACCGTTCTGTACAGACCCTGAGCAAACCACACCGCTCTTCACTAAGTTTATGGATACAATCACCTGTGGGGACAAAGCGTTGGCTGAGTATATCCAGTTAGTATTCGGTTCGGCTATGCATGGTAAGGTTTACAACGAGAACCTAGCGTTGGCTTACGGTGTTGGTGCAAACGGTAAGTCTACACTTCTGAAGGTTGCACACACTTTCTTTGGTACTTATGCGACAGCGATTGATGCTGAGTTGATTATGAGTAAGAACGCTTCTGAGCAACAGTTGGGTATGTCTATCCTTATGGGTAAGCGACTAGCGATTGCACAGGAAACTGATGAAGGTGCTGTAATGAGTTCTGCTATGTTGAAGCGACTTTGCTCGACAGATGTGCAGGTTGCTAAGAGGTTGTACCGTGACCCGATGCAGTTTACACCAACTCACACGATGTTCTTGGCAACTAACCACCTTCCACAGATTAAGTCCGTAGATAATGGTACTTGGCGACGAATTGGATTGATTCCATTCAAGGCTATCATTCAGGAAAAGGATATGATTCCTGATTTGGACTTGCAGATGATTCAGAATGAATCGGGTGGAATCATGGCTTGGCTTGTAGAGGGTGCTATTAAGTTTGCACAGAATAACTACAAGGTTATTAAACCACCTGTGGTAGTAGATGCCGTTCGTGATTACCGAATGAATGAGGACTGGCTATCGAGGTTTATAGATGAGAGTTGTGAAACTACACCACCGTCTGAGGAAGAGCATATAACACATACTAAGTTGTATGCAGGTTATACTCGCTGGGCATTGAATAATGGTATTAGACCACTATCGTCAATCGCATTTAGTAAGGCTATGCAGTTGGCTGGTTACGTTAAGATTAAGAAGCGTATTGGTACTAAGACACCGCTTGTTTGGTTAGATATTGTTCTAGAAGAAGCAGAAATGCAGATTCTAAGTCAGAGGAAGAGGGTTGGTTAAATGCAACTTACCGAGAAAGAGTTTCGTTGGTTCAGTGAGAATGACCTCGATTTGAACTTTAGAGTGTTAGAGCGCAGTATGAGTAATGCTATCGGTGAACTTGTTTGGGCAAATATTAAATACCCACATACCTCAACACTAAAGAGTGACCCAACCACTCAGATTGAAATCCTTAAAGATGAGGTTTGTGAGGTTATTGCTGAGATAAGTGAAGACGGCACTATTTACAACTTTGATAATTATTTGTGTGAATTGGAACAAGTTATTGGAGTTTGCTTGTCAATGTGGTATACTGCTATGTATAGCCCACAAGGGAATAATTACCGAATTGAGGAAGGACTTGATTAATGGCTAGATTTAAGACTGATTCACTAAACGCAACTCAGATTTATACACTACTACAGAAAGAGGGGTATAATAAGAGTGAGATTAACAGATACTTGGGTGTGTCACGTTCGACCATTGAGGGTTGGAAGAAGAATCCTAGTCGAGCAGAAAAGTACAGAGATTCGTTGGAAGATTTGTACCTAGAGCGAAGGACTGTTAAGCCTGAAAGCACAGTAACACGTGAGGATATGGATTATGCCATTATCGGTATGCTTGAATCAGGTTGGACATTGAGTAATATCCGCTACCTATGTGGTGACACGACAGGTTGGGTTACTGACTTTAAACAACACCATATAATCTCTAGGCGAGAAGATACGTTTTGGTTTAATTGTATTAACTTTGAACATCTAAAGCCTAGTGTTGATGTTCTTTCTGTCGGTAATTATGACCCTGAGTTGGCACTCGAACAAGCAGAGGAGTTGAAGCCTATAATTGAAAAGAAGTGGAAGGAGTTTTGGGACTTTGCCTAAAACGTAATGAACTCAGTCAAACTCTCGACTATAAATTGAGTGTAATGTAACCAAACATTGGAGTTATTTTGAAACGAATCGTTATATTGTCGGTACTATTGTTTACCCTTTTTGTGAATACCACTGTTGCTACCGCTTCAAGTAATCACAATCACGGTAAGTCGGCTCGTTGGACAAACGCAAAGTTGAGTGAGCAGATTGGTAAGGCTGGTAAGGCGTACCACCTATCTTCTTCAGACATCAAGTGGTTGAAGAACGCAGGTAATCAGATTGTCTTTGTCAAGCGTGCTGAAAGTCACGGTAAGTATTGGGCAAAGAACGGCTCTTGTTGGGGGTTGTTCCAGTTCAATGGTAATTGGAAGCAGAACGCTAAAGATAAACTACGACATAAGAAGTACCACAAGTATAATGTTTCAAACTGGCGTTTGTGTCCACAGTGTGCTACTAACAGATTTGTTCGTGTATACAAAGAAGGTGGAAAGAGTGCGATAGCAAGGCACTGGAAAGCAACGCTATATAAGTAGAAGTCAGGTGGGGTGGTAAAACACCCCACTATCTGAAAGGGGTTCGCATGGCAAATGTTAAATTGCTCAATCCAGCAGAAGTTGCTGATTTATATAAGAACTGGGGAAAGTTCTCAGCGGTCTGTTATGACACGGATTGCACAGATGAGGGTTATGTAAGGATTGGTAAGCATTGTCACGAATCAGGGCATTACAGCGGTTCTAGGGCATACAGTTTTATCTTTGAGATTACTGACGTATCCCGTGTGGCAACAGCGCAGATGAATCGACACTCAGTTGGAGTCACAGTTAATGAGAAGTCTATGCGTTACTGTGATAACTCAGGAAATGGTATAGTTATTCCCGATGCTATCCTAAACAACGAAGATGCTTTCGCAGATGCAGTTGATATACTCAACCTTATTGCTAAGTTTTATGAGGGTTATAAAGGTGAAATTAAGGGTGAGGACTTGCGCTATATGCTTCCTCTAGGTTCTACTAGTTCAGGTGTTTATGGGTTTACCCTAGAAGCACTAGAGAACTTTATTCAGAAGCGACTTTGTAAGCGGTCACAAGCAGAGATTCGTAACATCGCAGACCAAATGTTGGAACTTGTTGATAAGATTGACCCCGACCTAACCAAGAATATGTATCCACCGTGTGCGTTGGGTGGTTGTAAAGAGAAGGTTAAGTGCTAACATGATAGAAACTCCATTTTTCAAAAAAGGTGAGGGCGACTGGAATATACCTTACGAGTGTACCTCTGAATCGGTATCCGCTGTGGAAACATACCAAGCGATGAAGATTGAATCTGATAAGAAGATAGATGATATGTCATCAATCGAACGAGCGCAGGAAATCATCACACTAGGTAGAGATATTTATGCTGGTGAACCTGAGCGAAACCAAGAGAAGATTGGTGATATTTGGACTACACTTCTAAAGGATAAGTTGAAGCCTGACGTTGAAATCACAGGTGCTGATGTGTGCCTTATGATGATTGGATTGAAACTAGTCCGAGAAGTTGGTAAACACAAGCAAGATAATATTGACGATATCCTTGGATATGGTATACTCTTAGACAAGGTTACCAAGTAGAAAGGGTTATCGTGATTATTGTTAAAGACAGTGAGGGTAACAAGCGTTATGGTGTTGAGCCTTTTAAGGACACTTGTTATCAGTTGTATCGGTGGCGTGATGAAACTGTTGCTGAAAAGGGTGGTAAGTCCTATAAGAAGGGTGATACTATTCCTGAAGGTTGGGTTGCGCTAGAGTGTTATCCAACAAGTCTATCTTTTGCTTTCGCTAAGGTGTACGAGAAAATGCTACATGAAGGTATGAAACCTGAGCGTGGTTTTAAGAGTGCTATTACCGAAGCAAATGCAATTGCTGATTCCGTTATATCTAGTGTTAGGGTTTTGATTAATGAGTAAACACATTACATTTTTCGATATTGAGGTCTTTCAGAATGACTGGCTTGTAGTATTCGATAATGGTGTATCTAAAACTCATTTTTGGAATGATAATGAGGGTGTTGGAAATTATATTGCGGAAGTAGATTACCTCTGTGGTTTCAACATTAACAACTATGATGTTCCTGTTATTCAGGCGATTATCTCAGGTGCTACCCCTGAAGGCGTTAAGGAAGTGAATGACCACATTATAGGTGGTGGTTCACCCTTCGAGTTACCACGCTTTAAGGGGTATTTCCCTGTTTGTATCGACTTATTCCAAGATATTGTCCCTCGCAAATCTCTTAAAGAGATTGCAGGGAATATGGGTATGCCAATTATCGAGAGTAGTGTTCCGTTCGACATTGAGAGGACACTAACTGACGAAGAGCGAGAAGAAGTCTTGTTCTATTGTGTATCAGATGTTGATATTGTTAAGGAGTTGTACGCACAGAGGGAATCTTATGTTAAGGCTAAGTTCGACCTGTGTGATATGGTTGGTATTGAAGAGGTTGAGGTAAGACGAACAAACGCCAGTTTGGTAGGTCAAGCACTCTTCGCTACCAAGCAACCGTATGAGTACGAGCGTTACCAAATACCTGACAATATCAATTTGAAGTATGTTCCTGATGATATTCTAGAGTTTGTCACTAAGGTAGACACTAACAACGCTGTGGACTTCGCAGATAAGGAAGTAAAACTAAAGAAGTTTGAAACCGATGTGTGTGGTGTTACTGCTGTGTTCGGACTTGGTGGTATTCATGCTTCTCAGGATAAGTATTACTTTGAAGCAGATGACGACCATGCTTTGGTTTATCAGGATATTACTAGTTATTATCCTTCACTTATCCTCAATAATGGGTATATGAGTAGGTCTGCACAGGGGGATACAGGTTACCGTGCTTTCTACGATAAGCGAGTTCAGGCTAAGGCTGACGGTGATACGGCTACCGCTGATGCTTGTAAACTAGTGCTTAATACCACCTTTGGTGCTAGTAAGGCTATGTTTAATCCACTATTCGACCCTATTATGCCGATTAGTATTTGCATCTCTGGTGAACTGTACATTGTAGAACTAATGCACCGACTAGATGAAGTTCTTAATGATTGGGAAATCGTACAGTTGAATACTGACGGTTGGATTCTCAAAGTTGCTAGAGATGAACTTGATAAGTGTAATGAGGTTATCGAGGAGTTTAGCGAGAGAACAGACTTCGGTGTAGACACCAAGTACCTGAGTAAGATTGTTCAGAAAGATGTTAATAACTACATTGTCCAGTTTGAAGATGGAAAGATTTCAACTAAGGGTGGTTATCTATCATCTTATCCTCAGGGGGATTTCAAAGGTAACTCCCTAGCAATCGTTGATAAGTCATTGGTTGAGTATTTTATTAATGGTGTTCTACCTGAAGATACTATTGGTGAATGTACCGACATCAACCAGTTCCAAATGATTGTTAAGGCTGGTAGAACTTATACCGACACTGTTTGGGAAGTAAACGGCGAAGAGGTTGAGGTACAGAGGGTTAATCGTGTCTATGCGGTTAAAGATGAGAGTTATGGTAGGGTTCTAAAACGTAAGTTTGAAACTCTAGAGGACTACTGTGAAAACAAACATAACCCTGAACTCAAAACCGCTTGCTTCGATATTCTAGACCTAAGTTGTGATAAGTGTCAGAAGTGTGAGAAGAAGTACAATAATACCCACCCTGACGGATACGCTCGTGCTAAGGTTCAGAACTGCCCCGACCACGCTTTTATTGACAATACAAATAATTTAGATATTTCCTTGCTCGATATAGATTTTTATGTTAAAATGGCTTATAAGCGAATCAGTGATATGGCTGATATGGAAATGAAAGGGAATGGTATGACAGAGAAGAAAGAAGCACCAAAGAAGAAGGCTCAGAATACTAAGACCGAGCCTAAGACCAAGAAGAAAGAGGTTGTGAACCCACTAACCGATTTCACTATCCTCAAAGAGATTTTTGCTGAGGATAATAGTGAATTGCGTGACCTAATGGCTAAGGCTGTATTCGCTCGTAAGATGAGCGCACTCACTAAGGCTATCAATGAGCATGAGTACACCCTAGACCTTATTATGCGTAATAACTCATACGCAGGTACACAGCAGTACAAGAGTGTTCTGCGTGAGTGTTGTCAGAAGGTCGGTCTTACCTTTAACTGTGAGTTCCCCGATGTTAATTGTCATCTTGTAGAACAGCCAACCAGCAAGGGAATGAAGGCTACCTTTAAGGCAGATGCTAGGGCGAGATTTGAACTTGTCGATATTGATACAGGTTACATCGAGGAGTACTATGTAGAGAATAGTGCTAAGAACGAAGCCATTGACCATGCTTGTTTGAGCGCACAGACGTACTGTTTTCGTGGTTGGTTTCTCAATTCATTCCTTGTGAACAACGCACACGATGATAACGAGGAAAAGAAGTCATTTGCTATGCTCGGTGGTAACGCAGACGGAACACAGACCCCTGCAAAGCCTTCTAAGCCTACCAAGCCTAGTGCAACCACATCTCAGAAGCCACAGGCTAAAGCAGGCGTTAAGGCAGTTAGTGAGCCACCTAGCAAGGCTTCAGAGCGAGTTGTAGAGTGCGCTAAGATTCTAATGGATAAGGATAGTGAGTTTATCACTCCACTTCTAGATGATTACTTCGAGGTTACTGACGGTGAGATTGTTTCACTTAAATCGTCTGTGCCTACCCCGAAGGTTATCGCCCTACTTAGTAAGGTTGAAGCACGTGTAGCGAAGGTTGGATAATCATGTTTCTAGGTATCGTGACTGCAGTGTTGGCACTCTACTACCTCTTCATGTTTCTCACTTCTATCCCCGAAATTGTCGGGGTTAGAGGTGGGTTGCAGGTTGGGATTATGTTCGTATTACTAATCGCACTACTAATTAACTACTCGATTGGAGTATTTAATGTGGCACTATAACGACAGTAGAAATATCATCATTCTAGATGATAAACCTAAGAAGTGTAAGAAGATTACTGGTACTCGACTAGGTGCGATTCTAGGGTACAATGCGTGGAATACACCGTTTCAGATGTGGTGTGAGATGACTAAGTGTGCTGTTGTCCCATTTGAGGGTAACAAGTACACTGAAGCAGGTATCGCTATTGAACCTAAGCAGATTGACTATGTTGGTCGGTATCTAGAAAGCACAGTGGCAGAGCCTGAGGAGTATTTTGGTGCTGATTGGTTGCCAGCATATAAGTATCAAGGTTTCTTCCCTGACAACCCTGTGTTTGACGGCAAGTGGGACTGTGCGGTACTAGATGAAGACGGACTCCTAACATCTCTAGTTGAGTGTAAGACAACTAAGCGTATGATTGACTGGACTGACGGTAAAGTGCCGACTTATTATGCTATCCAGCAGGCTATGTATGCTCGACTAGTTGGTGTAGAATGGTTTTATATCATCGTATCATTCCTACAGGATAGTGACTACGATATGCCACACAAGTTTGTGCCGAACAATATGAACTCGAAGGTGTTTGCATTTAACATCAATGAGTTTGAGGTAGACGGTAAATCAATTGATGACTTGATGAGGGAAGCCGAAGAGTTTTATAATGTCCATGTACTCACAGGTATTTCACCAGTATTTGATGAGAAGTTGGATAAGGAATATCTAGATATTCTGAGGACTAAGACACCTGAGAATGACCATGAACTAGAGGAACTAGTAGAGCAACTATCTACTGTGAACTCACAGATTAGTGAGTATGAATCCGATGAGGCTTATGCTAATCTAAAAAAGTTGAAAAAAACTCTTGAAACATCTGTAAAAAATGGTATGATAGAGTTGTTCGGTGAAAATGATATGAAAGTTCAACTTGCTTCTGCTAATGTATCTAAGTCAGTGCGAAAATCATTGAATACAGATAAACTACTGCAGTACATGACAGAGGAAGAGTTGGATAGTTGTTACGATTTTACCGATAGTTATACATTGAAAGTGAAAAATTAATCTGAGCGAAAGGGAGTTAATTATGCGTAGTTGGACTAAGGTACAGGGTGGATTTATCGACACAGTTGGTGACCACGATGTATACATTTCAGAGGTTAAGGTTCTACCTAAGAGTGGTGAGCCACAGGAAGCAAGTGTTAAGTTCACTGATGAGAATGGTGCATATATCACCAACACTTACCGATTCCTAAAGAAGGATAAGACCCCTAACTTCGGTGCGCTGAAGGCATTTGAGAGCCTACTTGCTCTTAAGTACGGTGAGGGTTTTACTGAGTGGAATGAGAATGACCTTCTAGAGATGTGGTGTACTATCACTGTTGTTGAGAACTCTTGGACTACCGCTGAGGG
>JACCEE012710942.1_pt1 | contig 15376 bp, 12 predicted proteins | sample 7449931 | NCBI WGS metagenome assembly JACCEE01 (sample SAMN15323457, study PRJNA562643) | freshwater metagenome | isolation source: river surface water | place: USA:Blue River Watershed | collected 2017-08-19 | reverse complement strand
TTACCATTGCTCAAAACTATATCCATCAATTTCTCGAAAAGGAAAAGATTTTTTTAACCAAACTAGGTTTTCCCTACACCATTATTTCTCTCGAAAACTCATGTGAGGTAACAGTGAATTTAAACACCAAATTTGGTTTACAAACTGTTAATTTAAAGGGTACAGTGGACAGATTAGCGAAATTTAGCGACACTTATCATTTGGTGGACTATAAAACCGGAAAAGTAGAAGGAAAAGAGTTAAACTTTATAAGCAACGAAAAACTTTTAGATGGTACTAAAAGTAAAGCCGTACAACTACAATTGTATGCGTATTTATTGATAAAAAAAGGAGAATTTAGCGATTTAAAAAACATCGAAGCCAGTATTTTTAGTTTCAAAAACCAAAAAGAAGGCTACATGAACCTTACCTTAAACAAGGAAAATCAATCTATCAAAGAAATTGTTAGCAACACCGAGGAAATATTAACGCAAATTGTTGAGGATATGCTAGATAACCAAAAAAACATCGAACATAACCCAGAATCTTTGTATTGTGTGTATTGTTAGTAAAATCAATTCATTTGCATGTATAAGTTTCTAAAATACAAGATTGCACATTCATTTGTGCAAAAATTAAACTTTTTTGCACAAACATATGTGCAGTTTTAAAATTGATATTTACCCACCCATTTTAATCTTTTTATAATCAATTACTTTAAGTATTTAAATTAACACACCCTTATTTTCTTAACAAATTAATACCAATATAAATATTATCTATTCTTTTTAAATTTTATGTAAAATTGATTACTTTTAAAACCATTAAAGTTTAAAATGTAATCAATGATTCACAACGAAGATTCTCGCGTTAAAATCCCAACAATTTTGCACCTTACGCGATTAGGCTATACTTACCTATCCTTAAAAAATGCAGTATGGGACGAATCTACCAATGTGTTTACAGATATTTTTATTTCATCAATACATCAAATCAACCCACAACTAAATACGGATGAAGTAAAAAGATATTACAATCAACTATCCCTTATTTTAGAAAACGAAGATTTAGGAAAAGCTTTTTACGAAAAACTAACCGCTAAATCGGGAATCAAATTAATAGATTTTGAAAATTTCCACAATAATACTTTTCATGTAGTTACGGAATTACCTTTTAAAAAAGACGACGAAGTGTTTCGCCCAGATATTACCTTGTTAATTAACGGAATGCCTTTAGCTTTTATCGAAGTTAAAAAGCCTAACAACTTTAATGGTATACAGGATGAAAAAAATCGTTTAGCTACACGTTTTCAAAATAAAAAATTCCGCAAGTTTTTCAATATTACCCAATTGATGGTTTTTTCCAATAACATGGAGTATGATGATAGCGCTAGTGTAGCCTTACAAGGTTCATTTTATGCCACCACATCCTATCAAAAACCAGTGTTTAACTATTTTAGAGAAGAGGAAGAAATTGATTTAAATAAAGTATTATCGCCAGAAGATTCCGAAACCGAAAATTATGTTTTACAAGATAACAATTTAGTAGCTTTAAAAAATCAAGCAGATTTTTTAATCAATAAAAACCCCAATCAGCCTTGCAATAAAATATGTACATCCTTATTTAAAAAGGATCGTTTACAATTTATTTTGCAGTATGCCTTGGCTTATGTAAAAACCAACAAGGGATTGCAAAAACATATTATGCGTTATCCGCAGTTATTTGCTACAAAAGCCATCGAAAATAAGCTAAATGAGGGAGTTAAAAAAGGAATTATTTGGCACACACAAGGAAGTGGTAAAACCGCTTTAACCTATTACAACGTTAAATTTTTAACCGATTATTTCCAAAAAAAAGGTATTATTCCTAAGTTTTATTTTATTGTAGATAGGATTGATTTATTGATACAGTCTAGTAAAGAGTTTAAAGCAAGGGATTTAACTGTTCACGAAATTGATTCACGCGATGCTTTTGCTCGTGATATCAAATCGGTTAATGTTATCCACAACGATTCTGGTAAAGCGGAAATAACGGTTGTAAATATTCAAAAATTTCAGGACGATGCAGATGTGGTTAAAAACACCGATTACAATGTAAACATCCAACGTATTTATTTTTTAGATGAAGTACACCGTAGTTATAATCCCAAAGGTAGCTTTTTAGCCAACTTAAACGAATCCGATAGTAATGCCATTAAAATTGGCTTAACTGGCACACCTTTGTTGGGTAAGGATTATAATTCTAAATCCTTGTTTGGTAGTTATATCCATAAATATTATTACAATTCTTCTATTGCAGATGGTTATACCTTGCGTTTAATTCGTGAAGAAATCGAAACGGGTTATAAATTCGAATTGCAAAAAATTTTAGATGAAATTAAGCTACTAAAAGGACAGTCTAAAAAAGAAGATGTATATGCGCACCCTAAATTTGTGGAGCCTATGCTAAAATATATTGTGGAGGATTTCGAAAGAAGTAGAACTGCGATGAATGATAATTCCATTGGCGGAATGGTTGTGTGTGATTCTGCTGCACAAGCTAAAATGATGTACGAAATTTTTCAAGTGAATTACGAAAATCAAACAACTTATAATTTAGCTGCAGACGAACAAGCTCCTTATTTAGCCAAAAAAAAGATAGAAACCAAAGTAACATCTGCCATATTAATTTTACATGATATTGGCACCAAGGAAGAGCGTAAAAAATGGGTAGAAGATTACAAAGATGGTAAATACGATTTTGTTTTTGTGTACAATATGCTATTAACAGGTTTTGATGCCCCTCGCTTAAAAAAAATGTATATTGGTAGGGTAATAAAAGCACATAACCTTTTACAAACACTTACTAGGGTTAACCGTACTTATAAAGATTTTAAATACGGATATGTAGTAGATTTTGCAGGTATCGAGGAGCAATTTAAAAAAACAAGTCAGGATTATTTTAATGAGTTACAGGATGAACTCGGCGACGAGCTTCAAAATTACTCTAACCTATTCCTTACTCCCACACAAATACAGGAGCAAATTTCCAATATTAAAAACCAATTATTGCATTACAACACTCAATCTCCCGAAATTTTTAGTCAGCAAATCACACAAATACATAACCGCCAACAAATGTTGGAGCTAACCAAAGCTTTAAACAATGCCAAGGATTTATACAATCTTATTCGTTTATCGGGTAATTACCAATTGTTACAACAACTGGATTTTAAAACTTTAAATATCCTTTCCAAGGATGCCAATAATCGTTTAAGCTTAATTAATACTAAGGAGGCGCTGGAAAATAATGTAGATACTTCCAATATCCTTAACATCGCTTTAGAGGATGTTTTGTTTACTTTCACTAAAATAAAAGAGGAAGAAATGATTTTGGCGGATAAACTCCGTAGCACTTTGCAACAAACACGCGAAATGTTGGGTGGAAATTTTGACCCTCAAGATCCCGAGTTTATTAGTTTAAAGGAAGAATTAGAAAGGTTGTTTAAAAAGAAAAATCTTACCGAATTGGGCGCCGATGATGTGCGTGATAATATTGCTCAATTCAATAAAATTTATCAGGAAGCAAGGGAATTAAGCCGAAAAAATGATTTACTAAAAGCGAAGTACAATCAGGACGAAAAATATGCGCGTTTGCATAAGCGTTTAATGGAAAAAGATCCACTAACGGATAGCGAGGCTAAACTTTTTGCTGCTCTTTCGGCTTTAAAAAAATCGGTGGACGAGGAAGTTTTACAAAATTCCTCTATGTTAGATAACGAAAGTTACGTTGAAAAAATGATGATGAAAATTGTAATTAATAAATTGCACAAGGAACATAACTTGGGCTTAAACCCCGATAAGGTTAAAAAAATAAATACTTTATTGGTGAAGGAATACATGAACGAGTATCGAGGGAGGGTGGCTTAAATAATTTACAATTATCCATTAATTATGAATAACGATATTAAAATTTTTGAGGATAAAAAGGTACGCACCATTTGGGATGGCGATCAGGAAAAATGGTTTATTTCTATTATTGACGTTATTGCTGTTTTAACAGAAAGTAAAGATGCTAGTGCGTATTGGCGTAAACTTAAACAAAGATTAAAAGAGGAAGGAAATGAAACCGTGACGAATTGTCACGGTTTGAAAATGATGGCTCCTGATGGTAAAATGCGTTTAACCGATGTAGCTGATACCGAACAACTTTTTCGTTTAATTCAATCTATTCCTTCTCCCAAAGCCGAGCCTTTTAAACTTTGGTTAGCTAAAGTTGCTGCGGAACGTTTAGATGAATTGCAAGATCCCGAATTAAGTATTGATAGGGCTTTACAACAATATGTTAATTTAGGATATTCGGAAAGTTGGATTAATCAACGATTGAAAAGTATTGAGATTAGAAAAGAACTTACCGATGAATGGAAAAAACGTGGGATAAAACAAGGTCAGCAATTTGCTACTTTAACAGATATCATCACCCAAGCTTGGTCGGGTAATACAACAAAACAATACAAAGTTTTTAAAGGCTTAAAAAAGGAAAATTTAAGGGATAATATGACTAATACCGAGCTAATTTTAAACATGTTAGCCGAGGCTTCTACAAAAGATATTTCACAAGCGGTTAATCCAAAAGATTTCGAAGAAAGTAAAACAGTTGCGCAACAAGGTGGAAATGTTGCAAAAGTTGCTTTAAAGGAATTAGAGGCTAAAACTGGTAAAAAAGTGGTTTCGCGTTTAAATGCTAAAAATGTGTTGGCTAAAACCCTTAAACAAAATGATACTAAAAAATTAAAAAACAACAATGATAACAAGTGATTTCGAAATTAAAACCAAAGCGCTAATTGATGATTTAAAAAGCGTGTGTGCCAATTATGGTTTGGGGAATGATGGTAACGAGTTTAAAATTATTACCCAAGTTTTCCTGTATAAATTCATGAACGATAAGTTTGTGCACGAAATTAAAAAACTGGATGATACTATTGCCAAATCCGAAAACTGGGAAAAAGCTTTGGCTAATTTAAACCCCGATGATTTGGAAATGTTGCTGATGCAATTAAACGAAAACACAGCGCAGTTAAAACCACATCATTTAATTACGGCGCTTTTTCAGCGACAAAATGAAGCTGATTTTGATAAAATTTTCGATGATACTTTGCTAGAAATTGGCGCCCTCAATAGTCAACTTTTTTCCGTTGTTACGGGCGGTGGCGAAAAAATTATCCTCTTCGAGAATATCTCTAAATATGTAACCGATAAACGCGAGGATTTTTGCAAAGCCATAATCAACAAACTCATTAATTTTAGTTTTGAGGGTATTTTTACCGAAAAGTTCGATTTTTTCGCAACTATTTTCGAGTATTTAATCAAGGATTATAACACCAACAGCGGTGGTAAATATGCCGAGTATTTTACGCCACACGCTGTGGCAAAAATTATGGCTAAATGTTTAGTGCAGGAGGATGTTAAAAATGTAACTTGTTACGATCCTTCGGCGGGTTCGGGAACTTTGTTAATGAATTTGGCGCACCAAATTGGGGAGGATAAATGTACCATTTACTCGCAAGATATTTCCCAAAAGTCCTCTAACCTACTACGCTTAAACTTAATTTTAAACAACTTGGTGCACTCTATTCCCAATATTGTAAAGGGTAATACTATTTTAGAGCCTTACCATAAGGATGGCGCGGGTTTAAAAAAGTTCGATTATATCGTAAGTAATCCGCCTTTTAAGTTGGATTTTTCGGATTATCGTAATGATTTAGACAGCAAGGAAAACAACGAGCGTTTTTTTGCGGGTATTCCCAACATTCCTGCCAACAAAAAGGAATCAATGGCTATTTATTTGTTGTTTATACAACATATTATGCACTCTTTAAAGGATAATGGTAAAGCGGCTATTGTGGTGCCTACGGGATTTATAACGGCGCAAAGTGGTATCGACAAAAATATTCGTGAGCGATTAGTTAAACAAAAAATGTTGGCAGGTGTGGTAAGTATGCCCAGTAATATTTTTGCCACTACTGGTACCAATGTTTCGGTAATATTCCTCGATAAACAAAACCAAGGCGATGTAGTATTAATAGATGCCTCCAACCTAGGCACAACGGTTAAAGAGGGCAAAAACCAAAAAACAGTTTTATCCGCAAAAGAGGAAGATAAAATCATCCATACTTTTAACCAAAAAATTGCCGAAGATGATTTTTCGGTGGTGGTTTCCTACGATGAAATCGAAGCTAAAAACTACAGCTTAAGCGCCGGACAGTATTTTGAGGTAAAAATTGAATATGTGGACATCTCCGCAGAAGAATTCAACCAAAAAATGAAAAACTTCCAAGATAACCTAAGCGATTTGTTCCAAGAATCTAAAAAACTGGAAAACGAAATTCAAAATAATTTAAAGGGTTTGAGGTATGAGAAGTTATAAATTAAAACAATTATTAGAAATTAAAAACGGAAGAGATTATAAGCACTTAAATGATGGTAAAATTCCTGTTTTAGGTAGTGGAGGAATTATGTGTTATGTTGATAATTATATTTATGATAAAGAAAGTATTTTATTACCAAGAAAAGGTACATTAAACAATATTCAATACATCAATAAACCTTTTTGGACTGTAGATACACTATATTATTCAATAGTAAATAAAGATTTGGTTGAACCATATTACTTATATCATTATTTAAAAAAATTAGATTTAAGCTCACTTAATTCGGGTACTGGTGTACCAAGCATGACTTTTGGCGCATATTACGGAGTTGAAATTAAATTACCTGATTTAAACACCCAAAAACAAATCGCCAAAGTACTATCCGACATAGATTCAAAAATAGAGCTCAACAATAAAATCAACGCCGAGTTAGAGGCAATGGCAAAATTAATTTACGATTATTGGTTTGTACAATTCGATTTCCCCATTTCCGAAACCCAAGCCCAAGAAATGAACCGCCCCGATCTCATCGGCAAACCCTACAAATCCTCCGGCGGCAAAATGTCCTACAACCCCCAACTAAAAAGAGAAATCCCCGAGGGTTGGGAGGTTGAAAGTTTAGTTAGTTTATGTAATAAAATTGGTGATGGTATTCATGGAACACCAAAATATGTTGATGATTCTAATTATTATTTTATAAATGGAAATAATTTAAAAAATGGTTTTATTGAAATTTTTCCTGAAACTAAAAAAGTTGAGAAAAACGAGTATGAAAAACATTTTATAGATTTAAACGAATCAACTATTTTATTATCAATAAACGGAACTTTAGGTAATTTAGCTCTTTATACAGGTGAAAATATAATGTTAGGTAAAAGTTCTGCGTTTATCAATTGTAAAGAGGATTATAGAAGCTACTGTTATCATTATTTAAAACAGCCGCATATGAAAAAGTTGTTTTGGAATCTAGCCACAGGTTCAACTATTAAAAATTTATCATTAGAATCAATCAAAAAATTGAAATTAGAAATACCAAAAAGAAGCTTGATTGAAAAATTTAATGAAATGATATTACCTTTAGATCAAAAAAGAGAATTCAACTTCAAGGAAAATAAGAATCTTATTGACTTAAGAAATTGGTTATTACCAATGTTAATGAATGGTCAAGTTAAAGTAAATTGAAAATGGAAAAAGAGAAAATTATAAAACTTGCTGATGCATTAATTGGAACTACTAATATTTATAGTTTTAAAGCAAATAAAGCAGAATTATTAAGTTTAATAGTAAATTTTATCGGTAAAAACAATTCTTATTATGATGAAATAATTAATATTAAACATACATCTTTTACCAGTGAAATCTTTGATAATTTAATTAAATCATTTGTTAGAAGTTTGGAAAATGATTTGATTTCAAATGTTTCGTATGAAAGGAAACTTAAAATAGAAGTTGTTAATGATTATTTAAGCCAAGCGGAAAATTTATTGGAAAATAAAAAATTTCATCCCGCAATTGCAGCTAGTTTAATTGGTGCCTCACTTGAAGAATTTTTAAGGAATTGGGTAATTGAACAAAATTTAGATTTTAACGAAAAGTATAATATTGATTCTTATGCAAAAGCTTTACTAGCTAAAGATTTAATTACAAAACAAGATTTAAAAGATATAACTTCATGGGCTGGTTACAGAAATGATGCCGCACATGGGCATTGGGAAAAAGTTGAATCAAAGGAAAAAATTGAAACTATGCTGAAAGGAGTTAATCTTTTTATAAAAGAATATTCAAATAGATGAAATCTAGAAAAAAAATACCTGCGAATATACAAGCCAAAGTAAGAAAAAGATGTGGCTTTGCTTGTGTTATTTGTGGTTCTCCAATGTTAATAGAAATAGATCATATTGAAGAGTATGCAAAAGTTAAAAATCATGATGAAAATAATTTAACTTTATTATGTAGCAATCATCATTTAGAAAAAACAAAAGGCTTATTACCTAAAGAAATAATTATAGAAGCTAATAAAAATCCTTTTGCAATTAAAAATAAAGAAACATTACCATACACTATTAAAAATCTTAATTCAAATGAAATATTAGTAAAATTAGGTTCTTCAAACGCAATTGTAAGTTTAATAATGAATGCTTCTGATATTATTGTTGTTGACAAACAGCCAATACTATCAATTAATTATTTAAATGGAAGACCTTTATTAAGCTTTAAATTATACGGAGAAAATAATAATTTACTTGTAAGTATAATTAATAATGAAATGAAATTTTTAAATGATGCTTACGATATAAATAATATTGGAACATCACTAATAGTAAGAGAAAAATTAGGAGAGATATTGTTGGATTTAGATTTTGAATCTGCAGGAGTAATTAATATTAAAAAAGCTTTATTAAAGTTTAATAAAAGAGTTTTAAAAATTAATGAGATAGAAATCTTTTTTGAGGGAGCTAGGTTTATAAATGGAACTTTTTCAGGACAAATTGGTTTAGCATGTGGGAAAATGCCAGAAAAAGGAGGTGTTTGTATATATATGCCAGGTAGTAAAAGTTGAAAAATTGTTTTTTTATGAGTAAATACAACAGAGTAATTATAGTTGGAAATGGTTTTGATTTAGCTTGTGGATTAAAATCAAGTTATCATGATTTTATTTTAGATATAATAAAAAATGGATATTCAGAGGCAATAAAAAAAGGCGTTTATACATCAGAATTCTTTGATTTAATATATGAAAAAATGAATGATGAAACTAGCGATTTTGATTTAAATAAAATTGAAAATGAAAACGACTTTAAAAAACTAATTAATTATTTTAAGGGAAGTAAATATTTTAAAACAAGATACCTAAATAAATTATTTCAAAAAATAATTTATACAGATAGTAAAAACTGGATTGATATTGAAAGTTTTTATTTTAAAGAATTAAGAATTATTTGGGAACTAATTAAATTACATCCTGAAAAAGAAAATGATTTAATTAGTGATGTAACGAGATTAAATGAAGAATTATCACAAATATCTAATGCATTAAAAAAATATTTAAAATCTCTAAATTTTAATCGTAATGATTTTATGATTAAAAACTCATCATTAACAGATAGATTATATGAAAAATTAAGGAATGATGATATCAAATATTTACCTTTAGAATACAAACCTGAAAATGACCCAGAAAAAGTTTTAATCTTAAATTTTAATTATACCGAGTTTGCGGGTAAATATCTATCAAAAAATAACTCAATTTATATCACATTACATGGTAGTTTAACAGATTACTCAAACGATATTGTTTTTGGTTACGGGGATGATACTAACGAAATATACCAGCAAATGGAAGCGTCTGGGCATTCTGAGTTTTTAGAAAAAATAAAATCTTTTCAATATGGTAGGGATGAAAAATATCATAAATTATTAAATTTTATAGCTGGACAAAATTTTGAGGTTTTTATTTTAGGACATTCATGTGGATTATCCGATAAAACATTACTTAAAACTATTTTTGAACACAAAAATTGCTATGCAATAAAGGCTTTTCATTACGGTGGTGAAACCGACCATTTTTATAAAAGAATGGCTATAGCTAGGCATTTTGACGATAAAATATCTATGCGACAAAAGGTTTTGCATTATGATCAATATTTTGAAGTTACACAATTTAAATAAAGAAATTTAAGCTATTTGCTAAAATACCGCGGTACTGTAACCATATTAAATCCATTTCCTATGTTTTAAAACGAAAAGACTAACACTAAGACTTACAGATTTTAAAATCTCAACTTTTAAATGCTATTTTTTATTGGAAAACTTGGAATAATATGCTTTAATATTACAGAAATGTAATTTAGTATTTTCATCTTGCAATTATTTAATTAAATTTGAAAAAAATACCATTTTAAAATTAAAACTTAGAAGTAATAAAAATACCCAAAAGTTTTAATACCCACTATCGGGAACCGAAATGTTGGCGATAATAATATAAAGACACTCATAAATTGAAAGACATTGAATATAATTAGTTTTGATATCGAATTAACAAGGGAAAAAAAGGTCAAGGATGAGATCCTCGACTCAATTAAAACTTGTATCTCTAAAGCCTATAAAGCTGAATTGACTGATAGAGAAGTAATTGAGAAAACTTGGAATGATCTTCCTTTTCAAGAATTTGTTTCTGTTTTTAGCTCTAAACATCTTCTATACTCATTTACATTTGAAAATGTACAGGTTTTCCTATTCAAAAAAGTTACAAATGGTGTTGTTTCTATTAATGACCTAACAATTACAGCTTTTGCTATTTCTGAAAAAGAAATAAACTTGATATTGAAAAGTTCATTTTCAAAACTACAATTCATATTCAATAAAAATGTTTTCGTAAAGGTTATTGAAGGTACTCAAGTAAATATTTATCCATTTGACGCAGATAAAAACGATGTAGTTAGTCCTACTTTTTATTTAAAGGCAGAGTATAATACATCAACAATCAATCTTGATACCAGAGAATGGATTAAACTCATAATCTTTATTGTTATTTCTTGTATTTTTATTGTGATGTATTTCACAACACCATCAGAAATTATTGATCCAATTACTAAAGAAAAAACATCGAACAATATTAAAGAATTATATAGTGCATTAATGTCTTTGGGATTAGGTTTTGTAGTTATTGAGCTGATTACAAAACTACTTGTTCCAAAAGTATTCAAGCCAAAATATCCTTCGGTTATAATTAAAAATTTCTCAAATCTTTTTGAGAACAAAGGAAAAAAAGATATTAAAAAGCCAGTTAAACCAGTTGATCCAATAACAGAATAATGATACGAATTCCATACATAAAGATTAGACAAAGAAACGAAGTGTTTTTTGTGACAAAATTCAGATCTGATGTTCTGCTTAACTACACGGATTTTCATTATCGTGAACCTTATACTAAGTTTCAAGATTCTAATGACCAAACAAAAACAGCCGAATACATCGAAAAAATTAAAAGACAGGGAATTAACCTTCAATCAAATGAAGAAGGAATTCAACGTAGATTGCAATATGAAAGAATTAAGAACATTTCAGAATATTTAAATACAGATGAAACCAATTTCTTGCCGAATTCATTTTTGCTATCTGCGAATTTAGATGAAGATGACAGCTTTTTTGATAATTATTTAAAATACGAAAATGAAGAAATTGGATATTTTGAATTCCCAGATTCAATCAGGTTTTCAATTATAGATGGACAACATCGTCTAGCAGGAATCTCATTAATGGATTCCGAATTTCAAGCTAAAATGGAATTAACAGTAATTCTTCTTTTCAATGTTTCTATACCTACAGCTGCAAAACTATTTTCTGACATAAATGGAAAACAAAAGGCGGTAAATAAGTCATTAATTTATGATTTACAAGACCTTATTGGTAGAGAATATCAAAATGAAATTTCTAAATATCATTCAATTTGTGAATCTTTTTATACATCAAAATCGTCACCTCTTTACAAGCAAATTAAAATGTTAGGAGTCGGCAGTGGTGCAATATCTCAGGCTTTCTTTATTGACTATACAATGGAAAATGTAAATCGAATTGATGATCTTAAACAAAGTGATATTCAAAGCATATATGACCAGCTTTTTTACTTTTTTAAATCATTTCAGAAAACATTTCCAGATGATTGGCCAGTTCCATTAACATTTGAAAATGATGATGAATTAGAAAATTATTCTATAAAAGTGCTAAAAGAAAAGAAAAGCCAACTTGTGAAGACAAATGGTTTCGGAGCAATTTTAAGACTGTTTCCTGATATTTATAAAAAATCAGCAAAAGATTATAAAAGCTATTTAGAAATAATTGGAAAGCTCAAAGGTCAAATAAAATGGACTAATGACGGCACAATGGGAACAGGGAAAGGATACCAAGATAAACTATTAAGAGAAATGAAAAAGGCTTTAAACTTGGAATAATTACTACCGCCAACATATAAGAACTAAACCGATGTGAAACGAAGCTGAATTTCGGCTTTATTTTGTGTTGACAATAGCGAAGGTAGCTACTATTAAGGTTTATTATGGGGTTTTAAAAAATTGGGAGTGTTTGAATAATACCGAGGGACAGACACCTGTCCTAGATCATTTTTTTAAATAAATCCATCAACTTACTCTGTTAAATCCAAAATGATGGCATTTGTTAGACTGTGAGTTTTTAAAGCTAATATAGTATGATTTTAAATTCGGGGCACACTGAGTCCCGAATTGAATTAAAATGGTACAATCCTTATTTTTAAAAATCAAAAATGAATTTTTGCTAAAAATTTAAACAATCAAAATCTAGCACTTCAAAAAACAATTACTATTTTTACGGCATGTACTACAGAAGAAAAATATTGTTATCGCTTTTAGAAAATTTTGACGGACAATTGGATTAATGGCAAAACTTTATAATATATCCGAATGGAATGAGCAATCATGGTGGAATACGGGGGGCACTCGGGATAAAAAAATATATTTAAATCCTGAAGATGGCGAATTGTACTATTTTAAACAATCGTTTAAAAAAGGGCAACGTGATTACAAACATGAATTTTGGTCGGAGATAATTGCTTCTGAATTGGGAGAACTTTTAGGGTTTGATATTTTACCGTATCATATTGCTATTAGAGAAAATGTTGTTGGGTGTATTTCAAAGTCAATGATTAACCAAGAATCAGAAGAATTGATAGAAGGAGGAAAATATTTACAAGCATTTGACAACACATTTAAACCTGAAAATATAAAGCTTCGAAATCAATACAATTTTGAATTGATTCTTAAAGCTCTTGTTAGTTTTAAAAAAGAAAAACATTTAAAAGAGTTAGTTGAAACAATTGTATTTGATGCCTTGATTGGAAACAGCGATAGACATCAAGAAAATTGGGCTATAATTAATGTTCATTCAAAAATTTCGGAAAGCATCACTAAAATTCAAACAAACATTGAATCGGACGAATTTAATTATATGCCAAATTGGATTAAAAAATTGATTAAAGCAACTTACTTGGAAAAAGGTAAAATACGACCTGAAGTACAATCTGCAAGATTAATGCTACCCAAACAAACAAGGTTTGCTCCTATTTACGATAGTGGTTGTAGTTTTGGAAGAGAATTAGATGATGAACGAATAACACAAATGCTAAACAACGAACAAGAAATTACAAAATACATTTCCAAAGGTTTAGCCGAAATTCATTGGGAAAGCAACAAAATTACGCATTTTGAGTTAGTGAATAATCTACTTGAAACGGAGGGTTTAAGGGATTTTACTATTGAAGCTCTTAAAAGAACTATAAAGCTTTTTGATTTTAAAAAAATTGAAAAGATTGTGTTAAATATTGATAAAGAAATAATTGATTTAAATAATAGTAACTTCTTTCCTAAAGATAGAAAAGAATTGGTTTTGAAATTACTAACTTTGCGGTATAATAAATTAGAGGAAATTTATTTTAAACACAAATGAAAGAAATAGGACATATATACTTGAGTTGGAGAGAGGGTCTTGGTAAAAGAAGACATATAGTGGGGGTTTTAAAAAGAAATGCTACACTTGGTATTCGTTTTTACTATATTAAAAAAGGGATTGAAGCAGCAATAAAGGATGGCTTTTCACCCTACACTGAATTTCCTGATTTTAATAAAGAATATACCGAAAACGTTTTAGAAGTTTTTGGACAGAGAATTATAAAATCTGAACGTTCAGATATTTCGGATTTTTATGATTTTTGGGAAATAGACACAAAGTTTAAAGAGGATAAATTTTATTTATTGGCACATACACAAGGATTGAACCCAACAGATAATTTTGAATTTTTGGCTGATTATAGCCCCAAAAAAAGTTTACGATTTTTAACCGACTTAGCTAACTTGAGCTCGCTTAGATTATCTCCTGACACTGTAAAGCCTGGTGATATATTAACTTATAAATTGGAATCGGAGAATTACTATGACAACAAAGCTGTAAAAGTATTTAAGGATGATAAAGAAATGGGATACATCAAGAAAATACATTCAAGAGTATTTTATAAACAAAAAGGTGACTTTTTAAAACTAGTTGTAAAGGCAGTTGAACAAAATGGAGTAATAAAAAGAATTTTTGTTAAGGTTTGTGTTAAATAACAATTCTAAAAAATAAAGAGGAAAAGAAACTTATATCAACTCATTTTTTCAAAACACCCATCAACCCTAGCCCAATTATAGAATAAACACCCTCTTATAGCAAGTAAAAAACTTAATAGCAAATCAAAAAAGTTAAAGGCGAGAGATTTAATGTGTTTAATATTTTAAAAATGGGATTTAAGAATAATTTAATTTGATTAATTAAAAAAAGTATAATATCGAGGGATAGACACCTAAATTAACGCTTTTTTGCAAATTATTATATTTAAATTTATATTTAAAATCTATAAAATAACGAAATGTAATTTATCACCCACTCCGCCCTGCGGGCACCTCTCCCTAAAATATGGCGAGGAGCTATAGGTGTGCTATCGCACGAATTTAATTATAAAATAGCCACTTAGTATTAAGAACAGCAGAAAGCATGGTAACTCCGTGTTCTGAAAAAACAAATGGTAATATTCGTCGTCCACCATGCTCACTTGAGGTTCCAATTTGGTACTTCAAGTTATCCCATTCTTCTTCGGTTAACTGAAACATAAATTCCTTAGGAAATCGGAGTGGGTTTCTTTTAACGGCTCTATTTATAAACTTGGTTTCTGTTTGATAAAGTATAGCTAAATCATTATCAAGCATTACTTAGATGCCACATACACTAAAAATTTTATTTTGTATTGCGTTTTGTTTAATTAATTTCATTAATACGATATTTTAAATTTAAAAAAAATTACATCCAAATTGTAATATTTTATTTTGTAATTTTTACCGTCATTAGCAGTTGTCAAGTATTCCTTGACAACTGATTTTTGCTCTAACTCGCATTCTTTAAAACAGTTATTTATGTGTAAGCTGA